>Ga0315532_1003574_pt1 | contig 9881 bp, 9 predicted proteins | sample SalMarWE160370MG_FD_203082 | JGI IMG/M metagenome (GOLD analysis project Ga0315532, IMG submission 203082) | Salt marsh sediment microbial communities from the Plum Island Ecosystem LTER, Massachusetts, United States - Salt Marsh Sediment WE1603-70 ... | reverse complement strand
GAACAGGACGTCGTCCACCAGCACCACCCGCTTGCCGGCTATGTCCGTGGGTATCTCGGTGGGCTTCAGTTGAGGCTTGAGGTCAAGGTAGGAGATATCGTCGCGGTAGAGGCCGATGTCCAGCGCCCCTACTGGCACCTCCCGGCCCTCAAAGTCAGCGATGCGTTGGGCGAGGCGAGCGGCCAGCGGCACGCCACGAGTACGCATGCCCACCAGCACCACGTCCTTGAGCGTAGGGTTGCTTTCGACGATCTCGTGGGCAAGGCGGCTCAACGACCGCCGGATGTCCTCTGGCGACAGGATCACGTGCTCAGCCATGATCGCAGACCATAGCAAAAGCCCTCTTGCCGCCAAGAGGGCTTGGACATCCGGCTCGGGCTATCGGTGTGGGTATTGTATGTTGTCACTGTCTCTCCTTGTCGGCCTCGCGGGACCAACTTAAAGGCTCAACAGCGAACCTTCACTTATCGGTCAGTATGATACCACGAGGTCGCCACCGCTGGCAAGCCCGTGTACTCGTCCACTAAGCAAGTCGACCGCATTTTGACCCCTGCCGCCGATGCCCATGAGCTATTCGTGACGCTGAGGGCCTCCAAGGGCCGGCCCTACCCCGTCCACCACCACTAGGAGAGCACGGAGCGCGTGTTGCAAACCGCCACAAGTCGGCTATAATGAATCTGCAGTGGCGAGGGTTCGGGGAAGCAACCGGCTTTCGCCCCGGGCCGAAGTGGCGGAATTGGTAGACGCGACAGTCTCAAAAACTGTTGGGAGGCAACTCCCGTGCCGGTTCGAGTCCGGCCTTCGGCACCAGCAGGCAGGAAAGAGGACTGCGGCGGGAAGGCTGGGCTCTCGCCTCGTTTTCTAGCTGCTTCTGTGCCGAGTGGTGTAAAGGTAGCACACGGGACTTTGGATCCCATAGTCCAGGTTCGAATCCTGGCTCGGCAGCCAGGCATCTATATCAGAGAGCGCTCCCCGGTAGCTCAACGGTAGAGCGGGCGGCTGTTAACCGCTAGGTTGTAGGTTCGAATCCTGCCCGGGGAGCCAGTTTGGTGGCTCAGAGCGTGAATGGCTCTGGGCCATCGCCATCTCTGGCGTCAGCGTCCCGTACAGCTCCAGAACGATCTGGCGGTCACCGACCTCCGCTCTTCGCAGTACCAGCCGGATCAACTCCTTCCGCTCGAAGGGTGTCAGACAGGCGTAGACCTCGCCGATCTCGCTCAAAGCGGAGCGCACTGCATCCGCCGTCACCAGCTGCCGTTCGACTTGCTTGAGGGCTGCGTCAACCTCAGCGATGCCGCGTTCCAGATCGGTGCGGCGTTGCGCTAGCTCTGCCAGCTTGTCCGTGACGAAGACCCGTCCCGCCTGTTCCTCGAGGGCCGACCACTCGGCCAGCACCTTGTCAGCCTCTGCCTTCACCGCATCCAGGCTCTTGTGCAGAGCGCGGCGCTTGGTCGAGAGACCAGGCTTCTGGCGGGCCATCCTTCGGTTCGTCTCTTCGGTGAGGCGTTCCAGGAGTCCGCCGTTCGTGGCCAACTCCTGGATACGGTTCAGAACCGCCCCTTCGATCTCGTCGGCGGCGACGCGCAGCCCGCAGTCGGCTCCTCGACAGACGTAATAGTAGTAGCGTACTCCAAGTCGGCCCGTGCCGGATCTCCCCTCCATTGGTGCCGAGCAACGGCCGCAGTGTAGCAGTCCGCCGCTCAGGACGTAGCTGTGGCGGACAGGGCGCGAGCCATTGTGGTTGGAGCGGTTGTTGGCCGCCATCAGTCGCTGCACCTTCTCGAACTTCTCCTCCTCCACGATGCCCGACCACACCGCGTCCACCAGCCGGTAGCCCTTACCTCCAGGCCCTGTCTCCCGGCCCTTCGCGCTCTTGTTAACCTCTTTCTTCCCGATGTAGGCCGGGTTCTTCAGCAGGTACTGCACCGAGGTCGTTCCGAACTCGGAGCCTGGGTGGACCTTCTCTCGACGCGAGGTATAGGCCTTGGTCCGGTAGCCGCGGCGGTTGAGGGCAGTGGCCGTCTCCGCTATGGAGCCGCAGGCGAGGTAGGTATCGAAGGCGAGATTGACCAGCGCCACCTCCTCCGGGTTCGGTATCAGGTTTCCCTTCCGGTTCGGGTCGAGGTCGTAGCCGAGGAGTCGCCCGCCGTTCCACAGTCCCCGCTCCGCCCGAGCCGCCGTCGCCTCCCGGTTCCGCTCCGACGTCTGCTCCCGCTCGAACTCTGCCAGCGCCATCATGATGGTGACGAAGAGCTTTCCCTGGGGTGTCGTCGTGTCATAGTTCTGCTTGAGGCAGACGAACTCGACGCCATGCTCGTTGAGTACCTCGAAGAAGTGGAGGAAGTCCTTGACGGAGCGGCTGATGCGGTCGAGGGCGGTGCACAGGATGGTGTTTACGCGGCCGGAGCGAATGTCGGCGAAAAGGCGCTGGAACTCGGGGCTGCGCAGCGAGTCCTTGCCGGAGACGGCCCTGAGCTCGTATACCTCCTCCTCCGCCCACTCCTCGCCGCAGGCCGTCGTCTTGTACTCGATGTGCTGCCGGAGGCGCTGGAGTTGATTCTTGAGGGAGCCCTCCTCGGTCATCGCCTGGCGGTCCGTGCTGACACGCACTACCAGGCCGGCGCGCCTCACCGGCCGCTGGTGGCCTCCGTTCTGGTCTCGTCTGACGGGAGTTTCGAGCACCAAGGGTCAGCCTTCCTCCACGTTGCCGTTCGATTGGCAGTCCGTAGTAACCGATAGGTCCGGCGAAAAGTCAACGGCTGTACGCGTCTCCTTGCGAACTTCCTCTTGACTCCTCATTAGCCGTTCAAGGCCAGCGGCGAGGATTGCCGCTACCTTCCGGGGTCGCTCCTCGTCGTCCGGCTCTTCCCTGACGTAGCTCTGCACGATCGGCTTCATCTCCGAGGTTCCTATACGAAAACCGCCGCCGATCTGTCGGGCGTGGACGTGCAGGCCTCCATCCCGCCCAGGCCTCGAAAACCTCCGCTAAACCTCCGCACTAACCCCGCCATTACGGGCAGCTCGAATATGTCCTAATTAGATGGGGTGGCTTACTCACCCACCCCCGCGCCGGAATCGGCGGACGACGAACTCGCAGCGTGGGAGATCGCGCTGGCGGGGCGGGTGGTCGAGGCCTTCCTCGCCAGACGCCGGCCGTTCCGAGCGCTGACCTTCGAGGATCTGGTTCAGGAATGCCTAACACACTGGTGGCTGAAGCGCTCGCAGCATTCCCAGGAACGTGGCGCCTCCCGCGCCACCTACATGAGGAGGGTTCTCAAGGCAAAACTCGTAGACATCGAGCGTCAGCAGCGTGCCGCAAAGCGAGGCGGATACACTGAGCCACTCTCGCTGGATGCGCCGCTCTCCTCGGACGATCCCAATCCTGCCACTTTGGGCGACCTCATCCGCGATGGCAACCAGGAGCGCAGCCCGGAGCAGGTTGCTGAGAGGCGGGTATTGCGGGATCGCATAGAGCACGCCTACCAGCTGCTCACCTCCCGGCAGCGCCAACTCGTGCAGGGGCTAGCGTCGGATGCCAGCATGAGTGATCTGAGCCGGCAACTGGGCATCCCCCGGGCAACCCTGCACGACGAGCGCCGCCGTATCGAGAAGGTCTTTCGCGACGAGGGTCTCGGAGAATTCTTGCGCTAGTCCCCGACACTTTCGAGATGGACTGCGTATAGGTACCTCAGGAGGCGGACATGAGCAAACTGCTTCGTTTCAGTTTCAAACAAGGCGAAAACCGGGAGACCGTCGAGGCCGACATCGCCTTGGCGATCTTCACCGCCGAGTGCGTCTACGGTAGGCCCCGGGTTCGGATGGAGACGTCGTATCTGGTCGACGAAGGTGGCAAGACGTGTGTGGTGGAAGTCTGTGGCGAAGCGGGAGAGACTGCTGCCCGAGTATTCGCCGGGCTGACCGCTGCCCGTCTCGGCGAGGACGCCTATACGGTGCGGCGATTGCCCGGCGCCGCCCCCAGTAACACGGGTGTCAGGGAAGGCAGCCTGGGCAAGTGAACGCACGGCGTGACGCTACGGCAGCCAGCGGCAGGACGGAGATCCGTTCAGGTCAGACCTACACCCTCCGGCAGGTGGTGCAGCTGTGAGCCATCTCCCCTGGCCCAACCTCTGGAACAGCATCCGCCCCCGCCTCGAATTGAAAGGCGATGGTAGACCGGACTCCGAGGGCTGGATCTGGGCCCGCTGCATCGACGCCGCCAACCACAGGAACGGCGATGCCCATTTCAGCATGAGGATCAATATCCACAGTGGCGGCGTTCGATGCATGTCCCAGGGGTGCCCTGTGGGTCCCAACATGAACAACCTGGCCGAGCGGCTCGGGCTCGACGGCCATCGAGAGGACGACCGGCCAACACCCCAGGAGGCGATACGGCGGCTCGCCCAGGAGCGCCTGCTGCTGGAGCAGACACTGCGCGAGAAGTACGGCGTCCGAGCTGTCTCCGGCGGCTGGGCCTTCCCGGTCGATGACCCGGACGCGCAGGGGCATCCCCACATCAAGCGCTTCTCATGGTGGCCTGGCGAACCACGCTTCTGGTGGCCGAAGGGATCAGGGGTCAAGGCCAAGGACTGTGTGTACGGCCTGAGCCGCGTTGCCAAGGGGACGGAAACCGTCCACGTAGCCGCCGGGGAAATCGACTGCATCACGCTGCTGGAGGCGGGCTATCCGGCGGTGAGCTTCCTGGCTGGCGAGGGCAGCGAGCCGAGTACAAGGGCCATCCGCAAGCTGATCGAGCACGGCATCCGGGCCGTCTGCCTCGTCTACGACCTCGACGACGCCGGCAGGGAGGGGGCGTTGAAGACGGGCAGGTCTTGCGCCCGCGAGGGTCTTCCGGTGCACATCCTCACCCTGCCCGAGGACCTGGGGGAAGGGGAAGACATCAATGACCTATGGAGGCGCTGCGCTGGCGACCGCGACGCCTTCATCACAGCCCTGGAGGCGTGCCCCCTGGCGCCGCTGGAGCAGCTGCCCGAAGCGACGACCCAGCTGGACGGCTTCCGAGCTGAGGCGCTTGACTCTCTCCTAGCCGAAGACGAGGAGGCCATCGACGCCATCATCGGCGATGGCCGCGACGGCGCCGTCCTGACCCGCGACGGCAAGGGCTTCGTCGCCGGCCCCACGGGCGTGGGCAAGACCAACCTCCTCCTGCGCCTCTCCCGCTGTTTCTGCGAGGCCACGCCGTTCCTGGGGCTCGATATCCCGCATCCCCACACCGTCCTATACCTGGCCTTGGAGGGTTCGCGACGGGGCACAAGGAGGCGGCTGCGTAAGGTGTGGGCCGGCGCCAGCGACGACGCCCGCCGACGCTTCACCCTAGCCTTCATCACCCTGAATCTGGCTAACGAGGACGACCTGCAACGACTAGAGGCCCTGCTAGAAGCCGTCCGCCCCGACGTCCTCATCATCGACCCGCTGCGCAACGCCCACCCGTGGGACGAGAACCAGTCCCACGAGGCGGCCCGGCTGACGGGCATCTTGGACGCTCTGATCGACCGCTACCACCTGGCCATCATCTGCGCCCACCATGACCGCAAGCGACCGCCCTTCGTCCGACGCGACGTTGGCACCGACCGAGTGCGCGGCAGCACCGCCCTCACCGGCTGGTTGCAGTTCTGCCTCAGCCTGGACCCCGACCCCAAGCAGCCCGATACCCTTGTGGCCGAGTGGACGAAGCTGAGGGACGCCGAAGTTGCCCTGCCGCCCATGGTCCTCGAGTTCGACCGAGAAACCCTGGACTTCGTCCCCAGCGACCGCGCCCCCGGCGGCAAGGTGTCCGACGAGGCCATCTTAAACGCCATCTTCGAGAACGGCGGCACCTACCGCGGCCCAGACCTGGTGATGGCCTTCGTCCAGGGCTGCGGCGCCGGCGAACGCACCATCCGCGAACGCCTGCGCGCACTCGTCAAGGACAGCAGGCTGATCGAATACGTCGCCCCCGCCGACAAGAACATTCACGCTAAGACCTACGCCCTGCCCAACACGGATCAAGTGGAGGAGGGTTAGCGTGGATGCTCTACCTGCAGCCATGGCTGAAGTTGTGAGACAGCTCGCCTCCAGAAGCGCGGATCTCCCCACTAATGGGGCTAATCCCAAGATGCCAAGTAATGCGGACTCCGTGTGTAGGCGCTTTGACAGTTCACGCCGGCGTAAACTGCTGACCTTTGACCACCATAGTGAAGTCGCCTGGATCGAGAGTAATGAAGAACAGGACTACTGGCTGGATGCAGCCGAAGTCGAAGGTTGGTCTTTGCACGAACTTCGCCAGCAGATGCGCAGCTTCTATACCGCTGCCGAACGTCCCGCAGCACCAGTCAGTACATATAGGTCTAGACCCACAAAAAGCCGCCGGCGGACGAAGGCAGACATGGGCACCATTCGGGACGCGATCCACCGAGTGCTGGCCGAGGACAGACCGATGACCGTCCGCCAGGTCTTCTATCGGCTTGTGGCTGTGGGAGCCGTTGAGAAAACGGAGAGCGAGTACAAAGGGACGGTAGTCCGCTTGCTGACGGATATGCGCCGCAGCGGCGAAGTTCCCTTCGGGTGCATCGCTGACAACACCCGCTGGATGCGCAAACCCCGGACGTATTCGGGCCTGGAGCAGGCTCTACAAAGATGGGCGCAGAACTATCGTCGGGCCGTATGGGACAACCAGGACGACTACGTCGAGATTTGGCTGGAGAAGGATGCGCTGGCTGGCGTGGTGTACGAGGTCACGGCCGAATGGGATGTGCCGCTCATGGTCACGCGGGGATATCCAAGCCTGACCTTCCTGAATGGAGCAGGGGAGGCGATTGAGGACTACGATAAACCGGCTTACCTCTACTATTTCGGCGACTACGATCCCTCTGGCGTCGATATCAGCCGAGTTGTCGAACAAGGCATTCGGGAGTTTGCGCCCCATGCCGATGTTCACTTCGAGCGGGTTGCGGTGACGCCAGACCAGATCGCCGCCTGGAAGCTGCCAACGCGACCCACGAAGAAGGCGGACACTCGGAGTCGCAACTTCCGGGGCGAGAGCGTCGAGATCGATGCCATACCACCCGACCGCCTACGAGAGTTAGTGGACCAGTGCATCGTCGACCACGTCGACTTTCGTGCCCTTGAAGTCCTTAGAACCGCCGAGCAGAGCGAGCGGCAAATCCTGAAGTCCAGGGCCCCGGAGGTAGTACCGTGAACCGCTTGGCAATTGCCAACCGCCCTTGCCAACCGACCCCCCGACAGACAGCGGTTGGCGGTTGGCACGGTTGGCCTAAAGGCCTTGGGCTGCCAACCGATGGGGCAGCCCCCAGGCCCCCCTGGCATTTTGCCAAGCGTCGCTGCCAACCGACCGAAGGGGAGCCTCGGTGGGACGCCGCCAGCGAGAAAGGAGGAGGCTCATGGTGAAGGTACAGGATCGAACGCTCGCCATCGAGCACGTACCCATTGGCGAACTGCGCCCCGATCCGTTCAACCCGCGACGCATCTCCGACGCGGAACTGCAGGCGCTGACCCGCAGCATCCAGGAGTTCGGCTTCGTTGACCCCATCATCGCCCGGCGGGAGGACCGCACCGTCATCGGCGGCCACCAGCGCCTACTCGCGGCGCGTCGGCTGGGGCTGGACACCGTCCCCGTCGTGTTCGTCGACCTCACGTCCGAGCAGGCCAAGCTGCTCAACCTGGCCCTCAACCGCATCAGCGGCGAGTGGGATCAAGAGCTCCTGGCCCGCCTGCTATCGGAGTTGGAGGAGGCGCCGGACGTAGACCTGACCCTGTCCGGCTTCGCCGAGGACGAGATCTCCAAGCTCCTGAAGTCCCTGGAAGCGCGTGACAAACGCGACCGCCCGGAATCCTTCGACCTGGAGGCGGCCCTCGAGGCCGCACGCGCCGACCCAGGCGTTGAGAGGGGCGACATTTGGCTCCTGGGCAACCACCGCGTAATGTGCGGCGATGCCACCGACAGCGCCGACGTGTCGCGCCTGGTGGGCGCACAGCGGGCTTCCCTCGCCTTCACCGACCCACCCTACAACGTGGACCTCGGCCACCACGGGGGAGCCCCGCAACGCGGCCGCCGACGCACCATCGCCAACGATGCCCTGCCGCCGGAGGAGTGGGAGAGCTTCTGTCGCAGCTGGGCAAAGCAGCTCCTGGACAAGGTGGACGGCGCCCTCTACATCTGCATGAGCACGAGGGAGTGGCCGACGGTCTCCCGCGTGCTGGAGGAACTGGGCGCCCATTGGTCAGACAGCATCATCTGGAGCAAGGACCGCTTCGTCCTGGGCCGGGCCGACTACCAGCGCCAGTACGAGCCCATCTGGTACGGCTGGCGGGACGGAGCCTCCCACCACTGGTGCGGCGACCGCGACCAGGGCGACGTATGGAAGATCCCCCGCCCGGCGGAGTCGGAGCTGCACCCCACGATGAAGCCGCTCCCTCTCGTGGAGCGGGCCATCGAGAACAGTAGCAAGCCAGGCAATCTAGTCCTCGACCTCTTTCTGGGCTCCGGCAGCACCGTCATCGCCGCCGAGCGCACGGGCCGGATCTGCTACGGCATGGAGCTGGACGCACACTATTGTCGAATCGTGATCGCCCGCTGGGAGGCCTTCACCGGGCTCAAGGCGGAGAAACTGTCAAACTGAGAGGCGATAGCCGTTGACTTTGTCCGAGACCAGAGTGATGTATCGAGCACCAATTCAAAAGGAGGTGCCCTATGTCCATCGAGGACAGGAACCTGCAGGTGGGGACGCGCCTGGTGGCCCGCTACAAGAAGCAGGAGTACTCAGCCACGGTTGTGGAGGGCGAGAAGGGCGGTCTCCGCTACCGCCTGGAGGACGGCCAGGAGTTCAAGAGCCTCTCGGCCGCCGGCAGCGCCGTCATGGACGGCGTCGCCTGCAACGGCTGGCGCTTCTGGAGCGTTGCGGGCTCGGAGGAGGCGAAGCCCAAGCAGCGGGAGCGGCGCGGGAAGAAGAACAATCCCGGCGCCAATCTGACCCCGCTGGAGGATGGCCGCTGGTTCTGCTCGACCTGCCAAGAAGCCTTTCCGGTTCAGGCCGGCTTCGAGCCAGAGGAGTGCCCCAAGGGCCACAAGCAGGGGGAGGGCGTCACGGCCTGACGCTGGATGGCCAGCACCCTCTCACCGACAGAGACGGGCCCCGCAAGGGGCCTGCCTCTCTGTCATCTGCCACCAACCCCCCGGTCAGCAGAGGTGGCACCTAAGTGGCGACTCGCTCCTGCAAATACCGCAAGGACGACGGCCAGCCCTGCCGCGCTCCGCCCCTTCAGGACAGCGACTTCTGCCTGTTCCACTCGCCCGACCACGCCAAGGAGACGGCGGAGGCGCGACGCCTCGGCGGACTCCGACGCCGCAAGGAGAAGACCGTCGCTGGCGCCTACGACCTCGAGGGGCTGGACGACATCCCCAAGATCCGCAGACTGCTGGAGATCGCCGTCTTCGACACCCTCGCGCTGGAGAACTCGGTGGCCCGCTCCCGCACCCTGGCCTATCTGGCACAGGTAGCGCTCAAGACGCTGGAGGTCGGCGAGTTCGAGGCGCGACTGGAGGCCCTGGAGGCGACCATGGGTCCACGCCTGCGAACAGAGAGGCGCAGATGAGTAGCGGAGAGAAGCGCCTGGACGACATCATCAAGGGCTTGTCCCCAGAGGAGAAGGCCCGTCTGGTGATCGAGGACCTGTTCCGAGAGAAGCCCGTACTCTCTCCCGCGAATCGCCGCAGGATGCTGGACGAGATGAGCCCGGAGGAGGGGAGACGCTACAACGCAGTGGTGGAGCGGCACGAGACGCTGAGGAGGAACGTGAGGACGTTGAGCCATCTTGCCGAAGGGGCCAAGACGCAACTCCTCATGCGGGACCGCATCCTCTGGTTC
>Ga0315532_1003570_pt1 | contig 9886 bp, 7 predicted proteins | sample SalMarWE160370MG_FD_203082 | JGI IMG/M metagenome (GOLD analysis project Ga0315532, IMG submission 203082) | Salt marsh sediment microbial communities from the Plum Island Ecosystem LTER, Massachusetts, United States - Salt Marsh Sediment WE1603-70 ... | reverse complement strand
CAGGGTGCAAGGGCGAATAGGCGCCGATACCTTCCTACGGGGGGCGCGGGTAGCCCGCATAGCTGAATGCCGCCCACGACAGAAGATGGGTTACACCCAGCACACCAACCATCTTGATACAAGATAGACGTTCTATGAAGGCGTTCTATCGATGAGCGCCTCAAGACGCTTCTCCATGCGCTTCCTCTCAGATACGTCCCTAAGATAACAGAGTACCGAGGGTTTGCCGAGGTAGCTGATCCTTGACGCCGAGACCTCAGCCGTCCTAACCTCGCCCGTGCCTGTTATGAAGTTGACCTCAAACAAACGGTTCACGTCATCGTCCCCCATCGAGTAAAGGCGACGGTTGATCTCCTCCTCGGTCTCGACAACGAACCTCGTCAAGGGTCTGCCGATGAGGCTCTCAGGTAACCCGCCGCCGTGCATGTGGCACATGGCGTAGTTCGCGAAAACGATCCTGCCGTCGGAGAGGATGACGATGCCGTCCCTGCTCTCCTCGACGACCCTGCGGTACAGCTCCTCCGCCCGATGCTTCTTAACCGCCTGCCTGATACGATTCAATAGAACCTGGTAGTTGCCGAGATCGGCCTCCTTCTTCAGGTAGTCGTCCGCCCCTGCTTTGAAGGCTGACTCTGCTAATTCCTCGCTGCCCCTCCCCGTGTACAGGATGAAGGGGACGTCGCTCCTCGCCCTCACCCTCTGGAGCAGCTCGAGGCCGGTCATGGAGATCATCTTGTAGTCACTGACTATGACGTCGTAGCCGTTCACGCCGTGAAGCCGCATTGCCTCCAAGGGGTCAGAAACGGAGTCCACAGTGACTCCCCTATCAAGCTCCTCGAGGAACATCTTGGTGAACTCGAGCTGGTTCTTCTCGTCGTCTACATGGAGAACTCGGATCTGTTTCTCGTTTCTCACCTCTTCCTCGGTCACTTCTGTTCCGCCTTCTCCCCCAGCCTTTCACCGTCTTGCAGTTCTTATTTATTGATGATTATAGATACTTTAAATGAGTATTAAATATCCTCATGGTATATAACAATTAAGAAAAAAATTAATTGTTACATGGAAGCAATATTGTTATAACTGGATAATACTTCTATATGGTAGAAATAAATAATATATAAAAAGTCACTAAATGTCTTTAAATTATGATGTCTCATTCTACGTATTTTAAGTTTGCCATAAAGTAGAGAGCTACTCTCCACACAAAATGTAAACAGGATGACTTAATGGACTCGTAACTTGCCTCGTATTTGATAAAAATGATGGATAAAGTGTGATTAAGTGAAAAAACAATCGTGTTTAAGACGAAAACGTGTTCGTTAACAAATCCCTAGCTTAAACTTCCTTCTAATTCGTAGCCCACCTAGGTATCCGCCGTTCAGATTCACCCTCCTCAAACCTCTTTTAAGATCCATAAAAAGGGGAACCGGGGCTATGGCGGGCAAAACGGTTGTAACAAATAAGACACAATCTATACTGTTCTCATCGGAAGCCCTTAGAGTTTTATCGAGTCTTCTTGAGCTATTTACCTCGACTTCGATATTCCTAGCGCTGAACGCCTCGGTAGTAGCAGCGTTCAGCTCCCTCCTTTACGGCCTCGAAGTCAATCCCAGAATCCTGTTCATAGCGTTCCTCGCGACCTTCTCTGTATATAACATGAACAGAGCCACCGACAGAAGAGAGGACTCTATAAACAGGCCACAGGCGGCTTCGAGAAACATCCTCTTCTTCCTGGTACCCTCGATGATCGCCTCCGCTCTGTGCCTCCTGTTAAGCGCCTCGATGGGGGCTCAAGCCCTCACGGTTATCATCGCATCTTTCGCCGCTTCCATCCTCTACAGCTTCAAGCTGTCGCCGTCCATCCCCCGGCTCAAAGAGATACTGGGCCTGAAGAGCGTCCTGGTGGCCTTCAGCTGGGGTTTCACGGGCGCCCTGCTGCCGGCCAGCGGACAGGCCGTGGATGCCTCGAAGATAGTTTTAGCGTTCACGTATATATTCATCCAGATACTGGTGAACACCATCCTGTGCGACGTCCGCGACATGGACGGCGACATGGCCTCAGGGGTGAACACGCTACCCATATCCCTGGGCCTGGGTGCGACGAGAAGACTCCTGCTGACCGTGAACACGTTGTTGTTCCCATGGCTACTCTACTGCCTGACTCAGGGGCTGTTCCAGGAGTACATGCCGGCGCTCTTCTTCGGAGCGGGGTACGGCTACCTGATAATCTGGCTCTTCTCCGAGAAGGGGCGTGATAGGCTCCTGGTGGAGCTGGCGGTGGACGGGGAGTGGATGCCCTTGGTGGCGCTAATGAAGCTACTTTGACCCCATTGACCAAGTGAATAAATATTGCTTAAGCTAAACAATCTATTAGGGGTTTAACGTTGGGTTCAACGTACTTCAAGTTGTTTCGATCCGAGCTCAAGTTAAACATACTCTCCAGTCTTCTAGACGGGGACAAGAAGCTGGGCGCCCTGAGGGACGAGCTGGGCAGCAGCGGCTCCACCATCATCCACGCCCTGAGAGACCTGGAGGCCATGAAACTGACCAGGCAGGAAGGCAAACACTACAAGCTCACGTCCCTCGGGGTCATAGAGGCCACGCTCATCGGTGAGGCAGCGTCGGCCGCAGACGTGCTCGAAAGGTTTCAAGGCTTCTGGCTCCAGCACGACGTCACCGCCATCCCCAGCCACCTCCTGCAGAGGATAGGCGCCCTACGGGACTCGACCCTGATCCAGGACAACTCCACGGCGCTGGACAGGGTCCATGTATCTTTCCAGCGGCTCCTCCAGCAGTCGAGGAGGGTGTGGGGTATGTCACCGATATTCCACTCGGACTTCGTGGGGATGTTCCATAGCCTGCTCGGAGGGGGTGCGACCGTTGACCTCATACTCACCAGCGGCGTGCTCGACAAGACTCTCATGTTGGCGGATACCGAGGAGATCATCGACTACGTCACGAGGGACAAGCTGAGGGTATTCCTGACCGATGGGCTGGGTGTCGCGTTGACCGTGACCGAGAACAGCTTCTCCATGGGCCTCTACACCATCGATGGGGAATACGACTACACTAGGGACCTGGTGTCCAGCAGCCCAGAAGCCATCGAGTGGGGGCAAGAGCTCTTCAAGCATCACCTTAAACAAGCTAGGAGGCTCGACACGGAGACGTTAAATCTTTAACCATGTCGTTCACTGATTAAGATATTTCAATTTTTCCTAGTTTAAAGGTAAAATACACATGAAAAATGATTAAACTAAGTACTGAACAGATGAAGCGAAAAAGAGGCACGTAGTCTTAAATTGTTATTCCATTATTAAACCGAGATGAAAACCGGGTTTGATTTAAAGAAATCACGAAAACTGATGCAGGTGGAAGGGATCGACTGCATCATAGCCAACTCGCAGGAGAGCGTCTACTACACGTCTAATGCACCGATCTCGACCATAACGAATCTGAAACGTTTCGCGGGCATAGTGCTCCCCCTCGATGGGGAGCCTCTCTTCGCCGTACACAGAAACGAGGAAGTCACCGCGAGGAACTCGACGTGGATAAAGGATCTACGGGTTTACTAGGGGGGCGAGTGGGAATCCCTAAAGGCCATGGACTTCCTGGCAGGGGTGATTAAAGAAAGAGGGTTAGCCGGCAAGAGGATCGGCTTGGAGCTCATGGAGATGCCTGGCCTCTGGCTGGATCACCTGAGGAAGCTGCTGCCGGGGACGGAGTTCGTCGACGGCAAGCCAGTTCTAGACGTGTTGAAGTCGATTAAGAGCCCCGAGGAGATAAAGCACCTCAGCGCTGCGAACATGGCGACGGCGAAGGCCATAACGGTGGCCTTCGAGATGGCTAGACCGGGGGACACCGAGAGAGACGTGGCGCTGAACATGATCGATCTCACCCTCGAGTACGGCGGAGACACCGTTGCGTTCATGTGCTTCGGAGCCGGGCCCAACATCTTCGAGACCCACCCCGTCCCCGGCGACTATAGGCTGAAGAAGGGAGACCTGGTTCACACGGACTTCGGGTGTTTCTTCGACGGCTACTGCTCGGACATCTCAAGGATGGCGGCGGTTGGGGAGCCCAACGAGACCCAGTTGAAGGCGTACGGCATCGCCGTGGAGGCGGAGCAGGCTACAGCCGAGGCTATGCAGGCGGGGGCGAAGGTCATCGACGTTCACAACACGGTGAAGGAGTTCTACAACTCCAATGGGTACGAGTACAACAGGGCCTTCATCGGGCACGGTATAGGCATAGGCGTCCACGAGTGGCCTTTCCTGGGCCCCGCGCACGGCGACTGGGTGCTGAAGCCCGGGATGTTCTTCCAGGTGGAGCCGAGCATGCTTCTAGATGACGTGAAGATCCACACAGAGGACTCCTTCGTGGTCAAGCCCAAGGGCCCAGCCGAGAACGTGTCACTGTACAGGGACGTGACGGAGCTACAGGTGATAAGGTAGACGCCTCTTCCCCTTTTTTTGGGCGTTTTTCGGGGTCGCGAAGCTTTTTCTTTTTTACCTCCAAGTAGTTACCATGGTTCGGCTGTACCTAGAGATTGAGACGTACCGCCCCAACGTCGACGAGGCGTTCATAAACGAGAGGGTGATCACGGCCGGCGTAGCCGTCGACAGGACCGCGTACCATGAACGCAGCCTGAAGAGGGACGTCGAACCGGTCCTCTACAGCGAGTGGGACGGCCTGGACGAGAAGGCCATAGTCTCCGAGGTGGAGAGAACCGTACGCAGGGCGTGCGGAGAGCACAGGTTCACGACCGTCGTGGGGTTCAACATACTCCGCTTCGACGTCCCCCTCCTCGTGGCAAAGTCGGGCAGGGCGTCCCAGTCTGGCCTCGAGTACATCTCTAAGATGTGGCACGACTGCTTCGCAGTGGACCTCATGCAGCAGCTGCTGGTGGCGAACATGGGCAGCTTCAAGGGCGCCGGGCTGAGCAACGTCGTATCCACGGCGATAAGGCTCGGCCTGAACCCGCCGGACTACCCCACTTCCGGCGCCAGGGTCAAGGACCTATACGAGGAAGGGGACTACGGGGGGATCGAGGCCCACCTACGCCAGAACCTCAGGGTAATCCGGTGGCTGGACCTCTACGGCGTGAGGCGGCTCACGGAGCAGAGCGTCAGGGAGCAGAGGCCCCTCTTCAGGTGAAAGCCCATGGCGGCGTCTTAGACGGCCGAAACTGCCGTGTAGCCGACCGGGTGGCCCGGCGTTTCCCTTATAATAGGTTACTTCAGTCGTTTTTCCGGGTGCGGCGGGGCGCCTGCATTAACACATCTATTCACTGTGACACTGGTCGTAGGCCGGGGGTGCCCGTGTTCAGTTTCACGGGCCGCGTCTCTTGATGCGGCTGTTGACTATGTTGTACGTCTTGACGCGTCTCCTGTTCAAGAAGTTGGAGAGGGGCAGAGGGCTTCGAGGGACGCCTGGGTTCGGGTGACTGCCACTGGATGGCCCTGTCAGTCTTAGACGGATCACCCGTACCTCGTCCATCTCGGAGGCCTCCATCTGCCTCACCGGAATAGCCACGGCCTTTTTTCTATAATAAGAACCCGGATGAACGCGGCGAAACCATCGTTCCAATTAGATGTGGCGTCCCGGGCTCCGGCTAAAAAGCCGACAATACATATCAGGGGTATGGACGGGGGATCAACGGCTTCTATATCAGCTTGACGAGCTTCCCCGTCCGGCCAGCGTTGAGCTGGAGAACGCCCTGGTATGTCGAGGTGTACCCGTTCTCCACGCGAAGCCGGTCGCCCACCTCCGCCTGCCTTATCTGCTCGTTCCATAGCACCAGGACCACCCTGCCTGAGTCGTCGCCGATGGCGGCGTTGGCGACGGAGAGGGTCTCGCCGTACCTCCTCCTCGACCTCACCATGCGGGCGTGCCCCTTCTCCAGGACCCTACCCTCGACGTCCAAGTTCCTCATGCCGTCGCGCAGCCGGGCAATGGGGGTCATAGTGTAGGGGTCGTCCGGCGTCATGACCTTCTCGTACCAACGCCCCCTCCAGTTCGGGTCGCCGAGCTCCCAGCCCACCTGGACGTAGCCCTGTTTCTCGTAGAAGGCGTTGGTCCTCTGGTTCCACTCTGGGGTCCCCAGGGTCCAGAGCTTCAGGTCCGGGTAGAGCCCCTCAAGGAGCTCCATGGAGCGGGTGCCTATCCCCCTCCTGTGGTGGTCGGGGTCCACGAAGATCCTCTCCATGACCCGATGCTCCTCGTTCACCGAGCCTATGATCAGGCCCCCCACGAGGCCGTCGTCCAGCAGGATGGTGTAATAATCCGCCCAGTCCAAGGCGCGTATCTGGAACTCGGGTGAGTCGTACCCGGGGGGGCCGCCCGGCTCCTCGGCTCCGACCTCGACGTCGCTCTCGAACGCCCGCTTGGATATCTCGGCGAGGAGGTAGGCGTGGTCCTCGACGGCCTCCACTAGGCTCACTCTGTCTTCTATGGACAACTCGACCATGTATACGGTGGGCTAGGTGAAAAGCGTTGGGCAGCGGCTCGCAGAATTATTAAGGCGCCGGCTCCCGATACGCGTAAGAGTGGTCGAGATGATGGCCGGGTCGAGGCGGGGGGTGAGGGTCAGGCGGGTGGACGAGCCGCCTTACGCCGTTGATTGGTCACGGGTCGAGCGGTACGACCAGGTGAACCTGATATTCAACAGGATAGGGAACGACCCGAGCTGGGAATACTACCTCCACACAGAGGAGGAGGTCGGCATACAGAACATAAGTGAAGCCAAGCCGGGGTATGACAGGGTCGACTACGCCCTGGCCGAGGCCGCGTGGACCGTCCACGACGTCTGGACGGAGGCGTTCAGCTGGGACCGGCTGGTGCGACCCGGCGGCCCCAGCCTCATGGGGGACAAGTGGTACAGGACGCGTCACCAGGTCGAGGACGTGGCGGAGATGACCGAGAAGCTGAAGAAGGCGGCCAGGTTCTTCGGCGCCAGCCTCGTCGGTGTGGCCGAGGTCAACGTGAATTGGCTCTACGCCAACCACCGTGAAAACCTTGAGCCTCTGGAGCTGCCCCGGGGCGTGAGGTACGCCGTGGTCATGGCGGTGGAGATGGACGAGCTGGGCATAGCGACGAGCCCCGAGGCGCCTGCCGCCGCCGCCACGGGCGTTGGGTACAGCAGGCTCGCTTTCTTGGCATCTTCTCTGGCCGAGTTCATCAGGAACCTGGGGTACACTGCGGTGCCCGCCTCCAACGGCGTCGGGCTCAGCGTGCCGCTTGCGGTGGACGCGGGGCTGGGCGAGCTGGGCAGGAACGGGCTGCTCATCACCCCGGAGTACGGGCCCAGGGTGCGCCTCTGCAAGGTGTACACGGACCTCCCGCTTGTGCCGGACAAGCCCATCGAGTTCGGGGTGCACGAGTTCTGCAGGACCTGCAAGAGGTGCGCTGAGGCGTGCGAGGTGGAGGCCATCAGCTTAATGGACGAGCCCAGCTACGACGGCGTCTGCAAGAGCAGCAGCCCCGGCGCGTTGAAGTGGGCGGTGGATGGCGAGAAGTGTTACAGGTTCTGGTGCGAGAACGGCACCGACTGCAGCACCTGCATCAGCGTCTGCCCCTATAACACGGGGCGGGTGGAGGCCCACGCGGGCGAGTTCTGGGCGAGGCCGTGACCCGCCGCGGGTCATATCTGGGGTTATTTCTTGGCGTCTGCGCTGCGGTTCAGGGATTTCTGTATGTTGGGGATCTTGTTGTTCTGGACGTTGACCCTCACGTAGGGGCTGTCGTAGACGTCTTCCCTGTTGTAGAGTTCTATGGCTTGCTCTAGCCGCTGCTCCACCTGGTCGATGAGCTCGTTGAAGGACTTTATGAAATCATTGAGCTCGTCGATCATGCCGTTTATGTGCTCCATGTACTCGGGGGTGAGCTCGCAGGTGACGCACTTGAACCCGGCGACGGCGTCCTCGAACGCCTTGAGGGCGTCGTTGATCCTGTCTATGAGGTCCTGGGCCTCGTCTATGCATGTGTAGAGGGTCCTGTAGGTGTATCTCTCGGTGCGGGCGAGGGTGTGGTCCACCCAGCTCTGGAGCAGCGTGCAGGTCCTCATGGACTCCTTACGTATATCGGATGCATCCTGCTTGGGGTCCTCGCCGGTGACGAGCTTGGCGATGCCTATGCCTATCTCGCTCATGGCCCAGCCCTCGAGGCTGAGGATGTCTTTTAGGGTCTGGCTGGCCTCGCTGGCGAAGCTTTTCCCTATCTCGGTGCCGATGTGTTTGCCCATCTCCTTCATGGCCTCCTCGCCGCCCTTCTTGAACGCCGTCTTGCCCATGCTGGCGCCGGGCTTGACTATGGCGGCTACCTTCTGCACCTTCTCGGCGCTTTCACGGATCTCCTTCTCGGACTTGGTGAGGCTCTGGATGACGGCGTAGGCTGTGTCCCACTCCATTATGAGGCGGCTAACCTCCCTCATGTCCTGACGCCACTGGTTCCGGGAGGCGTCAAGGTCGTCCTCGATGGGGCCCAGGGCGTCGTCTAGCTCCCACATGGCGTCCTCGCATTTCTCGTTCTCCTCCTCCACGACCTCGGGGTGCTCCTCGCAGTAGTCCTTCTCGTCGTCGTCCTCTTCTTCCTTCTTCTCCTCGTCCTTCTTCTTACCCCTGATGAAGTTGTACAGGAGGAAGCCGCCTAAGCCGAAGAAGAACACGAGGAACACCAGAAGTGGGTCCAGACCGCCTCCGCCTCCGCCTCCTTCGCCGACGTTGAAATCGAGGGCCCCCGTGACCGGGGCGGGCTCCCCCTCGACGCCCTCCACCGTCCACGAGACCACGTGGTTCCCGGCCTCGGACATCCAGTCCGGCGAAGTGAACTCGTTGACGCCCGGCGACAGGGTGACGTCCGTCTCCCAGAAGGGCGCGCCCTGCATCTCATCATCGTCAACGTATAGCTTCAGGCTGCCGGGGGACAGGAGGTCTCCCTCGCCCTCCAGGGTGATTACGAAAGCCACGTCGTCCCCCTCCACGGGTTCATCGACTGTGAGCCGCGTGTCGATGCCCGAGATGCGGAGCGGCTCAATCGTGGGCGCCGACACCAAGATGGGGATGTCCGTCTCCGATGTCGCCGAGGCGCCGTCGTCGTCGGTGACCGTCAGGGTGACGGTGTACGTGCCTTCAGCCGCGTAGGCGTGGGATGCCTCGGCTCCCTCCGCGGTGGCGCCGTCGCCGAAGTCCCAGCCGTAGGTGAGCTGGTCGTCGCCGAGGTCCAAGGCGCTGCCGGTGAAGGCCAGCTCCGTGCCCTCGACGGGTTCACCAGTACGGTCTATCGACAGGTCGTAGGGCGGGGTGTTCACCACTTTGATGGGCGTGTCGTAGGTGGAGCCGAACCCAGCCTCGTCGGTCACGGCGAGGGCGACGTTGTAGACGCCGTCATCCGCGAACTGGTGGGATAGCGTGGCGTCGGGTCCGCTCAGCTCGTACACGCCGTCGCCGTCTAGATCCCACTCGTATAGGGTTATGTCGCCGTTGAGCGAGGCCGATGCCGAGGCGTCCAGCGTGAACGCCGTGCCCTCGTCGACGGATTCAGGCGCGTCGAAGGCGGCCTCGGGCAGGTAGTTGAATGCGAAGGTCATGGGGGGCTCCCCGGACCCCGGGGCCATGTCCAAGCCCCCCTCGGTTATCAGGTACACCATGACGCCCGAGTCCAGCGGCGAGCCGAAAGTGGAGACGGGTACGCTCAAGACTACTGTTTGTTCGAGCAAGTCGTAGGTGGGGTCACCAGCCGGCTCCCACGTGCCGTCTTGGTAGCGCTCGACCCAGACGGACTCTACCGCTCCCTCCTGCACCTCGACGCCGATGTCGATGTCGGCTCCCTGGCCGTTATAGAAGCAGGCATGTGTGGATGGTCCGGTGGATGGGTCACTGTCCACGTCCAC
>Ga0315532_1003565_pt1 | contig 9890 bp, 10 predicted proteins | sample SalMarWE160370MG_FD_203082 | JGI IMG/M metagenome (GOLD analysis project Ga0315532, IMG submission 203082) | Salt marsh sediment microbial communities from the Plum Island Ecosystem LTER, Massachusetts, United States - Salt Marsh Sediment WE1603-70 ... | reverse complement strand
CCGAGTCCCGCCGCCTTTCCGTTCTTGCGAGCTCTGTTTGCGGCCCAGGTCAGAAGGCCCGGGCTGGGGTCTACCGCCACCACCGCAGCCTCGGGCGGATAGTAGGCCATGTTCATCCCTGTTCCCACGCCCACCTCCAAGACGCGACCGCCCTCTACTTTCGACCAGAGGAGGCGCCTCCAGCTCCCGGGCACTAACTCTAAGATGACATCCTCCACGCCGTAGCGATGTTGCGCCACCTTGGTCGGCTTCCAATCCTGCCCCTGAGTCGTTTCCGTGGGCTTGCCCATCGTAGTCTCCTCACCAGTCAAGTTCACCCCGCCGGCTTGAATCGGCGCAGGCGCAGCGAATTGGTCATCACCGACAGCGAGCTGAAGGCCATGGCCGCCGCCGCCAGAATCGGGTTCAGGAAGCCGAACTCGCCGAAGAAGGGCTCCAGGCCGCCCGGCACGCCCGCCCTCGAGAACAAAGCATACAGAATGCCCGCCGCAAGGGGAATGAGGGCCACGTTGTGGAAGAAGGCTTCCCTTCCACCTTGTCCTCAGCCATCTCCTATCCGTCCCTTTCTGAACCGACCTCGCTCAACGATTGGACAGGGTGTAGAGCTCCAGCATCTCCTGCATCACCTGCTCTTCGCGGCCGTTCTTGATGCCGTCGATGACGCAGGTGTGCAGATGGCCCTCGAGGATGATGGCCTCCATCTTCTCGATGGCGCGGCGGACGGCGAAGGTCTGCTTGAGGATCTCCGGGCAGTACTTGTCCTCCTCGATCATGCGCCGCACGCCGGCCAGATGGCCATCGATGTAGTTCATCCGCTTGAGCACGTCTTCGCGCACCTCATGCTTCACGGGGCTCACCTCCTGCTCAGTCTCCGCTGCCTCCATTATAGCACAACCCACACCCAGGGGGAGGGGGTGTGTGATAGAAGGGGCGCGGGATTGTGTCCTTGACGCAAAGGACGCGTGGTACAATGGCACCATGGTGGCTTTACTTCGACGGGTGGCTGGGGTGATAGCCTTAGCATTCACTGCCCTTTCGACGGTCCTCACGTTCTACCAGGACAAGTGGCCAAAGGTCGCCCTAGCTTCGGCGATCATACTTATTGGCTTGCTTATCTGGGAAGTGATGGAGCGCGAGTTTCGAGACAAACCAAAGTTGTTGATTAAACACGAGCCCTATCAGAAGACCTATTGGATGGAGGGAGCATGGCTACATCGCATCGGGGTGGAAAACACCGGCGGAAGACAAGCTGAGGACGTGCAAGTGTGGCTTCGCAGGATCGACCCTGATCCAAACCTAACGATAGATGTCATTCCCTCTAAATTCGGGCACAAAGGCGGTAACTGCAGCAATGGCGGAGACATATGCATTATTTCGCCTGATGATGAACATCACTTCGATGTGATCCAATGTGTGGATGGTCATGGTGGCGCGAATGCCGTGTGGGGACTGGTCACCGTTGAATACATGCATCAGCCCGTTCGGTTGGAGAATCAGCGAGAGTATCATTTCTTCCTACGAGCAAGAGCGAACCATGCCCAAAACGAAGACCGCATATTATCGGTTCGCAACAACGGAGATGGTTCATTAGATACTAGATTGTTGGAGCGATGAGTTTCGCGTAGGGCAGATTCTCAGCCCCAATGAGTTTGAGGAGCGTGTCACGGAAGAGATACGGGTTGTGGCGGTTGTTGAACCGGAAGGCCCTTTCGTCCAGGTAAGCGAAGCAGCCCCACCCCCCTACGGCTTGAGCAGCACCTTGACCGCCTCGTCCTCGTACGCCTACAGCCCGTGCCGCTTCCACTGGGGCCGCCGCTTCTCGATGAAGGAGCTGGCGCCCTCGGTCGGCGAGTCGCCGCGGAAGGCGAGGGTGCGAAAGCTCTCCGCCTCGATCTGGAGGCCCTCGGCCAGCGGGCGGCCGATGCCCCGAACCAGGGCCTCCTTGTCGCTGCGGATGGCCCCCTGCGGGAGCTGGCAGATCTGCTCCGCTAGCTCGCTGGCGCGGGCCATGAGCTGATCCCTGGGCACGACCTCGTTCACCAGGCCGATACGCAGGGCCTCCTCGACGTCGATCAGGCGGCCGGTGATGATCAGCTCCAGGGCGCGGCCCATGCCGACGATCCGCCACAGCCGCTGGGTGCCGCCGTCGCCCAGGCCGATGTTCCAGCGTCGATTCAAAATGCCGAACTGAGCGTGGTCGGCGGCGAGGCGAATGTCGCACATGCAGGCGATCTCCAGGCCGCCGGCCAGGCAGTAGCCGTTGATGGCAGCGATCATCGGCTTGTATATGTCCACGCCGAGGGTGTAGCCAAGAAAGCCCTCCAGGTTCTGGAGCTGCACCCGAAATCGATCCTCTGACATGTCCAGCCACCCCTCGGCTGCCTGCTTGAGGTCAGCGCCGGTGCAGAAGGCCTTGTCGCCGGCGCCGCTGATCACCGCCACGAAGGCATCGTCGTCGTCGCGGAAGGTGCGCCAGGCGTCGGCCAGGAGGTCCGCCGTCTCGCTGTCGACGCAGTTTAGGACCCGCGGCCGGTTGATAGTGATGTAGAAAACGTGATTCCTCTTCTCGTAGACGGCCTTGTCTGACATCTGAGAGTACCTCCTGTCAAATGATGCTCGATGGGGCCATGAACCTGCGCCGCTTCTCGGGAGCGCCGCGATCAGCTGTGCAGAATGTGCAGGACATCGCCGTCCTGCACAACGTAGCCCTTGCCCTCAGTGCGGAGGATGCCCTGCTTGCGAGCCTCGGCCAGGGAGCCGCAGGCCAGGATCTCCTCCCAGCCGATGGCCTCGGCCCGAATGAACCCCTTCTCCATGTCGGAGTGAACCTTGCCCGCCGCCTGCTGGGCGAGGGTTCCCCGCGGCACAGTCCAGGCGCGGCACTCGTCCCCTACTACGGTGTAGAAGGTGATGAGGCCCATCAGGTCGAAGGTCTGCTGAAGCACCCGCTGTACGCCAGAGTCGGTCAGGCCCATGTCCTGGCGAAACTCCCAGGCCTCCTCCTCCGAAAGCTCGGCCAGCTCCATCTCCAACTGGCCACAGAGAGCAACCACCCGCGTGCCCTCACCGGGGTAGCGAGCGGCGAACTCGCTCTCGATGTCGGGGATCTTCGAAGCGTCGTCTTCCCCCACGTTGACTATCAGAAGGATGGGCTTCAGCGTAAGGAGGGCGTAGTCCCGCAGGGCCTTCTCCTCTTCGGCCGTCAGGGTCTGAGCTCGTAGGGGCGTCTCGCTCTCCAGGGAGGCCTTGACCCGCTGCAGGAGTTCCATCTCCCGCTCGCCAGCCTCTCGCTCGCCCGGCTTGGACGCACGCACCACCGGCGCGAGCCGCTCCAGGCGCTTCTCGACGACGGCAAGGTCAGCCAGAACCAACTCGGCGTCCATGGCGACGATATCTCGATGGGCGTCGATGCTTCCCTGGGGATGTGGCACATCCTCTCGCTGGAAGGTGCGCACCACGTGGAGGAGGCCGTCGCTGGCGGACAGCGCGGAGAGCACCTGGCTGGAGGGGCCGCCGCGACCGAAGGTGGCGCTCATAGCAGGCAAATCGGTGTAGCGCACCTCGGCCTGGGTCACCTTCTTGGACTGGAACTGGGCGGCAAGCTTGCTCAGGCGCTCGTCGGGCACCTTCACCACGCCGATGTGCGTCTCCACGCCCGCCCTGTAGCCGCCGGTCTCCGCGTGGCCATGGGCGAGGGCGTTGAAGACGGTGGTCTTGCCGCAAAGAGGAAGGCCAACGATACCCAGGTCCATACCGCCACCAGCATAGTGCCGCCCGAAAAGGCTGTCAACGCGAGGGAGCGCCCATCGCCAGCCGGCAGAGCTCCCGCAGGCAACACTGGCCGCAGAGCGGCGCCTTGCGGCAGACGGTCTTGGCGTGGCGGTCGATGAGCGCGTGGTATTCGTTGAACAGTTGCACGTCGGGCGGCAGGGTCTCGCTGAACATGGCCTGCCAGGAAGCGTAGCTGTCCCTGGCCGGCTCCAGGCCCAGGCGAGAGAAGACGCGACGCGTGTAGGCATCGATGACGAAGCTGGGCTTCTCAGCCGCATAGAGGGTGATCGAATCCGCCGTCTCCTGGCCGATGCCGTGGGTAGCGAGGAGCTCCTGCCTGAGCTCCGGCAGGGGCAAGGCAAACAGGGCGTCCAGCTCGCCGCCATGCCTGTCGAACAGCATCTCCACGAAGGCCTTGAGCTTGCGGGCCTTGGCATTGTAGTAGCCGGCGGGATAGACCAAATGGGCCAGCTCATCCAGCCCGACCTTCAGCAGCCCTTCCGGCGAGAGGACTCCCGCCGCCCTCAGGTTTCCGATAGCTTTTTCTACGTTCACCCAGGCGGCCGACTGGGTGAGGATAGCTCCCACCACGACCTCGAAGGGCGAGCCTGCCGGCCACCAGTGCTGAGGGCCATAGGCAGCGTAGAGGCGCCGGTATATCTCGAGAAGCTTCTCGGCGAGGGCGTTCGCCACGGCTGGCTAGCTTTCCTGACGCTGCCGCTCGTCGGATGAGGGAGGAGAGTGGCCTCTGGCCGTGTCCTGGATCCAGTCCGGAACGGTAGACTCGGGCACGCCATCGTATGAGTCATGGAAGAGGTAGGGCTTCAGGTCGAGCACCGGCGTGCCGTCGATGGCATCCAGGTTCCGCACCCGCAGCACATTGCCCCTCCGCTCAAGGAGAGCCACCACCCTCAGGCCGATGGGGTTGGGCCGAACCGGGCTGCGGGTGGCGAACACCCCCTGCAGGGGAATCCGATGGTCGCCGCGGGGGTGGACATGGGTTGTTGTCTCTCGAAGGTTCTCCGAAATCAGGTGCAGCCAATAGATGACGAAAATATGAGAGAAGCCCTCGAGGCCATCCAAGGCGCTCGCCCACCTGTCCTGCACGACGATCGTGGACTCCAGGCTTTCCCAGCCCCCCCTGCGAGGTTCCTTCACGGAGCTGCGCACCACCCCAATGGGCTTCACAACGACCGGTTCCAGCATCGCATCGTCCTCCACCTCGGTACAGTCTCAGGCGAACTCCAGCGCGGGTCAAGGCTGGCCAGGCAGCGGCCGCCGAGGCAGAAGGAACACGGCCAGCAGAAAAGCCAGGGCCGCCGTGCTGCCGCCCAGGAAGAAGGGAGCCGACGCTCCTACCTGGTCCCAGAGGACACCGGCGAGGATGCTCGACAGGAGGATCATCAGCCCCATGGCACCCTGGTAGAGGCCCAGGGCGGTGCCCCGCCACTGCGCTCCGACGAAGTCGGCCACCAGCGCTCTTCCCACGCCCTCGGTCAACGCCATATAGACTCCATATACGGCAAACAACAGCCAGATGTAGGCTCCGGCATCCACAAAGGCGAAGCCGAAGTAGACGGCAGCAAAGATGGCGAAGCCGCCGGCAATGACGCCCCGCCTCCCCAGCCTGTCGGAGGCGATTCCCGCCGGCATCGACAGGAGGGCGTAAACGACGTTGAAGAGCGCATAGGCCAGAACCGCCTCGCTGACGCCCAGCCCGAGGTCGCGGGCCCGCAGGATGATGAATACGTCGCTCGAGTTGCCCAAGGCGAAAACCAGGCTTATGCCCAGGAAGACATAGTAGCCCCTACCGAAGTCCCTGAACCGTAAGCGCGCCTGCGACTCGCGCTCGTCTGGGGCGGGAGCCCTGTCCCTAACGCCCCGCAGCACGATGATCGCCAACAAGGCAGGCACAAGGGCGAGGGCAAAGATCGGACGGTAGTTCTCGCCGATGAGAGCCAGCAAGGCCAGTGCGACCAGGGGGCCCAATACAGCCCCTGCCGTATCGGCCGCGCGGTGAAAGCCGAACCCGCGGCCTCGAACAGAGGGAGGCGTCCACTGGGCTATGAGGGCATCGCGGGGGGAGGTACGCAGGCCTTTGCCGAATCGGTCCACCACGCGGGCAAACAGCACCATAGGCCACTGGAAGGCGACGGCCAAGAAGACCTTCGCCACGGCCGACACGCTGTAGCCAGCCAGCGCGAAGGGCTTGCGCTTGCCCACCTTGTCGGAAAACCAGCCGGAGACCACCTTGAACACACTGGTTGTGCTCTCGGCCAATCCCTCGATGGCGCCGAGGATAGCGCGCGGTGCCCCCAGCGTCTCGGTGATGAAGATGGGGATCAGGGGGTAGATCATCTCGCTGCTGATATCGGTGAAGAAGCTCACTATGCCCAGACGAAAGACGTTTCTCTCCACTCCGGGCACGACGGAATCCCTAGCGACGGACGGGGCAGCATCTAGCGGCGACTTGTCGTCTTTAGCAGTCATCTGACCTACTGACGGAAGCGTAGCACCTGCTGGCTCCTCAGGACAGCGGCCACAGGCCCTGTGCTATCACTTTCGCCTTCCGGGCGGCCCTTTCCCAATAGCGCCGTATCTGCTATAATCTCACCAAATGGCCCGACAGCCTAACCAATATACTGCACGCGACATCCAGGTGCTGGAAGGGCTGGAGGCGGTGCGACGCCGCCCCAGCATGTACATCGGAAGCACCGACCAGCGTGGCCTCCATCACCTCATCTACGAGATCGTTGACAACAGCATCGATGAGGCCATGGCTGGCTTCTGCGATCGCATCGATATCGCCATCCACCGTGATGGCCACGTAACCGTCAGCGACAACGGTCGCGGCATCCCCATCGATACGCACGCGCGCACCCGCAAGTCGGCCCTGGAGACGGTGATGACCCTTCTCCACGCCGGCGGCAAGTTTGATCACCAGGCCTACAAGGTCTCCGGCGGCTTGCATGGCGTGGGCGCCGCTGTGGTGAACGCTCTCTCCTCAGAGATGTGGGTGGAGGTGCAGCGTGATGGCACGGCCTATCGCCAGGACTACCAGCGGGGCGTGCCCCAAGGCCCTATGCGCAAGGTGCAGGGAGCAGGGCACGGCCCTGGCAGTGGAACCACCACCTGCTTCCTGCCTGACCCCAAGATCTTCCCGGCCCTAGACTACGATTTCGCTACCCTGGTGCAACGCTTTCGGGAGATGTCCTATCTGACCAAGGGGGTGTGGGTCCGTTTCGTCGACGAGCGGCAGGACCGAGAGGCGAACTTCTACTTCGAGGGCGGTATCGCCAGCTTTGTGCTCCGCCTCAACAAGGACCGCAATGTCATTCACCCCCAGCCGATATACATCGAGGGCACTGCAAACGGCACCATCGTCGAGGTGGCCATCCAGTACAACGATGGCCTGTCCGAGTTCACGTTCAGCTTCGCCAACTGCATCAACACCATCGACGGCGGCAACCACCTCACGGGCTTCCGTAGCGCCCTCACGCGCGTCCTTAACGACTACGCGCGCAAGCAGAAGCTCCTCAAGGACAACGACGCCAACCTCTCCGGCGATGACGTCCGGGAGGGCCTAGCGGCGGTGGTCAGTGTGAAGCTGCCCGAGCCGCAGTTCGAGGGGCAGACGAAGACTCGCCTGGGCAACGCCGAGGTGAAGGGCCAGGTGGAGTCGCTGGTGGGCGAGGAGCTCGGCCGTTATCTGGAGGAGCACCCCAGCGAGGCGCGGCGGATCATCGAAAAGTGCATCATGTCCGCCCACGCCCGCGAGGCGGCCCGCAAGGCCCGCGACCTGGTGACCCGCAAGGGCCTGCTGGACGGCACCATGCTGCCCGGCAAGCTGGCCGACTGCTCGGAACGCGACCCCCGGCACAGCGAGCTGTACATCGTGGAAGGCGACTCGGCAGGCGGCTCGGCCAAGCAGGGGCGCGACCGCCGCTTCCAGGCCATCCTGCCGCTGCGGGGCAAGATCCTCAACGTGGAGAAGGCCCGCCAGGACAAGATCTTCGGCCACGCCGAGATCGCCGCCATCATCAAGGCGCTGGGCACCGGCATCGACGAGGACTTCGACCTGTCGCGCCTACGGTACCATCGCGTCATTATCATGACCGACGCCGACGTCGATGGCTCGCACATCCGCACGCTGCTCCTGACGTTTTTCTTCCGCCACATGGTGGAGCTGATCCACGCCGGCCATCTCTACATTGCCCAGCCGCCTCTCTTCCGCATCCAGCGAGGCAAGGAGCATCACTGGCTGTATTCCGAGCAGGAGAAGGAATCCTTCCTGAGCAAGCACAAGGACGGCAAGAGCATTACCGTCCAGCGCTACAAGGGCCTGGGCGAGATGAACCCCGAGCAGCTCTGGGAGACCACCATGGACCCCGAGCGGCGGCTTATGCTTCAGGTAGCAGTGGACGACGCCATCCAGGCCGACCGCATCTTCGTTCAGTTGATGGGCGAAGAGGTGGAGCCGCGCAAGCGCTTCATCCTGGGCCACGCCAGCCAGGTACGCAACCTGGACGTGTAGGCACCGGCCCCTACGCCAAGACGAACCTATCCGCCTGCGCATAGCCCGTGCTTGCGGATGTACTCTTCGACGGCTGGCGGGACCCAGTAGCGGATCGATAGCCCTCGTCGCACCCTGTCCCGCACGGCCGTGGCGCTAATATCGATGCGCGGCATGCGTAGCCAGACCACCCGCTGTCGCATCGCCTCCGCTAGCTCCTCCGCGAGGACTTCCCCGAACCCCGCATCCTCCGCCTCCGGCCGCTCGGCCACGGCCAGACGGGCCAGCTCGAGGATGCGCTGCGGCTGATGCCAGCGGGGAAAGTCGGCCAGGGAATCGGCACCCATGATGAAAAAGAACTCCGTCTCAAGGCCGAACTGATCGCGCAAGGCAGCCAGGGTCTCTGCCGTATAGGATGGGCCTTCCCGCTCTATCTCCAGGGTGGAGACAGCGAAGTCAGCGTCGTCGCCGACAGCGAGGCGCACCATGGCCAGGCGATCCTCCCGCGGCGATAGCTCTTGCCCCACCTTGCGCCAAGGCGCACCGGCCGGCACGAACAGCACCTGCCCCAGGCCGAGCGCCAGGCGCGCCTCCTCTGCCAGGATGAGATGGCCGATGTGGGGGGGATCGAAGGTGCCGCCAAGAACGCCGAGCTTCACCCTTCCCACTCCACCTCTGCCTGGCCCAGACGTACCTTGGCCCCAGGCTGAATGCCCGCCCGTTTAAGGGCAGCGACCACGCCCCAGCGGCTTAGCCGTCGCCAGAACTCCGCTCGCCCTTCCTCCTCGTCCAGCGGCATCATCTCGGCGAATGCCTCCACTCGCTCCCCGCTCACCCTGTACACATCGTTCGATACGGACACGCTGAACCGCCCGCTGAGGGGCCGTGGCCTGAGCACCGGCAGGGATGGCGGAAGCTCGGCTACCTCTACCAGGGTTGACAGCTCTTGGGCGATCCGCTCCAGCAATGGCCCGACGCCCTGGCCGGTGGCGGCCGAGACGAAGAAGGGCTCGATCTGCCTGGCAGCCAGCAGCTCCCTCAGCTCACCCGTGCGCTGGTCCACGTCGGGCAGATCGAGCTTGTTCACGGCCACGACCTGGGGCTTGGCCGCGAGGTCCTCTCGGAACTGGGCCAGCTCGCCGTTGAGCACGTCCATATCCCGCAGGGGGTCCGGGCGAGTGCCATCCAGCAGATGAACGAACATGCGGGCGCGCTCGGCGTGGCGGAGGAAGTCATGGCCCAGCCCTACTCCTCGATGCGCTCCTTCAATGAGCCCGGGTATCTCAGCCACTACAAACGTCCTGTAGCCCATCTCGACCACACCCAGCACCGGCTCCACGGTGGTGAAGGGATAGGAGGCGATCTTGGGATGCGCCGCCGAGATGATGGCCAGCAAAGTGGACTTGCCCGCATTTGGCACCCCCAGGATGCCAACGTCTGACAGCAGCTTCAGGTCTAGAACCAGTCTCGCTTCCTGGCCTTTCTGCCCTCTCTGTGCTATCCGGGGAGCCTGGTTGGTGGATGTGGCAAAGCGGGCGTTCCCCCTGCCACCAAGACCACCACGAGCTACCACCAACGTCTCGCCAGCCTCTGTAAGGTCACCGAC
>Ga0315532_1003559_pt1 | contig 9907 bp, 6 predicted proteins | sample SalMarWE160370MG_FD_203082 | JGI IMG/M metagenome (GOLD analysis project Ga0315532, IMG submission 203082) | Salt marsh sediment microbial communities from the Plum Island Ecosystem LTER, Massachusetts, United States - Salt Marsh Sediment WE1603-70 ... | reverse complement strand
GCCAAGTAAAATTTACAATCAGGAAAAGTTAGACAGGTCTTGCCCAAGAATATCTCTCTTCAGCCCATTTTTCATCTGTGACCATGCGAGGTCAAAGCCCATGAGCTGGAAAGACAATCGCCTTAATGTATTCTATCGTCTGCTGCAGGGCCGGCATTACCGCCTCACGTTGCTGAGCACTTACAGCAAGTTCTCTATCGCGCAATCCGCCCTGCCAGTCGGTACTTTCCAGCATGACGCCACTAACAGCAGGACTCATTGACTGGTCGCTGTCGGCTCCGCAAAGAGCCGTCCACGCTAAAGACCAGGCCCGAACCGTATTCTCAACGTTGTAGCCGCCACCACCCGTCATAAGAATCGGCCTGTCGAAGCTCAGCAAGTGATGGATTATTTCAACATAGACATTATTGGTCAGGTACAAATGCGCAAGCGGATCGCCCGCAAGGGCGTCGGCACCCAGCTCAAAAACAAACACATCAGGTTTATAAGCGCCGATTAGCGGCAGAACTATTTCTTCAACTGCCTGCATATAGGCCTGGTCGTATGTTCCTATGGGCAGTGGTATATTCACACAGAAGCCTTTGCCTTTATCTTTACCGATTTCGTCTTCGAATCCCGTTCCGGGAAAAAGGGTGCGAGGATTCTGATGCAGGGAAATCGTCATCACATCGGAGCGGTCATAAAATGCGTATACGACTCCGTCACCCTGATGTACATCGACATCCAGATAAAAGACTCGTTTGTTCTGCTCGGCCAGTATCATACAGGCAAGGGCAACATCATTTACATAACAGAAACCGGAAGCACGTTCAGGATGAGCGTGATGAAATCCACCTGAAGGATTGAAGGCCACGCCGGCTGAGCTGGAAACGAGCAATTTAGCACCTGTAAGCGTGGCACCTGCAGCCAGTACCGCGTATTCGTAAAGCCCTTTGAAAACAGGGCAATCGGAGTTTCCAAGCCCCATTTGCAACGCTGTGCTATCCCATAGACCGCTACTTGCCGTTTTCAAGGCGTGCAGGTAACGAGCAGAATGGAATTTTTTTAGCACAGTCCTTTCGGCGGCAATAGGAGCAACCTCAACTCTATTTTCGCCGGACAGCAAACCCATAGAATTCAAAACAGCGCGAGTTTGCTGAGCACGGCTGATGTTGAAAGGATGATCCGGCGGATAGGGATACTTCTCCAGCTCCTGTGAATAAATAAAGGCAGCTTTTGTCATTGCCAATAATTACTCCTACTTGGGATAGATCAGAACCACTTTTCACTTGCACCTGGCCGTGTGCTTTATTATAATTCCACTTGACAGTCTCTGAACATCCTTGTAGGATACATAGCATTGGGTGCAAAGTATTTCAACAATAAACTGTAAAAATGTGAGGCTGATCTGGAAAAGATGCTATACAATTTTCAGAAACCACCAGCGCCGAGTTGAGTTGTTTTTTTCTCGACATGAATTTGCAGTTGAGCCGCTAACTCTCAGCGTTAGTATTTGTCATTTCAATCTCTTTCACGATTTTGTTATGTAGAGAAACATTAGCCTAAACAAGGCTATGTTCGCCGCTATCCAAGTGCCATAATGCACTTGTGACAGCAAAACGCGGAACGCGTCCAAATAACAGATGTTGAACATTTCCGTTAAAATCGTTATACTTTGAGTATGGTGTAGATAGGGATGTCAATCATGCATATACCCATGAAATGGCTGGGATTGTAATAGTTGAAACTCGATATTTATGGTCGGGTTCTAGTGTTTGCGTTTTCAGTTCTACTATACGAAGATAATGAAAATAAGGTTCAGGAAAAAAGTAATACTAAGCTTTCTCACTGTTATAGGCATAACCGGCTTTTTTGCCACATTTGTCGGCATAAAGTTGATTGATAAGAGTATTGTGCCCAGAATTCAGGATAAGGTCAGAGTTGATTTGAACTCTGCTCGTGAGATATTTCGAGGAGCGGAGGCAGACATCCGGAATGTTATTCGGCTCACTTCTACAAGGTTCTTCATCGGGGAAAGCATCTTAAGTAATGATCTCAAACGATTGAATGCAGAGCTCCAAAAGGTTAAACAAAAAGAAGCACTCGACATTCTCAATTTAACTGATCATGAAGGAACTGTTTTACTAAGAACGAAAAATCCAAACCGAAAGGGAGATAACCAGGCATCCAATGAACTGGTCAAAAGAGTTTTGACTGAAAAAAATGTTATAGCATCCACTGAGATATTATCGAGAGAAGAATTAATGAGGGAAGGCAAAGGCCTTGCACAGCGGGCATATACAAAAGTTATTGCGACACCTGAATCGAACTCAACCCATAAGGAGGCAGAAACTTCTGGAATGTTCATCATGGCAGCAGCGCCTATTCTAAGTGATAAGGGCAAAATTCTTGGCGTGTTATATGGAGGCAGACTCTTAAATCATAATAATACTATTGTCGATAAGATAAGAGATATGATCTATGAGGATGAAAAATACAATGGCAAAGATATTGGAGTAGTAACGATATTCCAAAATGACGTGCGTATTTCTACAAATGTTAAAACAGAAGACGGTCAAAGAGCTATAGGCACATTAGTTTCTGAGGATGTGTATAGAAATGTTCTTATTGGGGGTAATTCGCTGAGTAAAATAGAATTCGCAGTGCGCGATTGGTATATAACAGCATACGAGCCGATCAAGAATATATCCGGCACGACTATTGGTATTTTAGGTCTTGGTGTGCTTGAAAGTAAATACAAGAGTATGGAAAGAAAAGCGCTGTGGATATTTCTCGGAATAACTTTTGCCGGAATTACGGTGTCTGTAATCATTTGCTTCGCTTTGACAAATTCTATTATGAGACCGATTAATTCGTTGCTTCTCGCCACCCGCGGTCTGGCTGACGGCAACATAGAACAACATGTGCAGTTAAATGATTCACCCGAAGAAATTGCCGTGTTGGGTGAAGCCTTCAATTACATGGTTTCCTCAGTCAAGGAACGAGACGAGCAACTACGACAGCAGGCACAGGAAGAAATTATGAAGTCAGAGAGGCTGGCGATGGTTGGCCAATTAGCTGCCGGTGTGGCTCATGAAATAAACAACCCCCTGGGCGGCATTCTTTTGTTCAGCCGACTTCTTCTACAAAAAGCCTCTTCTGAAGGAATTATGAGAGATAATCTGGAGAGGATAGAAAAAGATGCTAAACGCTGTCAAAGCATAGTTCAAGGGCTTTTAGACTTTGCACGTCAGCGGGAGCCAAAAATCGAGAGTTTACAATTAAATGACGTATTGGAGAGAACCGTTAATCTTTTTGAAAATCAACCTTTGTTCCATAACATCGATATTGTAAAACAATATCAGCCGGATTTACCTGTAATCTCCGCCGACCTGGCCCAAATACAGCAGGTTTTTGTCAATATCATAATGAATGCGTCTGATGCAATGAAAGGCAAGGGTGTTTTGACAATCAGTACGCGGTCAGCCGACACAAATGACTATATTGAAGTCAGTTTTACCGATACCGGCGAGGGAATACCAGCCGATAAGCTTAATCGTGTGTTCGAGCCATTTTTTACAACTAAAGGGGTGGGTCACGGAACAGGTTTGGGGCTGTCAATAAGTTACGGTATAGTGCAAAGACACGGCGGAACTATAAAAGTTTCAAGCCGACTCGGTAAGGGAAGTACCTTTGTGGCCATTCTGCCAAAAAACAAAAGGGAAAAAGCCTGATGCCTTTCTCAGCAAATATCCTGGTCATAGACGATGAAGAATCCATGCGGGCAGGGTGTATTCAAACGCTGGCAGAAGATGGCTATAGAGTCCGAGCTGTTGAAAACGGACGCAAGGGGCTGGATAGGACCAATAAAGAGTCCTTTGATGTGATTCTTCTGGATTTAAAGTTGCCCGGCATCCCGGGAATGGAAGTGTTAACAAGGCTCAAGGAAAATGATCCTAATTCTGTAGTAATCGTGATTACCGGATACGCAACGATAGATTCCGCTGTTGAAGCGATGAAACGAGGTGCTTACGATTTTCTTGCCAAGCCATTCACGCCTGAAGCACTTAGCTCGATCGTTAAAAGAGCGGTGGATAGTAGATTCCGTGCTCTGGAAGATGCCTGTGTAGCGCTTGCCCTTGACGAAAAAATGATATCAAAAACCATTATTGGCCAATCGCATCAAATAGCAAACCTTATCCTGCTCATAAAAAAAGTTGCCGCTGCCAATTCGACGGTCCTTATTACAGGTGAAACTGGTGTTGGCAAAGAGCTTGTGGCGCAGACGATACATCGTCTCAGCAACAGAGCTGATAAGCCGTTTGTGACGGTTGATTGTGGAGTACTTGTTGAAAGTCTTTTTGAAAGCGAGATGTTCGGCCATACCAAGGGCTCTTTTACCGGTGCTATGGAGACGACACAAGGAAAATTCGAGCTGGCAAATGGTGGAACCATATTTCTTGATGAAGTCACAAATATCAGTATCAATATGCAGGCGCGACTGCTGCGTGTTATCGAGGAACGGGAAATTTCCAAGGTAGGCGGTTTAGAAAAGATAGAGGTGGATGTTAGAATCATCGCTGCTACCAATAAGGATTTGCTAAAAGAGATTGATGGAGGAAGATTCAGAAAAGACCTTTTTTACCGTCTAAATGTCGTGCCCATCAATATACCGCCTCTTAGAGAGAGAAGGCAGGACATCAGTGTATTAGCGAAGTATTTTCTAAAGAAATTCAACCAGCAGAAGAAAAAGGTAGTAACAGGCATTTCAGCCGAGGCGATGCGGTCTCTGGAAATGTACGATTGGCCCGGAAATGTTAGGGAACTGCGAAACACAATTGAGGGTGGAATTGTAACATGTGAAGCAAAAGTAATTGAATTGGATGATTTGCCATTTAATGAATCGCCCATTCAAAGCAATATCAATTCCTCGGGGGGCAGCCGCCTTGCTGAAATGGAAAGGGAAAAGATTAGCAAGGTGCTGAAGCAATTTAACGGTCATAAGACCAAAGCAGCCGAGTACTTGGGTATCAATCGTAAAACGCTCCGAGAGAAAATCCGCAAATATAAAATCAACATCGATTCATAAATAAACAGTGGTACTTCAGTACCTATTTCTAACCATCATCGGTACAAAAAATACCACCTTCGTTCTCCGGTTCTCACATCAATAATTGTCCTCCAAGTATTTTATTAGCCGCAAGTTATTTCTGGAAAAACAGTTACGTCCTTGAGTATGTTTGAGTTCAAATGGTTGATAATGTGGCAAGGATTTTGCACTGTTAAAGAGCAGATGCGTCATAAAATAACGTTATAGGTGGCTGAGTACATAAAGGACGCAGGAAAATCCATTGCGAGCAGAAGGAGTTTATGATGTATGCCAAAGAACAGACGTCGTCAGGGTCAGATTTCCAGGAATCAGCAATGGCAGATGTGGTAGTTATCGATGATGAGGAATCAATATGCGAGGGCTGCAGGCAAACTCTTGAAACAGAAGGATTCCGGGCAGCAATTGCACGGGATGGAACCGAGGGCTTGAAACTCGTCGAACAATCCCATCCAAAAGTTGTATTGGTAGACCTCAAAATGCCAGGTATTAGTGGCATGGAAGTGCTGGCCAAGATTTCCGAGTTCGATCCATCCATTGTAACAATAGTTATAACTGGTTACGGTTCGATTGATTCTGCTGTTGAAACAATGAAAATCGGGGCCTCGGACTTTTTGACTAAGCCGTTTGCCCCGGAAAAGCTTATTGAATCCGTCAAGCAGGGAATAGAGCTGGGCCGGCCAGCCAAAGAGGCCGAAGTCGCCGAGCGGGTGGCACCACCATTAGAGGCGCCTGAAAAAGTCCCTTTAAATAAACAAAATGTTGTCTTGAAAGGCCTGGAAGTCTTAGGTCAATATTACTCGCTCGGTTTCAAAGAGCGACAGTTCTTCGATGAGTTACGATGTCTTGAATCAGAGGCAAAATACCATGCCGACAGGCTCGGTCAGGTCAAAGAGAAAGGCCAGGCAGTGCTGGATATAGTTCACGATTTACGGCTGGTTAATGGTATTATCCAAAAGTATGCATTTAAGAAGAACGCATTGATCCAGATTCTTCTGGATATCCAAATGGAATTCAACTGGCTTCCACGACACTGCTTGGAGTGGGTCTCAACGCGGCTTAATATCCCGCATACCAACATATATACTGTCGCCAACTTTTATGAGGCATTGAGCCTGGAACCCCGTGGGGTACACTTGATTCAGATATGCACCGGAACTGCCTGTCACGTTCGTGGAGCTGCTGGCTTAGTAGATAGAGTGTCCAGTATTTTGGGTATTGAGCCAGGCCAAACCGATTCAGAACAGATGTTTACCTTGGAAACAGTTCACTGTTTGGGCTGCTGTGCTTTAGGGCCGGTGATGGTAGTTGATGGAGAGTATTACAGCAATCCTTCTACTAAACAAATCCAAGAGATTGCCGCTTCGTGCAAAGTAAGTCGCCAGAAAGGAGAAGATTATGCCCAGATTGAATTCAGCCGCTGACTTGGAAAGGCTTAGAAAAGAGATATTAGCCAAGAGAGACCCAAATAAGCTGCGTGTAACCGTCTGCTCGGGCACAGGATGCCACGCTTACGGCTGCGAAGGAGTAGCTGAAGCTTTTGTCAACGAGATTAAAAGCAAGAACCTACAAGCAAAAGTAGACGTTCGTAAGACAGGATGTCACGGTTTCTGTGAGAGAGGAACTGTAGTCGTCATCTTCCCCGAGGAGATATGCTATCTTCATGTAAAGCCGGATGATGTGTCTGAGATAGTCCAGAAGACACTGATAGAAAGGAAGACGGTGGACCGACTATTGTACCAGGATACTGACGGCCAAAAGATTGTACGTGAGGGTGAAATACCATTCTATAAGCATCAGAATCGCATCATATTTGGTAATAACAGGTTTATCGACCCAAAGAATATAAATGATTATATCGCCATTAGTGGCTATAGTGCTTTGTCCAAAACCCTTTTTAAGATGACACCCGAGCAGATATTGGCAGAGGTTAAAGAAGCTAATTTACGGGGCAGGGGAGGAGGCGGTTTCCCTACCGGAAGAAAGTGGGAAAGCACGCGCAATGCACAGGGAGAGCCGAAATATGTCATTGTGAACGCCGATGAAGGTGACCCCGGAGCTTATATGGATAGAAGCTTGTTGGAAGGCAATCCACACAGCGTACTGGAGGGCCTGCTTATCGGGGCTTATGCTATTGGCTCACATGAAGGATATATTTATGTACGCCAGGAGTATCCACTAGCGTTAGAAAATACGACAATTGCAATCGAGTCAGCCAGGCAGTACGGTCTGTTGGGGCAAAACATACTTGGCTCGGGATTTGATTTTGACGTTTTTATCCATCGAGGGGCAGGTGCCTTTGTATCAGGCGAATCAAGTGCACTTATGAGCGCCATTGAAGGTCATGTCGGTGAGCCTAGGCCAAAATATATTCATACCTCTGTAAAAGGCCTGTGGGATAAACCTACTTGTTTGAATAATGTTGAAACCTGGGCCAATGTGCCATTTATTATCAATAAAGGCGCCGATTGGTTCAAAAGCATTGGCACAGAGAATAGTAAGGGTACCAAGATATTCTCACTGGTTGGAAAGATAAACAATACCGGATTAGTCGAAGTACCTATGGGGATAACTTTAAGAGAAATCGTCTATAATATTGGCGGCGGTATTCCGAATAATAAGAAATTTAAGGCTGTACAGACAGGTGGTCCTTCTGGAGGCGTTCTACCGGAGAGCATGCTTGATATTCCCGTTGATTTTGACCAGCTTACAGAAGCTGGTTCAATGATGGGCTCCGGCGGAATGATAGTAATGGATGAAAATACCTGTATGGTGGACACAGCCAGGTATTATACTGAGTTTCTTGCCCAGGAATCCTGCGGGAAATGTGTCCCGTGCCGTGAGGGGCTCAGACAGATGCTCAGAATCCTAAATAATATAACAAATGGCCAAGGCAAGGAAGGCGATATTGAACTCTTGGAGGAACTATCAGAGTTTATCCAAGAGGCGTCATTATGTGCCCTTGGCCAAACTGCTCCAAATCCCGTCCTGAGTACAATCAAACATTTCAGGGATGAGTACGAAGCACACATAAAAGAAACACGTTGTCCCGCAGGTATGTGCAAGGCGCTTATTGGTTATTTCATTGATCCTGATAAGTGTCTGGGTTGCGGACGGTGCGCGAAGAATTGCCCAACGGATGCAATCTTCGAAACTGAGGATAAAACATATTTTATTGACCAGGAAAAGTGTATCAAATGTGGAATCTGCATGACTGTCTGTCCCGACAAGGCAAAGGCTGTGGTTTTGCAAGATGCGCTTTACGCTCGGTACTAACTGCAAAGGCTATTGTAAGGGAATAAAAAATGAAAACGATACGGTTAGAAATTGATGGTAAGAAAGTCCATGCCAAAGAAGGTGCAACAATTCTTGAAGTTGCCCGCGAAAATGGCATTTACATTCCGACTCTTTGCCATAACGATGAACTCAAACCATCCGGCGTCTGTCGTTTATGCATGGTAGAAATATCAAAGAATGAAAGGACAAAGCTGGTTGCTTCCTGTGTTTATCCAGTTGAAAAAAACCTTGTTGTAAAAACCAATTCTGAAAAAATAAGAAAAATTCGTAGAATGATTGTCGAGTTGCTGTGGCCGACGGTACCGGCACTGGCAAAAGAGTTTGAAGTGGAAAAATCTCGCTTTGTTCCTGAGCATACTGAATGCTGTCTGTGCGGGTTGTGTGTCCAGTATTGTGCAGAGGTCAGAAAGTTAAACGCAGTTTACTTCAAAGGCAGAGGAATAAATCGGGAGGTAGCCGTTCTTCCAGAACTTGTAGATGATTGTGCTTATTGTACGAAATGTTACGGGTTGTGCCCAGGTGGGTGGATTGTGATTCAAGCCATGACAACATAATAAAAATGGCTATAACAGAGTGAGAGGTAAAATAAAAATTGATACTGAATGGTGTAAAGACTGTGGCCTATGTGCGGAAGCATGATCTAAAAGCGTCGTTGCAATATCTAAACACTCCAACAAAAACGGTTACTTTCCTGCAGAAGTAGTTAACATTATTGATTGTTTCGGTTGTGCTTTCTGCGCTATAATATGTCCCGATGTGACAATTGAGGTTTATCGTAATACTAATTACGGTGAATATAAAATCAGGAAAAAAAAGAGAATTGACTTCAGGTATTTTGTAACATCGATGCCTTATTGAGCCAACGCAAACTGGCGATCGCCTTGCATAACCTCTTTATTCGTTGGGGCTTATGAAGGCAAAATGGAGGCGGGGGATTCGAACCCCCGTCAAGGCATTTTTCTAAGTCCTTTTTAACACACAATTTAGCGTTTAAGCCTTTATCCCACTGGAACTTAAATCAGTCTCAGGTTTTATCATGTTTTATTAGAATTTATCACAATTTAGCCCCTCAAATACTCCCGTATTACTCCCGCGAAATGTCACCTGCTTCGGCTTTCAATCTAGTGCTCCCAGAATATTGCCGCCTGTCCAGCTACCTTTCCCCCGCGTTTCTTTTCTGGTCTAAGGAATCCTTTATCCTCCCTCGTTCACCCCAACCAACGCCTTGATCGTCGCTTTGCCATGCCCCTGTAACTTCGAGCCAACCACAACAATTGGAAAGCGACTCGGTGCAGCTACGCAAAACATTCAGTGATCACACCTTCTCTGAACCTTTCATGGCCAAGGCCTGATTGTGCAACGATAGTCTACGCTGTCAAACTAAAATGTAATAATCACTAGAAGCCATTTCATAACCTAAATATTTATAGATTTTAAACTTGCGCCATTAAATGACTTATGTAAACTTGGTCATCGAAAGGAGTTTTAAAGATGGCCAAGGAACGGTGGAAATTAACAAACGAA
>Ga0315532_1003551_pt1 | contig 9926 bp, 10 predicted proteins | sample SalMarWE160370MG_FD_203082 | JGI IMG/M metagenome (GOLD analysis project Ga0315532, IMG submission 203082) | Salt marsh sediment microbial communities from the Plum Island Ecosystem LTER, Massachusetts, United States - Salt Marsh Sediment WE1603-70 ... | reverse complement strand
GGAGCGTCAATGTCGTCTTGAGGCAGACCTTAGACCTTTATGCCTGTCTTCGTCCTTATAAGGTGTACCCCGGTATAAACACGCCGTTCAGAGGCGTGGATATAGTAGTGGTCAGGGAGAATACCGAAGACCTCTATGCCGGTATTGAATTTGCCAGGGATGATTCGAAAACCAGGCAATTGCTAGATTTCGTGCTTGATGCCACGGGAAAAGAGATAAGGAAAGGCTCCGCCGTGAGCTTGAAGGTTATATCCCAAACAGCCAGCCGGCGGATTGTCAAATTTGCCTTTGACTATGCCCGGCAGAACGGCAGAAAAAAGGTTACTGCGGTTCACAAGGCTAACATACTCAAATTCTCCGACGGACTTTTCCTGGATACTGCCCGTGAAGTGGCCAAAGAGTATGACGACATAGAATTTGGCGACATGCTGGTGGACGCGACCTGCATGGAGCTGGTCAGGAAGCCCCACATATTTGACGTCCTCGTATTACCTAATTTGTACGGCGACATAATTTCGGACCTCTGTGCTGGGCTGGTCGGCAGCATGGGCGTAGCTCCCGGAGCCAACATTGGGGATGAAGTAGCCATCTTTGAACCTACCCACGGAAGCGCCCCCAAATATGCTGGCCAGAATAAAGTCAATCCCATGGCTACGATGCTCTCTGGGGTGATGATGCTGCGTCATCTCGGAGAGAAGGATAACGCCGATAAGCTGGAAAGCGCTATAGCTGAGGTCATCGCTGAAGGCAAGAATGTCACCTATGATTTGAAACTCGACCCCGCCACTGCGGTAGGCACCAGCCAGGTAGCCGACGCTGTAATAGCGAAGCTAAAGCATTAATCCGAACCAGACGATTATGATGGAATTTCATGTGGCAAGTGCGTGATAGGAAGCGCTATCATAGCAGAGGGTAAATCGGATTGGGCTAACTCGGAGTTCGCATATACCGCTGTTAGGCGAAACCGCCGATGCATATTGCTGGGAGAAATATTTATGAAGACACGAATACGGAGATTTAATGATGCCGACGTAAATTACTTAGTTGAAATCCTTAAACTAAATAGCCAATATAACTATCCTGTTATTGATGGTTCAGATGCAATGAGAAGAGTGGCAAACTGCGAAGCCGCTGTTTTATTAGTTGCAGAAGTGAAAGAGCAACCCTGTGGATTTGTTAGAGCCGTTTATGATGGTTCTCGGGCTCTTATTCATCTTCTCTCAGTACATCCGACTTATCAACGTCATGGCATTGGTAGTACACTCGTAGACGCAGTCTGCGCAGAACTGTCTCGCCGAGGCGCGCCAACCGTTAGTGCTACTGTGACCGAACAAAGCATTGGGTTCTGGGAAAAGAAAGGTTTCAAACGAACACCGGCGTTCCTAGTCTTTAAGGAATTTGAGGGAAATTTTTGTAGAGGTATTGGCAGCATCGCCTAACAACGGACATACGGCTCGCTTACGCTCGTCCAAGTTCGCCCTTAGGGCGAATTCGTATGTCCGCGGGCGTTGTGCGAAATTGCCTATCGACAAAAATCGACATTAGAGGGTTACTATGAAAGTTAGCATAACTCCAAAATACGATCCAAAAACGGAAAAAGTGTATTGCTGCGTTCCAGCCGTTCTTCAAATGATTCAAGAGAGGAGATGTCTTAAATTTGCTTCACAAGATGAAATCGGTTATCAATTAGGTTTAATCGTACCAAAAGATAAGATATATTTGTTTAGTAAAGTGCGAACAGGCAGAATGCCCAAAACTGGTTGGGGAACGCAAACTAGGAAAAAACAATATTCTGTCAACAACTACTTCATTAAGAATAAACTTCCTCTAAAATTGAACATTTATGATCTTCAGAAAATTGAAGATGTTTCCAAATTTATTATTCAAAATCTTATGAAAAATAATGATATTACCGTTTGCTACAATAGCCAGATTCTATTTGGCAAGGGGGATATAGAGCACGTTTCTTTAATCCAAGAGATTGATGCTGAAAATGACAAACTAACTATCGTGGATCCAGCTATAGGGACTCCGAAAATTAGAAAAACCAGATTACCTAAGTTAATCGAGGCCTTGCAGTCTCACGAAGCAAGTAAGATAGGATGTTTTTGGATTGTTTCAAGGGCATAATATTGATGGCAACTTCGCACAACAATCGGGTATCTGGCTTCAGTGCTTCGCACTTTCGCCCAAATCCAGCCTAACGGCTGGACTTCAGATACTCTCAGGACGTTATCAGAAATTTTGATGCAGATTTACAGCGAACTTGGTAAAGAGCTTTAAGTCAAGGAAAGCTAGGGTGCTGGGAGGCAGCAGGTCTTCTTAACCAGCCGCTAAGACCTCATTCAAATTTTTGACTTATCCGGGCATTACAAGCTACCATGTCAACATGAGCACAAGCAAGGCGCCCGAGTTAGCCCTTTTCCCTTTAGCCGCTGAGGTGAATAATCAAGGGCATCTTGTTATCGGCGGCTGCGATGTCGTTGACCTGGCCGAGGAATTCGGCACGCCGCTCTATCTTTTCGATGAGTCAACCCTCCGTCATAAGTGCCGTGAATTCAAAGATGAGTTCTGTAAATACCATCCTGACACCCTGGTCATTTATGCATCCAAAGCCTTCCTGAACCGAGCTTTAGCTCTTATATTTAAGGAAGAGGGACTGGGACTCGACGTCGTCTCCGGGGGGGAACTTAGCATCGCCCATTCCGTGGATTTTTCTCTGGACAAGGTTTATTTCCACGGCAACAACAAGACGCAGGAAGAATTAAATCTTGCCCTGGATTTGGGAGTGGGCAGAATTGTGGTGGACAACTTCTATGAACTTGAACTGCTTAATAAGATAGCTGGGCAGAGGGGGATTAGTCAGGATATTTTGCTTCGCCTCACTCCGGGGGTTGACCCTCACACTCACCAATATACTACTACCGGGACGATAGAGAGCAAATTTGGCTTTCCTTTGGCTACCGGGCAGGCTGAAGAGGCGGTAAACCAGGCTTTGTCAGCCTCCAACCTTAACTTTCTAGGCTTTCATTTTCATCTCGGCTCCCCGGTGCCCGAGATTCAGCCTTATGAGCTTGCTATAGAGATTGTTGTTCGCTTTGCCCGAGAAATGAATCGAAAATTCGGATTTGACCTTAGCGAATTCGACATCGGTGGCGGCTTTGCCGTTCCATATACTCTGGACTCCGAAGTACCCACAATAGCTGACTATGCCGGGGCTTTGACTGGCAAGTTGAACGGTCTTATTTCGGGACTAGGATTGAGTCGACCACGGCTTATTATGGAGCCAGGAAGGGCAATTGTCGGCCAGGCTGGAGTGGCATTATACAAGGTCGGGGTGATAAAGGAGATACCTGGCATAAAGAAATATGTCTGTGTCGATGGCGGCATGAGCGACAACATCCGCCCGGCTCTCTATGGAGCTAAATATGAGGCTTTGGTGGCTAACAAAGCTTCAGAGGCAGAAAGAGAGGTAGTTACCATTGCTGGCAAGCTCTGCGAGTCTGGTGATATTTTAACAAACGATATCAATTTGGCTTCCGTGCATCCCGGTGACATCATAGCCATTCCAGTTTGCGGTGCTTATTCCATCCCCATGGCGAGCAATTATAATGTCATGCCTAGGCCGGCTATAGTCATGGTAAAGGAAAGTCGAGCGCATCTTATTCGGCGGCGGGAAACTTATCAGGATTTAATGAACCTGGACCTGATTTAACATGTGGCAAGTTATAGGACAGGATAAGATTTTATCTTTGCTGGATTACAGCCTTAAAACCAATGCTATAGCCCACGCCTATCTTCTGGCAGGGCCGCGGCATGTGGGTAAAGGGACTTTAGCCTTCAATTTGGCTCAAGCCCTGAATTGCGATGGCCCCGAACTGCCTTGCGGTCAATGCCGTTCCTGCCAGCGAATCCTAGAGGGCAAGCACGCTGACGTCACTCCTATTGGCTTGGATTCTAAAACGGAGATTGGCATTGATGATATTCGAGGGCTGCAGCGCTTAGCCAACCTGCCACCGTATGAAGGTAAGTGCAAAGTGTTTATCATTGATGACGCTGAGTATCTATCTACTGAGGCGGCTAATTCCTTGCTTAAGATATTAGAAGAGCCACCGCAAAGGGTAGTTTGGCTTTTATTAGCTGCCGAGGAGGAGCACCTCTTGCCGACAATTGTTTCACGTTGTCAGCGGCTGGAATTGAAGCCTGTGCCGTCAGAGCAAGTACAAGAGGTACTCGTCAACTCATATAACGTTGACGTGAAAAAGGCGAAGCTTTTGACTCAATTGTGCCATGGTTGCCTTGGCTGGGCCCTGTCCGCTTTGGCAGATGACGATATATTGGAGCAGCGATCCCAAAGGATAGCCAGGCTGGTCTCCTTATTAACTGCCAGTCTAGGGCAAAGGTTTGCCTATGCCCAAGAGCTGGCAGGCCAATTTAGCCAAAACCGGAGAGCCGGGGCAGAAATAATGGAGATTTGGCTTGACTGGTGGCGTGATTTGATGCTCATTAAGGGTGGTTGCAAGGAGGCCATTATCAATGTGGATTGTGAGGTAGCTCTGGAAGAACAAGCCAGGGGATTAAGTCTGAGCGAGATTAAAGGGTTTCTTGCTAGTCTTTGCTTGCTACAGGAGGAAATCTCTAAAAATGTTAATCCCCGTTTAGCACTGGAATGGCTGATGCTCAATTTACCCAGAAAAAAACTGAGTATAAAATCCTGAATGAGAATATTATTTTGGAGTTTAGAATATAATATATCTCAATGGCTAACATAGTTGGAGTCAAATTCCGCCCTAGAGGTCAATTGGTTCACTGTGACGCTGGTGAGATGTCCCTGCAAGTAAACGACTATGTAGTGGTGGATACCGGGCATGGTCTGGAGGTGGCTAAGGTCGTTACTCTTGAAGCCCCCTCTCAACCAGGCGAGCAATTAATGATGGTAGTACGCCAGGCTGAGGCTGAGGATTTAGAGGAAGCTCGGCGGAACTTGGAAAAAGAAGCCTTAAGCAAGTGCAATGAAATGGCAGCCCAACTTGGTTTAAAGATGAAACCACTGGCGGCTCGCTATGATTCTCAGGACGAGCACCTGACCGTATTCTTCAGAGCTCAGGAGAGGGTGGACTTCCGAGACTTGGTTCGTAAATTAGGCCATGCTTTGGAAATACGGGTACAGTTAAGGCAAGTGGGGGCAAGGGATGAGGGTAAGCTGTTGGGCAAAATAGGCAGGTGCGGCTATCCTTTATGTTGCCAGAATTTCCTCACCAGCTTTGCTTCAGTATCCATTAAAATGGCCAAGGAACAGAGCTTGGCCTTGAATCCTATGAAGATATCGGGAATCTGTGGAAGGCTCCTTTGCTGTTTGTCATACGAAAACAAAGAATATGCAGCTGTGAGAGAGAAGATGCCTCAGCCGAAACAGGAAATATCAACACCCTGGGGTAAAGCTAGGGTTATCAGCACTAACTTGTTCAAGGAAACGGTAACAGTACAATTGGATAATGATGTGGTTAAAGAGATAGCTCTGGATGAATTAATTCATCCAAAAGAGGAGTCTGAGTTTTCTCAAGAAGCCGATCGAACTCAGAGCAAATTCACGGGGTAACAAGTAAGTTTTTTTCGATTTTCACCTCTTAAGATAAGAGGGTTTAGGAGAGTTATGAAGCAAGCAACAATAGGTGTCTGTCGAGATAACCCCCTTTATCTCAAGGGGGGATGTTGAAGTAAAGAGCCCTAATTTTAAGACGGAACTTGTAGAAAAACTAAACTATTACTTCGTTGGGGTTAAGTAAATTCAAAGAGGGTAGATATTTTTGCCATTCACCATGATTATTGAGAAGGTGATAGGGAATATAGAAGCCATCATTGCGAGGAGAACGCGGCTGGCACAGCAGTTTCATCCTTGCTTCATCCGGCGTACGTCCGCCTTTGCGCCTGTTGCAAGGAATGCAGGCACTAACCACATTGTCCCAGGCGTGCTGCCCACCACGCCGACGCGGAATAACATGGTCTAAAGTAAGGTCCTTGGTCTGCCGGCCACAATACTGGCAGGTGTGTTGGTCACGACTAAATACCTCGAGCCTGCTCAATTTTCTCTGATGGCGAGGACGCTTAACCATATAGACGAGTCGGATTACTGAAGGTATCTGAAATACCTGGGTAACAGAGTGAAGCTCACCTCTGCTATTTTCCAACACTTCAGCTTTGCCGCGAAAGATTAGCACTACAGCCCGACGCGTGCGACATAAGTTAAGGGGCTCATAACTCTGATTAAGCACTAAAATAGGAGAATCTATCATAGCTACAACCTGGTTATCAGCGATTGAGCTATTTTAGCAAGCCTTTCTGGCCAGTGCAACAGTCCGAATTAACCACGTCGGCACTTTTTAGAGTGATTTGCTATACGCTATCTATGCCCTAACCCTATCCCTTATCCACTCCCAATCAGGCTCACCATGCTCGAAGAAAGACTTGAAATTATCCTTCAGCCACTCGTAATAGTCATCCTCGACGTACTGGCAAAAAGCTTCTACAAGCTGTTCTTTGGAAATATCTTCAGGAATTTCTATCTCTAGCTCTTTAAGCTTGCGATCAAGGAATTCTTCGACATCGTCTCTATCAAGCATCTTTTGCCTTCTTCGGCAAATCTAATTCTTGCCGAAAACTATATGCCCAGTTCCTTTTCAAAGTCTAAATAAGCCTTTTTGCGTTTATAAAGCTCCTCTACCTTGCGCAATTCAATAAATTTAATCCGACTACTAATCTCATGGAAAGTCCCAGATAGCAAATTCACCACTCTATTGCGGTCTGCTTGAGGTGCAACGATAAAAATGTGGCTATTCCATAAATCGAAGGCATGCTTTAGTTTTCCCAGAGCGTGGTATACATCTCCGCCAACTTGAACTTCAAAGACATAAGTTGGCACGGAGCGCTCCACTCTTCTCCACACAACGTCGAGCCTCCCAGTATCAAAGACATACTCCTCATCGGCAAGATAGCCTTGGAGTTGCCCAATTTCCACCAGTCTATGTTTAAGTTCATCGTGCGAAGGTGAAGCTCGTTCTGCTTGCGGAAGTACGGGTGGATAGACGGGCGGAATCTCTTTTGCTGAGATTGTCGTTGTAGTCTCCACATAGTATTCTTTAGGCAAGGATGTGAACTTGGAAACAAGTATCCGGGCTATATCTTGACTTAATTCTTGGAAACCTCCTCGAGGAAACAATTCCCTAGAAGCTATTTTTGATGTCTGCCATTTATTAGGAGGAAGGCAACGTTCTACATCAAATTCGAAGCGCAATGGCCATATAACTTTGTTTTCCTTAACCTCCTGAGGCCATAAAGGCTGATCCTGATGGAATTTTATGCGAACAATGCCATGGCCAATTATGCCACTTACAGGGCTTGTGACATAGAAAAACAATTTATCTTTTTCACTCAGGCGCTCCCAAAGGTGTCTCTGTGTTTGTCTAAGGCCCCAGATATTTTTGTGCTCAAAAGCAGCTCTCCAATTTTGGGGAGAACCTACCACTAACCAATAATTACTCAATGTCACTCCTTATCTTCCATCCCATCCCAGCAGTAAAGATGACAAGAATGTCGGACACGAGAGCCTCGAAAGGTTAGCTCCTTAGGTTAGCTCCTTACCCGATTTATTGCCGCTCCCTTACTCTATAACAAGTACAGGATGTCCTCTTTCGTCGGCTCTCCGCATTTACTGGAGATGCTAACCCCAAGCCTTGCTCTCACCTTCCTCTCCTCTCATGCTAATAGTCAACCTCTACGCCATCCCAGCAGTCAAGGTGACAAGCATATCTTATCTCGGGCTCTGGAACCCCCAGTTCACAACTTTCTCTAGCAACAGTGCTTAGGCCTATGATAACAATGTTTTGTCCCACTTTCATAGGCTCTCCACACTTATCGCAGGTGGTTACTCCCAATATCATTTCCATCTCTTACCTCCGCAGCAATATTCATATTTCTTGCGAGGCCCCCCTCACTCCCAGACTTCATCTTCGGCAAAGTCTTCCTCCAGCCCTAATTCGTCAGCCTCGTCCTCCATATAATTCAAGGGGCCTTCATGGCCAAAGGATTCTTTTCGACCCAGGAAGGGGCGAGAAAAGAGCCTCCTTATCTCGGCGCCGCATTCGGGGCATTTGCTAAGTGGCTCGTCGTTTATTCCCTGCCTCACCTCAAACCTTCCTTTACACAGCCTGCAATGAGCACCGTCTACTGCTTTATATTCATAAATTGGCATTTCACCCTCCTCCTTCAATAAATTCAAGATATGCTCTTAATCCTCTCCCATCGAAGGAGAGGGAATTTAGAGCACTCATTTCCCGCAGCAATGCTTGTATTTCTTGCCTGAGCCGCACGGGCAGGGGTCATTCCGGCCAACTTTCTTGCCCACCATAACCGCTTCCTTCCTTTTTGGAGCTGCCTTGGCAATACCGACGTGGTAAATGCTATGGGCAACGTCATGCTGAATGCCAGCTAAGAGGGCTTCAAAAGAGGCATGACCCTCCCTCTTATACACTATCAGCGGCTGTTCCTGGCCGACAGCCCGCAGACCTATCCCCTGACGCAAATGTTCCATGTCAGTAAGGTGGTCCATCCATAATCGGTCAATAACTCGCAACATTACCAGTCGCTCCGCTATTCGCATGTTATCAGGGCCTAGTTCCTGCTCTCGCTGGTTGTAAAGCTCGATGGCATAATCAGTCAACTTTTCTGCGATTTGCTTGTCACTGAGTTCAGAAAGCCCGTCGCTTCTGAACTGCGGAGGCAAGGGGAAGATGGTGGATACATCCTCAAGTAAGCCGGATAAATTAGATTGCTCCTCTTCCTGCTCGTAGCTAGTGCTGCTGAGACGCCTGGCTACCAGGCTTTGGATTTCATCCTGGACCATAGATATTATATTTGCCTTAAGGTCGGCGCCACTTAGGATTTTTCTCCTTTCGGCGTAAATCACCTCGCGGTGCTTGTTGATGACATCGTCATATTCCACAAGGTGTTTACGAATATTGAAATGATAGCCTTCGGTCTGGACCTGGGAATTGGTCATAGCCTTAGTGGCAAAGGAATGCTCAATGGGGCTATTTTCATCCATACCGGCCCACTGCATAATTCCCTTAACACGTTCACCGCCAAAGCGGCGAAGAATTTCATCTTCTAAGGAAGCATAGAAACGAGAGCTACCCGGGTCTCCCTGCCTTCCTGCCCTTCCCCGGAGCTGATTATCAATGCGTCTGGCTTCGTGGTGCTCAGTACCTACAATGTGAAGTCCGTCAAGCTCAACCACTTTATTATGCTCTTCCTGCCATTCTGCTTCACCACGCTCCTCAGGAGTGCCACCAAGGATAATATCCACACCTCGCCCGGCCATGTTTGTGGCTACAGTTACCGCCTCGAGACGCCCGGCTTGAGCGATTATAGCTGCCTCCTTTTCATGATGCTTGGCATTTAACACTTGATGGGGTATGCCATTTCTCTTCAGGAGGTCGGATAAATACTCTGATTTCTCGATTGAGGTTGTGCCGATAAGAACAGGCCTTCTCTGGTCGTGTAATTGCTTGATTTCCCTGGCTACGGCGGCAAACTTGGTTTTCTCGTCTTTGTAAATCTGGTCAGGGTATTCGATGCGAATCAAGGGCTTGTTTGTAGTGATAACCACCACTTCTAAGTTATAAATCTTATGGAACTCCTCGGCTTCAGTGATGGCGGTACCGGTCATGCCCGCCAGCTTTTGATACATGCGGAAATAGTTCTGGAAGGTGATGGTAGCTAATGTAACTGATTCTCGCTGAATCTTTACCTTCTCTTTGGCCTCGATGGCTTGATGCAATCCCTCAGAATACCTCCTGCCGAACATCAATCTGCCAGTGAATTCATCCACGATGATGACCTGTCCATCCTTAACCACATAGTCCTTGTCC
>Ga0315532_1003546_pt1 | contig 9933 bp, 7 predicted proteins | sample SalMarWE160370MG_FD_203082 | JGI IMG/M metagenome (GOLD analysis project Ga0315532, IMG submission 203082) | Salt marsh sediment microbial communities from the Plum Island Ecosystem LTER, Massachusetts, United States - Salt Marsh Sediment WE1603-70 ... | reverse complement strand
TCTATCACGGGGTCATCAAGTAGATGTATATACCGGTTCATGGGTAGGGAGGCAACCGGACAATCTGCAGGTTTTTATTATCCCCGATAAAGGCGTTACCAACCACAGGCGCTATAAATCCTTTGTTGAAAGACTTGATAAGCATATAACCGTCGAACATTATGATGCCGTTGTGGGGTTTAACAAGATGCCCGGTTTGGATGTGTATTTTGCATCAGACACCTGTTTTGCAACCAAGGCGTTAGAAAGGAGTTTTTTATATCGTTTGTCGGGACGTTGTCGAGCTTTAATGGCTCTGGAACGTACTGTTTTCGACAAACAGGCAAAAACCCAAATAATATTGATTTCCAATAGTGAAAAGAAATTCTATATGGATTATTATGGAACTTCCGAACAACGTTTTCACTCAGTGCCACCGGGAATTTCCAGGGACCGTCTGGCCCCTCCAAATGTTCCGAGAATTCGGGATGATTTTCGCAGTGAATTTGCTATTAAACCAAATCAACACGTCGTGTTGATGGTCGGTTCAGACTATAAGAGAAAGGGTGTCGATCGTGCATTAAAAGCCATATCAGCCCTGCCGCTCCATTTGATGGAGAAAACCCTGCTGATGGTTGTGGGCAAAGGAAGAGCTGGGCCTTATCTCCGATTGGCAAAAAGACTGGGGGTTTCATCTCATGTAAATTTTGTCGGCGAGCGAGGCGATGTGCCACGCTTTTTAGTAGGATCCGACCTTTTATTGCACCCTGCTTATCGGGAAAATACCGGAACGGTTTTAATTGAAGCCATGTCAGCCGGACTGCCTGTTCTGGCAACCGATAATTGCGGCTACGGTTTTCATGTGGAACGGGCCGGTGCGGGAAAACTGGTGCCTTCGCCCTTCAGGCAAGAAACTCTTAACCATATGCTGGTTTCGATGCTGACTTCTGAAGACAAAGATCAATGGGGTCTCAACGGAAAAAAATATGTTGAAGAAACAGATGTATACAGCAGGCATGAAAAGGCGGCAGATATAATTGAGATGGTGGTAGCATGATAGTTCTACCCAAATCCTGGGAAGCAGTACTTTATCAAGACAACGCTTTCCGGAGGCAGGTAAAAAAAACGCGACATCCCATAATTAAGGAGCCTTCCTGAATACTTTTTGCCTGTAGATGAAACATGTCCCACATAGCATGAAAAATTTTAGGATGCTTTAATAAATGAAAAAAGATCTGATGCTTTCTGTCATTATTCCTGTTTACAATGAGGAAAAAACCATTATAGACATCATTGAAAGAGTACGTTCGGTTAACCTCCCCAAGGAAATTATTGTAGTTAACGACTGTTCAACCGATAGAACAAAAGGGTTGCTTGACAACTACCCGAAAAACGAACTTATTAAGGTTATTCATCATAATGCCAATCTGGGCAAAGGTTCGGCGCTCAGCAACTCCTCACCGGAGATCTGGTGATTATTCAAGATGCTGATCTGGAATATGATCCTTTTGAATATCCTAAGCTATATAAATTTTTTGTGGAAAAGAATGCCGATGCTGTTTATGGCAGCCGATATTCGGGCAATGAAATTATGGTGGATAGCTTTGTGCATTACTATGGTAACAAGTTGCTAACATTGTTTTCAAATATTCTGACCAATCTGCACCTTACAGACATGGAAACCTGTTACAAGATGATCAGGACAGACATCTTAAAGAAAATAAATGTCGAATGTCAGTGCTTCGGTTTTGAACCGGAGATCACCGCTAAACTTGCAAAAATGAAAGCACGCATTTTTGAAGTTCCGATTTATTATGAGCCTCGTCTTTATGACCAGGGGAAAAAAATAACCTGGAAGGACGGTATCAAAGCCATTTGGTATATAATCAAGTTTAATCTTTTCAGACAGGAGTAACAGCGGAAGCATTCCTATAGAGAAGTATTTTCCTTTTGGTGGACAGCAATAAAATTTTATGCAAATCGCCAATGGTTGTATGAAACGTGATCATCCCTAATTTCTTGGGTCAATTACAACGGGTTTGGATAAGAAAGAAAACGGCTCGGATCAAAAGGCACAGCGAAAAAAAATGGCCTTAAAAATGAAAAAAATATCACGCACTCGGTGAATAAATGGTTACCGATGATAGAGTGCTCTCCCATGAGAACTATAGCGATTAAGGCCTAAATGTCAAAGTCAAGGACATCGATGACCCAAGTTTAACGGTAAAAAGGTCCAGGACATCGATGACCCAGTTGAAATAAATATCGTTAAGCAGTGAGCTGATAATCCATCTTATCAACCAATTCATCACCAAGATAGATTTGTAATGAACCGATGTTGGTAACAATCACTGCTTTTACATACGAATAAACTAAGCTCTTTGAAACTTCAAATTTCTCACCGAATATATCGAGCAATCGATTACTTCGGATAAATCGAATGAGAATGATATTGCCATCTGGAACGGTATCAAAATCTGGAAGTTTCGTATTGCCACCTATTGTGATCGGCTTAAATCCATCCTTGTGGATCACTTCCAGGGGCGTTTTGCCTTTTAAACAACTGTAACGGTGATGCTTGTTATGAAACCGTTGAAAACTTTTACTTTGCCGTTTTAACATTGAATAGCTGGCAAACCATTGGCGGCGAAAAAACTTCTTATTGTAAGTATCGTTAAATTTTTCAATCGCGCCATTACGCCAGGGTTCACCGATCGGAATAAAGACCGGTTGAACACCAAAATAAAGACAAAGCCGAATGACCAAGCCATGCGATTTGGGGTGTCGGTTGCTTCCTCGAAAGCTGAGTGCATTGTCAAGCTGAAGAAAGTCCGGCAGCCCGATCGCTTTCCAGCATCTTAAAAGGCTGGAAGCAATTTGACGATCCTCTTTGGTTCGTTGTGATTCAATGTAAACCTGATGACTCAACAGGTCCATCACATTGAACGAGTAAAATTTGCCGTCTCGTTTTATATATCGAGGGCCAACAAGATCGGCCTGATGGATATTGTTAAATTCAAGCGGTTCAGTGAAATACGGGTACTCAACGCCTTTGGGAATATACGAAGTTTTTTTTAATAAGCCCTTCGCTTTTAAGAACCCGTTTTATGGTACTTTCAGATGGGAGACTATAACCTGACTTGTTTAACTCCCACTTGATAGCCGAAGGTCCAATTTGAGCGAATTTTTGAGATTCTAAGTGAGTTCTGGTTGAAATAATTCTTTGTCTTTCAACTTTTCCAATTGAAGCTGGACGGTTAATTGGAGCCTTTGATTTATCTTTATACCACTCAGGTTCTCCGCTTTTGTAGCGTTTGAGCCACTTGAAAAACCAGTTTTTTGAACGTTTAAGATCTGTGTATATTGATTTTGGAGTTTCTCCCTTTAGATAACGATTAACAGCTGTTTTTCTGAGTTCTTGTTCCATCTGATACCCCCTTTACCAATTATTTGATTGAGAGTATCAGATTGCAAATATTTTGAATAGGGTCATCGATGTCTTGGACATTTAGATCCTTAAGGTCATCGATGTCTTGAACCTTTTGGGTCATCGATTTCTTGAGCCTTATCACCTAAAATTTAGAGTTATTCGCTTTATCAAGTTTTTTTTGTTTAAAATGAATATATTCCTGTGCAGATCTTTTGAGTTGAGAAAAAACTTTCCGTTGCTATCTTTCTATTTTTTTGATACCCACAAAATCTCTTACAAAGTGTGGCCTTTGAAAAATGTTCAGTTTTGTTCAAAGCCAAGGAAGACTGTGGCTTGTGGCCAACTGGTTAGCTAATGATGTCCCGAGACATTTGGTGCTGTACTGCATAACGAACCTCCACATGCTCGCAAGGCGCCATGGATTGCGATTGGTTAAGGCTAAAATGTTTACTTCGCCTAAAATTATTCTCAATAGTTGGGATTATATGACTGGAAACCAAGATAGACCATCGAAAAACTGATGGCCCAATTGTATGTATGTTTAGCGACGTTACATGGTCGGGGTGATGTTATATTTGCAATTTATGAAAAATCATGAATAAAAAAAACATACTATTCATTTCAAAAGGCGAACACGCTGCGTCTACCCGTTATCGGGCTATGATATATTTTGATGCGCTCCGGAAAAACGGATGGAGGCCTATTCACCTGACCATACATGGCACCCTTTCCCGCTTTAAACTACTGCACAAAGCTAACCAGGCAGATGTCATTGTAATCCTACGAAAGACTTTCAGTATCCCCTATCTCCATCTACTGAGCCTGTGTTCAAAACATATTGTATTTGACCTGGATGACGCAATCTTCTGTAACAGCAACGGTGCTATCTCTCGCACACGCATAAAACGCTTTGCACAAGTTGTCCGTCGATGCCAACAAATTTGGGCTGGGAATGAGTATTTGGCCGAGGCTGCCCGGCGTTATAATCCAGCAACAACTGTATTACCCATTTCACTAGATCCTAAAAAATATGCTATTAAGGCAACAAAACCCAATGATAACCTTGACCTCGTTTGGATAGGCAGCAGTGCCACTCGAAGATATTTAGAGACAAGCCTGCCCATGTTAGAGCAGCTTGCAGACATTTTCCCACATCTGCGGCTAAAGATTGTAGCCGACTTTGACTTGCCGTCAGGGCGACTACATACAGTTGCTGTTCCTTGGAGCGAAGAGACAGAGTCGAAAGCACTTTCATCCGCTCACATCGGTATCGCACCCATGCCGGACAACCCTTGGACTAGGGGGAAGTGCGGCCTTAAAATCCTGCAATACATGGCTGCAGGCCTGCCCGTAGTCTCTTCATCGGTAGGTGAAAATGAGGAGATCGTAAAACACGGGGTAACGGGTTTCTTGGCAGAAAGCCCAGAAGAATGGCAAAGGGCGATTGCGAAAATAGCTCAGAATCCTACCTTGAGGCAGGTTATGGGTAGGGCAGGACGAAAGCGGGTTACAGATTATTATTCCATAAGCGTAACCTACCAGAAAATGGTAAAGGCCTTAGATATGTTATTATAGAACAAACCTTCAATGCCAGATTAAACAGCTTATAGCTTCTTCGCCAAATTAAGTTCCTTGAAGTATCTACCGGACCAAATATGAACAGCTTTGATAATAAAAATTGCATGCAAATCTCAGACAACTTCAAATCGAAGTGCCTTGTAACCTATTGAGATAATTAGGGGTGAAATCGATAAAATGGTAATTTTCGGACTTTTTACAAAACCATCAATAATAATCCTTAAAAGTCTGGATTATTTTATCGACAACCGGAGAAAACCATTTAATAAACGCAAAATTTTCAGCCTCCTCGCCCGACCGTACGTTCTATTAGTCTTTATAAGCCGTCGTGGCGATGAAGTATTTGCTATTTATGAAAAAAAATCTGGTAGCAGGTAGCCATTAGGCTACCCCCTCCCTACAGAACGGGTCGTACCGGCCAGGTAAGCCGCTCCTCGATCAGCGACTGAATGTTAATTCAAAAGTTTTCTGGTTCTGAGTGAAATCATGTAGAAAGATAAGACCCTGCTTTCTGAACCATTTAAGGTTCAAAACAAATCGAACCTCTTTTCGCTCCACTGATTGCCACTTGTTCATCTTAACCCAAACCCTGTAAGCTTTATGAGGCTTGAAACTGGCTTTAATCATCATTTTCTGAAACTTGCTCGGCTTTTTCCATTTCTTTAGCTGCATTGATCTGAGACGGCTGCGTATCCAGTCATCAAGATCCCTGAATAACATACGGAACTCTTGAATACTGAAATAAGAGATCCAGCCTCTCATGTACACATTCAGATCATGGATAGCCTGATGCATGGATAATGGGTTGTTCCTACGGGTTAATTCTCGAACTTTCTTCTTGAATTTAATTCGGGCTTTATTGCTCACCCGAATCTTTCCCCGAAGAATTTGAAATCCAAGAAAGGGGGCGTCTTTTACCAATGACACCTGACTCTTGGCCCTGTTCACCGGAAGATTGAGTTCGTCTTCTATATACCCGGTTATTCCTTCCATTACCCGTTTTGCGGCTCTTTCCGATTTTAGTAAAATCAGAAAATCATCCGCCCACCGGCAATACCGGTGACTTCTTTTCTCAAGCTCCTGGTCCAGTTCATTTAATACGATGTTCGATAACATTGGCGAGAGCGGAGACCCCTGAGGTCGGGATAGAAATGCGGCGCGTGCAGCTTTAGGCGGAGAGTGACCGACACGCACCCTTTCGGTTGTGCGGCGGGTTCCTAATTCCACCATTACTCACGTTTCCGCAAGCCTCCCTGCGATCCCACACGGTCGGATTTCCCGAATGTGGTTCTGACCCTGGCATATCCTTCCGCTGCCTTCCCGTAATGGAGGAAGTTTAAATGCCAGCTCATATACACCCACTCACCACCACGGTTTGCATGCGGACATAGACCCCTAATTTAAGCACTCGGCTTATCCTGGCTCAGCGTCCAGGACCAGCGCAGGATCCACCAGGTGCCCAGAGCCCCTTTGCGCACAAGCAGGCGTTACCTCTTGTGCTGTGGCATCTTGCACCACATCAGAGGGCATTACCCCTCCTTCATAGCTCATACTGGCTCATGCGCCAGACCAAAACCCTCCCGCCGTCTTCGATTTAACTATTACGACGGGTCTTTGCAGGTTGTCGCCAGTCCCTGCTGGGAGATGGGTCGGGTAGAAATACGGCGCGCTCAGCTTTAGGTGGAGAGTTTCCATCATGCACCCTTTCGGTTTGTGCAGTGGGTTCCTAATTTCACCATGACTAACGTTTCCGCAAGCCCCCCTCTCATCCCGGACGGTCGGATTTCCCGAGTCCGGTTGGCAGCAATGGCATTTCCTTCGAGAACCTTCCCATTCAAACCGAAACTTAAGTGCCTGCCCACATACGCCCCTTGTTTGAATGGTTTGATCTCAACCTCGACATTTCTTTTTGTTTACACTATTTCTCCAGCCCAGTGTCTGGTCAGTGCTTCTTTCAAATACCCGCCATTTACCGAGAGCCCCTTTGCCCGCTCAAGGTGTTACCTCTTACGGCGTCGTGTCTATACACGACATCAGAGAGCATTACCTCTCCTTCATAGCTCATACGGGCTCATGCGTCAGACCATAACCCTCTTACTGCCTCGAATTTAACCTTGCACAGTAAGTCTTTGCAGGTTGTTGCAGGTCCCTGCTGGGAGATGACCTTTCCCGACATTATCTCCACAATCTTTGTATAGTTGCTTGGACCCCTACCCCGTGGCGTCTCTCCGGCGCTTTTACCCGTTTCTTCCCAGAGAACTTCGGCCTCACCATAGAAGGGAGTAGTTCGGCACGCCAAATATAATCCCTGCAATGCAATTTCAACAGGGAATGTCTAACGAGGCTGCAGTCATTTACTAATGTTCAGGCCTCTATACTTGCTTGGCCCCCCGATTGCACCCACCGCTAAAAGGGCGGCCGGGCCGTATACCCCACGCATAGCCCGGTTGGTTACCTGCCCCGGGATGTGGTATCGCTACATGTCTGAATCGGGCAATTGACACGACTGGACTTTCACCAGCTAGATTGTGGCCTTGTCGGCCGCTCCCCCTTCCCGACATTATCTCTGCAATCCTTGCGTAGGTGCTTGGACCCCTACCCCGCAGTGTCCTCCAAGTGCTCTTGCTCGCTTCTTCCCTGGAGACAACGGCCTCACCTCAGACGTCACAGGTTCGGCACACCAAAACTACCCCTGCAATGCAACTTCAACAGGGAAACCAATTTCGGGGCTGCAGTCATTCACTAATGTTCAGGCTCCCACGCTCGATAGACCCCCAGGTTGCACCCACCGCAGTTCCACAAAAGCAACTGGGCAGCCGGGCCGTTTACACCACGCATAGCTCGGTTGGTTACCTGCCCCGAGATGTGGCATCACTACGTATCCGACACGAGCAACTGATACGGCTGGACTTTCACCAGCTGGATTGCAGCCTTGTCGGCTGCTCCGACATCCCTTGGTTGTCTTTTCGAATTCCCCATTGACCACTGTCCCGGCTTTTAACGCTCTTGCAATCAGCGTTACCAGCCCCTCATCGGCAATCTTTCTGCGGATAAGCTTTAAAATTAGGTTATGAGGAATTTCATCGAAAAAACTTGCCAGATCGATGGATGCACACCACTCATAACCCTCTAATACTATGCCTTGAACGTGGTAGATGGCCTGGCGCTGGCTCATACCCTTGCGAAAACCATAATTGGATTTCGTGAACTCAGGATCAAATATTTTCTGAAATACCAGGTTGACACTCTGGCTGGCCACTCGATCCATCACAACGGGTATTCCCAGTTTGCGCAACTTGGAGGTGCTTTCCTTCGGGATCAGAGTTCTTCGTGCAGGTTTAAAACGGTACATTCCGGCTTTAAGCTTCTGGTGGATGAGTTTTAAAAGTTCATCCTTTTGTCGCTCAAAGTCTTTTACCGTCATTTGGTCTATTCCCGCTGCCCCGGCGTTTTTCTTTACCTGTTGCCATGCCTGGCCCAGTCGTCTCGGTTCATAGACACGCTTTAACACTTTAACATATTTCACTTTTATTTTCTCCGTGACTGTTCTCCGCATTAAAGATTGCCGGGTTGCGAGCAGTCCTCGGGCTGGAAGCCGGATGCTTGTTCTCCGACAACATTGTCAGTGATCGCAAGTATCCCCTTTGGGTTTTCTGGTTTCCTTTACGTTCTTCGCAACACTAAGTCGGCTCCTTAATGGTGTCACCGTCGCCTCTCGTCCACGGCTTTCCACATCCCAGTGACGATATCTGGAATGTTCAGGCTTGATATCGAATCGTATCGGCTCAGGGCAGGATCAATCGTACCATCGTCATGCGACGGGTTCTCCATCCAAAGTGTTCTTACGATCACAATATCTTCCTGATCTTCAGGGTTTTATCCTCCACTCTGTTACCAGGCTTCATCGGCCCTGAGTCATTAGTATGTCCGTGAATCTGCCACCCTCTGCACCCTACCCCGTTTCGGGTTCACCTTATCGGTTCGGTTTTATGATACCCCAAGCAACTTCAGATATCAGTGCAGGAGGGCTTCCCTGGGTAAGACACACTACCTCCCCATATCCCGTCCAACTTCACTTCGGTTCGGTTCACCGGATATTAGGTCTTGCTCTGCCACGCCTGCTCGACCTCCTCCCCGCTGCCATATAGTTGGTTCGCTGTTCGCTACGTACATGGGTTCTGCCTCATGCTTCCTCCAGACACCCCATTTCTGGAAATGCCCTTGCCTTGTTGGCGTTGCCCTTCCGTCCGGTAACGGCAGACGTTTTATGACTTCCAACCACTCGGTCAGAAGCTCGGCCAGTGCACCATGCCAGGCACACGTAGCTACCCACGGGCTTACGCCCGTGGTCCTCTGCCAATTATTGATAGATAAAAATTTTAAAGGGTGCAGTTACATGAAAAGGAAAAAATACAGGAATAGTCAGCAAAATCCTGATGAAGCAGTTGCGATGACTGCTGCTTTTGTACATGATAAATTGATCAATATTACTTCTGCTTTATCTAAGGGTCGAATTCTTGTAATTCCATGTGGTCAGGGTGCTCTTGCAAACAGATTGAAAAGGCAGGGTTTTGAGATATTTTGCGGTGACTATGACAGCAATAATTACCGCATTAAAGGCGGAAATTTTCATAGGCTGGATCTCAACTGCATCCTTCCTTATAAAGACAAAACATTTGATTGTGTAACATGCGTAGAAGGTATTGAACATCTGGAAAATCCTCATCTTCTCATTCGAGAGATCAGCCGTGCCCTGAAGAGTGGCGGCCATTTGGTAATCACAACTCCGAATATAATGAATATAAAATCAAGGCGTTACTTTCTTTTAAGAAGCCATTTCAGATACTTCAAACATTTTCCACAAGCTGGAAATCAACGTGAATTCCTTGATCTCCATATCAATCCTATTCCATTTGGCGAACTCAGTTACATACTTAACCTATATG
>Ga0315532_1003544_pt1 | contig 9935 bp, 9 predicted proteins | sample SalMarWE160370MG_FD_203082 | JGI IMG/M metagenome (GOLD analysis project Ga0315532, IMG submission 203082) | Salt marsh sediment microbial communities from the Plum Island Ecosystem LTER, Massachusetts, United States - Salt Marsh Sediment WE1603-70 ... | reverse complement strand
TCTTAACACCGAGTCTGATAAACAGACGGCGGCTAAAATTCAAAACGGGGAACTTGCCCTGAGCGGACTGAAGACAAAAGAACAACCCTATATTGAAACCGAGGCGCCGCCTGACATCTTCACCCTCTATGAACAGAACATCGGCATGCTAACTCCGCTCATTGCCGATGAGCTGCGCGACGCCGAGAAACTATACCCTGAGGCATGGATAAGAGAGGCCATCAAAGAGGCAGTTTCCCTTAACAAAAGAAGCTGGAGGTATATTGCCAAGATTCTGGAGCGCTGGTCAACAGAAGGTAAGGGTGATGGAACATATCAGCGAGATTCTAAAAAAACAGGCCCAGACAAATACGCCAAACAAAAATACGGACACATTGTCAGGCACTGAGGAGCCGGAAGAGGTGTCACCAAGCTCAGCCTGCCCTATCTGCCAGGGAGCGGGGTTTGTTCACCCCCGCCTCTCATCAGGCAAGCCCGATTACAGTCGGGTTATCAACTGCCGCTGTGTCCAGAAAGAACTGGATAAAGAGCGTAAAGCCCTCCTCCAGCGATATAGCGGTCTCGACCTAGCGCTGCTCAAAAACATGACCTTTGACAATTTTAAGAAGCGGGTCAATCTGCCGCCGGCAGAGCAGGAGAATCTGGAGGAGGCATACCGCCTAGCCCTCGACTTTGCCAAATCACCCGAAGGCTGGCTGGTATTCCAAGGAGAAACCGGCTGCGGCAAGACCCACCTGGCGGTTGCCATCGCCAACTACCGCCTCAAAGAGGGAAAACCGGCCAGGTTTGAGGTGGTGCCCGACTTCCTTGACCACCTGCGCTTCACCTTCAGCCCGGAGGGGACGGTGACCTATGACCAGCTCTTCGAAGAGGCAAAGAACGCCCCCCTGCTCATACTGGATGACTTCGGCGAGCAGTCAACCACTCCATGGGCACGGGAAAAACTCTATCAGATTATCAACCACCGCTACAATGCCCAGCTACCCACTGTAATTACTACCCGCTTGATAACAGATGATATGGACAGCCCCATAGCCTCACGCTTCCTCGACCACCAACTCAGCATGATATTCACTATTACTGCTCCCGACTACCGGACTGACGCCACCGCCCGCCGAAAGAAGGTAACCCGCAGCCGGAGGGGACGCCGGGGCTAGCCGCTAATTTGCATAGCTGCAGAGTTTTTTAGTAAAATAGGCAGGTTTTATATTGATGAATGCCGTAGAGATGGTAAACCTTCCTGTCCTGGTATTAAATCAAAGCTATGAGCCACTCAATATATGTCGAGTGCGGCGGGCGGTAGTATTGCTCCATTACGGCAAAGCCGAGATGCTGGAGAATGGCACCGGATTTATCCACTCCGCCAGCCAGAGCTTCTCTGTTCCCTCAGTAATACGACTCGCCTCTATGATTAAGCGCCCCCGACCCCAGAGGAAGCTCACCCGCCTTGAGGTCTTCCACCGTGACCAATTTACCTGTCAGTATTGCGGCAAGCAGACCCACCAGCTTACCCTGGACCACGTCCTCCCCCGATACCGGGGTGGGGAGCACGTCTGGGAAAATGTGGTCAGCGCCTGCACAGCCTGCAACCGGCGCAAGGCGGGCAAAACACCCAAAGAAGCGGGGATGAAATTAAATCAGCAGCCGGCACCACCAAAGGGTGGCAGCTTTTTCTACATCCCCCGCGGCCACCAGCAAATCCACAGCCAGTGGCAAAAATACCTGCCTCAATAAGAACTAGCCCTTCTTGGGCGGGCGCCCTTCAATTGTAACCTTGCTCAGAGGTAATTCCACCCTTGCCTGGGTTTCCAGCTCAACCCACACTGTTTCCTTGAGCGGATTACCCCCCACCACCACAGCCTCCCCCAAGGGAGTTTTTACCCGCTGACCCTCCCTGGGCAATTTCCCCTTCATGTCATGGTACTGCTCGCTTTCATAGGCCAAGCAGCACAACAGCCGACCGCAAACACCCGATATCTTCATCGGGTTGAGGGGTAAGTCCTGCTCTTTAGCCATCTTGATAGAAACTGGAGACAGCTCGGTTAGGAAATCCATGCAACAAAGCGGGCGTCCACACCGCCCAAAACCACCAACCAGCTTGGCTTCATCCCGGGGTCCGAGCTGGCGCAGCTCAACCTTTTTCTTAAAACGGCTGTTTAACTCCCGAACCAGGTCACGAAAATCAACCCTCTCCGCAGCACTAAAGAAGAAGGTAAGCCGACTGCCATCAAGATTATACTGTGCGCCCAGCAGCTTCATAGGCAACCCCAGTTTAGCTATCAGCTTAGCGCACTCAGCCAGAGCCTCAGCTTCCCTGGCTTCAAGCTCCTGAGCCCGCTTAATATCCTCCGGCTCTGCCTTGCGCACCACCGGTTTCAAACCTTTGGTCGCCTCGCCCGCAGAGACCTGCTTAGGAGCAATCATTACCCTCCCCAGCTCCAGACCGCGAGCCGTCTTGACCACTACATAGTCATTTACCTTGAGCTCAATATCGCCGGCATCAAAATAATATATCTTACCGGCTCTTCTAAAACGCACGCCAACAGTTTCAGCCATAATTTAACCACCCCTCCCTGGCGGAATACTTAGCATAAGCACTTCAAAGGCCAGCCGCGGATTGGCATTCTGCCTGAGCTGTTCGCCTGTCGCCTGAATACCGTTGATAACCGCCCTTATCTGCTTAAGACGATAACTCTTGGCTATGTCAACCAGCGTAGCTTCATGGTCGATATTGGTGATAGCACTATTAGAGCCGAGCTTGACCAATAGCAAGTCGCGCCACCAGTCAAGCCATAAATCCAATATCTCCCGAACCAGCCCCCGGCTCTGGCTAAACCAGGTTACCAGCTGGTTAACATAGGCAAAACGCGATTCATAATCACCGCCGATAATATCAAGCAACCCCTCTATCCTCTCCGCCCGTTGCTGAAGCAAACGCTCATCAGAAGCCGCCAATATTGCCCACCCCAGGCAGCCGTGACAGAGCCGGGCCAGAAGCCCCGCCCTCTGCTGTTCAACACCCCAGCGCTGGCTAAGAACATTCTCTACCTCAGAGGCAGGCAGGGGAGGCAACTCAAGTTGCTGGCAGCGAGAGACCACGGTGGCTGGCAGCACCCCGCCGCTGGTGGTCAGCAGAATAAAGATTACCCCCGCCGCCGGCTCTTCCAGTGTCTTGAGCAGACAGTTGGCGGCTTCGGTTGACATGAGCTCAGCCCCATCAATGATAAATACCTTATGCCTGCCCTCAAATGGCGGCAGGTTTGATGAGTGCTGTATCTCTCTAATCTGGTCAATGCTGATTTCGGTGGCGCCGTTAGAGTTCAAGCCTATAATCTGGACATCGGCGTGCTTGCCCGAGGCTATCTTCTGGCAGGAATCGCACACGCCGCAGGGCGGGCCTTCCCCCTGGCAGTTCAGTGCCTGCGCCAGCTCCAGGGCAAGGGTCATCTTGCCCACATGGGGAGGACCAGCCACCAGATAGGCGTGTGCTATAGAACCCCGTTCCAGGCTACGCTGGAGCAGGGAAACAACCCTAGATTGCCCCACTACCTGCCACAAATATAACCTCCCGAACTAAACTAAATCATAACCAATCAGGTCGTCAAGGGTCTCACGGCGCCGAATCAGGTGCGCCTTGCCATCCTTGACCAAAACAACGGCCGGCTTGAGCGAGGCGTTATAGTTGCTCCCCAGCGGCAGGCAATAGGCACCGCAATCGGCTACGGCGATAATATCACCCGCCGCAACCGGGGGCAGGGCAATATCCTCAATCAGTATGTCCCCCGATTCGCAAAACTTGCCGGCAATGGTAACCTTCCCGGCGTCCTTCTCCGACATCTTATTGGCAACCACCGCCTCATGCTTAGCCCCGTAAAGAGCATGGCGAATGTTATCCGCCATACCCCCGTCCACCGAGACATAGCACCTCACCCCGGGGATGTCCTTCGCCGCCCCCGCCGTATATAACGCCACCCCGGCTTGCCCCACTATTGACCTCCCCGGCTCAACCACCAGCCGTGGTAAAGCCAAGCCCAGTTCCTGACACTTAGCGGTAACCCCGGATGCTATTGCCTCAGCATAGGCGGAGATGGGTGGGGCGGGGGAATCCACAGCATATTGAAGGGCAAAACCGCCGCCAATATCCAGCTCCCCCATTTCAAAACCATGCTTCTGCTTCATCTCAGCGGCAAAGCCAAGGATAATATCAATCGCCTGCTGATAGGGCTCAACCTCAAAGATACCGGAGCCGATGTGGAAGTGCAGCCCCACCAGATTAAGATTAGGCGCGGAGAGGGCTTGAGCCACCGCTTCATCCCCGCTCGTCAGCGGAAAGCCGAACTTGGTGTCAACGGCACCGGTAGCGGTATACTTATGAGTATGAGCCTCAACCCCGGGGGAAAGCCGCAACAGTATATCGGGATTTTTGCCCGAATCGGCGGCAATCTTGCTCAACAGGTTAAGCTCGTGGGAATTGTCCACCACGATACGACCAATGCCCCACTCCAGAGCCAGCTTCAGCTCCTCAGCTGACTTATTATTGCCGTGGAAATAGGCTTTATTCAAGGGGAAATCAACAGAGCGGGCGATACTTAGTTCACCGCCAGATACAACATCCAGCCCCAGCCCCTCCTCCTTGAAGATAATGGCTAGAGCCTTATTGATAAACGCCTTGCAGGCGTAGATAACCGTGGTCTCGGCATAGCGCCGGCTAAACTCCTGCTTAAATTCAGCACATTTTTGGCGCAGGCTGGATTCATCAAAGATATACAGCGGCGTGCCAAACTCGGCGGCTAGCTCCACCACATCGCAGCCACCAATAACCAGATGACCTCTATCACTAACAGCCGACTTTGCTGGGAATAACTTAAGTCTGGATTCCATCTATATAAATGTTAGCAGTGCCAGCTAGTTAAGTCAATGTATTATTTTATATCTTTTCCCACCCACCACCCAAAAAGGTTTCACCTCTTTACGATCTCCTTGCCCCACTCCCCAAGGTATTCTTTCCCACCCTCCCACCCACTAAGGTCAACGAGCAGAGTTCCCAAGGGTGGAGATAAGCCGCAAAGCCTAATAGGCGGGAGTACCCACCCCATAACAAACCGCAGACGCCCATAGGGCGGGAGGGTGGGAAGAAAAAGTTTAATAGGGGAGGGGGAAGATAGGCTAAAATTGACACCCAGCCAATAACAGCACTAGAATATCATCTACCCTGATTAAAAGAGGCAAAATTTGTATAAAAAGACCACCCTGGATAATGGACTGCGGCTTATTACCGCCGATATGCCCCACACCCGCTCCGTATCCATCTGCATCTTCATCGGCGTCGGCTCAAGGTACGAGACCGAGCCCGAGGCTGGTGTCTCCCACTTTATTGAGCACCTATTTTTCAAGGGAACGAAAAAGCGCCCCACCGCCAGGAGAATCTCCGAGGCAATAGAGGGGGTGGGGGGAATCATTAACGGCGGCACCGATAAGGAAATGACCGTTTACTGGTGCAAGATAGCTCAGTCCCACTTCCCCCTCGCCCTAGACGTGCTGGCAGACATACTGCTCCACTCCAGGTTTGACCCCAAGGATATAGAAAGCGAGCGCAAGGTTATCACTGAAGAAATCAATATGGAAAGAGATTCCCCTGCCCACCTGGCTGACCTGCTCATTGACGAGCTTTTGTGGCCGGCTCACCCCCTGGGAAGGGATATCGCCGGGAGCAAGCGGTCAGTGGCTGCCATTAGCCGAGAGGCGGTGCTAGACTACCTCTCCCGCCAGTACCTGCCAAGTAACACCGTGGTCGCTATCGCCGGGGCTGTCCAGCACCAGGAGATGTTAGCCGCTGTGAATCAAGCCCTTGGTGGCTGGACTAACCCTAAGCCTAGACCAGAATACCTGGCATATAAAGAGCAAAAATTCCCCCGCCTGCATATTAAGACCAAGGAGACGGAGCAAGCCCACCTCTGCCTGGGGCTAAGAGGGTTGTCGCTACCCCACCCCAAGCGCTTCACCCTTGACCTGCTTAATGTTATCTTCGGGGAGGGCATGAGCAGCCGCCTCTTTACCGAGATTCGCGACCGGCTCGGGCTTGCCTACAGCATTCATAGCTTTGTCGACCATTTTCTCGACACCGGCTCAATCATCATCTACGCCGGGGTAGAACCTAAAAACCTACAAGTAGCCATCGCCGCTATCCTGGAACAACTCTCCCAGCTCAAAGAGCCAGTCCCCGAGGCTGAACTGGCCAAGGCTAAGGAACTGGCCAAGGGCCGCCTGCTGCTCCGCATGGAGGACAGCCGCAGCGTTGCTGGCTGGGCGGGGGGACAGGAGGTACTTACCGGTCAAATACGCAGCGTTGACCAGGTAATGTCAATCATTGACGCCATTACCACCGAAGAGCTCAAAGAGTTAGCCCAAGAGCTGCTGCTTGAAAGCCAGCTCCGCCTGGCAGTAGTTGGTCCGGTGGCTAAGGATAAGCCCCTAGAAGAGCTACTGAAGCTATAAAAGAGGAGCTGCTCAAGCTATAAAAATAGCCGTAGCCCGAAGGCTACGGCTATGCTTCTTGTTATACCCTAGGAAGCTATTTCTTGGCTTTCTTTGATTTCTTAGGTTTCTTAGGCACTTTTGCCCTCCTCTTTTTATTCAGAAAAATCTAATTAATACTCCATACCACCACCGGGTGGCATTGGCGGCATCTTCTCCTTCTCCGGTATATCAGCCACCAGGGCCTGGGTAATCAAGACCATAGCCGCAATGCTGGCGGCATTCTCCAGCGCTGACCTGACCACCTTGGTCGGGTCAACAATACCCTTCTCCACCATATTACCGAAGTCATCGGCTACGGCATCGTAGCCGATGCCGGGTTCGCTCTTCTTAACCGTATCCACGATTACCGCCCCGTCCTTACCGGCATTGGTCGCAATCCAGCGAATCGGCTCCTCCACCGCCTTCCTGACAACATTAACCCCGGTTAGCTCATCGCCGCTGACGTCCAGCTTATCCAGAACCGAGAGGGTATTGAGCAGGGCAACACCACCGCCGGGAATAATGCCCTCCTCCACCGCCGCCCTCGTCGCCGACAGGGCATCCTCAACACGGTGCTTCCTCTCCTTGAGCTCAACCTCGGTAGCGGCGCCAACCTTGATTACGCCTACTCCACCCACCAGCTTCGCCTGCCGCTCCTGCAGCTTCTCGCGGTCAAAATCGGAGGTGGTGTCCTCTATTTGAGCCTTAATCTGTTTGATTCTGGCTTTAATTGCTTCTTCTGAGCCCTTGCCCTCAACTATGGTAGTGTTGTCTTTATCCACCGTCACCCGCCGTGCCCGACCCAGGTCTTCCACGGTAACCGAGTCCAGCTTGCGCCCCACCTCCTCTGAGATTACCTTGCCTCCGGTAAGGACGGCAATATCCTCAAGCATTGCCTTGCGCCTGTCGCCAAAGCCGGGGGCTTTAACCGCGATAACATTCAGGGTGCCCCGTAGCTTATTGACCACCAGGGTAGCCAGGGCTTCACCCTCAATATCCTCAGCAAGAACCAGCAGGTTCTTTGAGACCTGTAATATCTTCTCCAGGCCTGGCAAGAGGTCAGATATTGCCGAAATCTTCTTATCAGTGATAAGGATGTAGGGGTCATCAAGTACCGCTTCCATGCGCTCGGCGTTGGTGATGAAGTACGGGCTGATATAGCCGCGGTCAAACTGCATTCCCTCAACATACTCGGTCTCGTACTTCACTCCCTTGGACTCTTCCACGGTGATAACCCCATCCTTACCTACCTTCTCCATCACCTCGGCAATCAGCGTGCCGATTTCAGTATCTTTGGCCGTGATAGTACCAACCTGAGCAATCTGCTCCTTATCCTTCACCTCAATAGATATCTTCTTAAGCCCATCAATAATAGCCTTGGTCGCTTTCTCAATGCCCCGCTTCAGCGCCAGGGCGTCGGCGCCGGCAGCCAAGTTCTTAAACCCCTCGCTAATAATGGCATGAGCCAGAACGGTGGAGGTAGTGGTGCCATCACCACAGGCATCATTGGTCTTGGTCGCCGCCTCCTTAACCAGCTGGGCTCCCATGTTCTCAAAGGGGTCAGGAAGCTCAATATCCTTGGCGATGGTAACCCCGTCATCAATTACCGTTGGCGGACCCCACTTCGTATCCAGGACAACACAGCGTCCCTTGGGTCCCAGGGTCACCTTAACCGCATCAGCCAGGGCATCTACCCCCTGCCTCAGAGCATGCCTGACTTCCTCATCAAATATAATCTGCTTCGCCATCTTAATCCCTCCTTAAATCCTTTACTATTACTTAGCCTTTTTGGCTAAAATGTCACCTTCGCGCAAGATTATGACTTCCTCATCATCAAGCCTATACTCCATGCCTCCATACTTAGCATAGATTACCACATCACCTACCTTAACCTCCATGGCTATCCGCTTTCCATCCTCAGACAGCCTCCCTGGGCCAACCGCCACGACCTCTCCCTCCTGTGGCTTCTCCTTGGCGGTGTCGGGGAGGACAATTCCCCCCTTTGTCACCTCCTCCCGTTCGATAGGCTTAACTACTAGCCGGTCACCTAACGGCTGAAGCTTAAGCACCATTTCCATCCTCCTTCTTTAATATCACTTCAATATCAGTAACTATCCCTAATTTTAGCACTCTCAGCGTGTGAGTGCTAACATCTATAATAGCGCACACAGGCGTAAGTCGCAACTCAATAGACAGCCATTTGCGGTTAATCTAAGCCACTGGCAGGTATTTATGACCGATAACTGCCTATTTTCTTCACCAAACCTCAACTTTCTCTACCTCTAAACCAGCTTGAGGCTGGGCACTACATCTAAGTCCAAGCCATTAGTCTTGCCTGACTTAAGCCGGTAATAACCGCAGGCAGCAATCATAGCTGCGTTATCGGTGCACAATACCGGCTTGGGTACCAGGACGGGGACGGGTGAATTCTCCACCAGCCTTTTGCGAAGCAGTTCATTCGCCGCCACCCCACCAGCCAGCAAAATCTGCCTCACCCGCCGCTCTTTAGCCAGCGTCAGCGTCTTGGTAACCAGGACGTCAACCACTGCCTCCTGAAAACTGGCAGCACCGTCAGCCACCGAGGAAATTTTTTCTGCTTCCACCAGGCGCAGCAGCGCCGTCTTAACCCCGCTAAAGCTGAAGTCGCTGCTCCCCTTCAGCCAGGCACGGGGCAGCTGAATAGTTGCCACTCCTCCCCTAGCCGCCTGCTCAATAGCCGGACCGCCGGGATAACCCAGTTCCAGTATTCTGGCGGCTTTGTCAAAGGCTTCACCGGCAGCATCGTCTCGGGTCCGCCCCAGGACAACGTAATCCCCATGCCCCCGCATCAACACCAGGTCGCTGTGTCCCCCGGAAACAATAAGACAGACCACGGGGAAATCTATGCTCTGACCATCCAGCCAGTTGGCGTAGATATGACCCTCAAGGTGATTAACCCCGATAACAGGCAAGCCGTGAGCCAGGGCAATCGCCTTAGCCGCATTCACCCCCACCAATAGTGAGCCAGCCAGACCCGGTCCCACGGTCACGGCAATACCGGATAGCTCGCTCCAGCTAACTCCCGCCTCAGCCATCGCCTGTTTTATTATCGGAATAATGGAAAGGATATGCTGGCGGGAGGCGACCTCGGGGACAACCCCGCCGTAGCGGGCGTGGATTTCCACCTGAGAGGCAATCTGGTTGGACAGAATTCTCGCCCCATCCTCCACCACCGCCGCCGCCGTTTCATCGCAGGAGGTCTCAATACCCAGGATTTTCATACCCTTGAATTATAACAACATAAGCCACCAGAGGGCAAAAAGCGGAGGGTAATGTTTACTAGATTGTTTATACCCACCCACCACTCCCCCAAGGTATTCTTTCCCACCCTCCCACCCACTAAGGTCGATAAGCAGAGTTCCTAAGGGCGGGGATAAGAA
>Ga0315532_1003542_pt1 | contig 9936 bp, 6 predicted proteins | sample SalMarWE160370MG_FD_203082 | JGI IMG/M metagenome (GOLD analysis project Ga0315532, IMG submission 203082) | Salt marsh sediment microbial communities from the Plum Island Ecosystem LTER, Massachusetts, United States - Salt Marsh Sediment WE1603-70 ... | reverse complement strand
ATTGGGCACCTCCTTGAAATGAGATGCCCTATTTTCCCCCAAGTTCGTTAAGATTGGAAGTCAGAACCTGGGGGTTGATTTTCCCACCCCGTTTTGCTTCGAAATCCCAAATAATTGCGCACATTTGCAATTGGAAAGGAAAGAGCGTATAATCGAGCCATGCTACACCCAAAGGAGGCTATCAATGACCTCTAGTAAGGACTTAAGAAACACAGTTCTGCTCAGTCTGCTCGTCTTAGCCCTGCTCCTCTCACTGTACCTTTCTCCCCTTATCGGAGCTTCCTCGCCCACCCTCCTCATCAGCGAGGTTTTTTACGACACCCCAGGCACAGATGAGGACGAGGAGTGGATCGAGATCTACAACCCTACCGCCTCAACTATTGACCTCTCCGTATACAAGATAGGCGACGAGGAGGAGCAGGGCAAGGGCGAGGGAATGTATCAGTTTCCCCCTGAGGCAAGCATACCGCCCGGAGGCGTCGTCGTCATCGCCCTCAAGGCGACTGGCTTCTACGCCCTCTATGGCTTCAACCCAGACTACGAGGTTACTGACACCGCCCCCTCAGTCCCCGATATGATCAAGTACTCAACTTGGGCCACGGGTAAGATCGCCTTGAGCAACAGCGGCGATGAGGTGCTTATCCTCGACGGTGGTGACGCTATCGTGGATGCCATGTCCTATGGCAATGCGACCACTTTCCTCGATCCTCCCTGTCCCGATGTCGCCACTGGATATTCGCTGGAGCGCTCCCCGGCCAACGTGGACACCGACACTTTCGAGGATTGGATTGAACAGGAGTCCCCAGACCCAGGGGAGGTAAACGTACCCACGCCCACGCCGACGGCCACAGCCACAGCCACGCCTACCAACACACCAACACCAACCGCCACGCCCACCACCACACCCACGCCGACGGTGACAATATACAGGGTCTACCTGCCCTTGGTGCTCAAGCAGTTCGATTGATCCTCCGGAGAGAACAGCGGATTCACAGGATTAACGGATCAAGATAGCGATTGAAATCGCACCTGTGAGGGCACTCCGTGCCGGGCGACCACCTACGTGGTCGCGGAAATCGTCCACGTAGGTGGACGACCGGCGCATTCGCGCCCTCTAGAGGCGGTTTCAATCGCTGCTGAGGAGAAATCCGTAAATTCCGCGCATCCGCGTTCTAATCAACGAGAGGGCGAGGGAGATGAGGAAGCTCAGAGCCGGACTAGCTGTAATTATACTTGTGAGCAGTGGCTTACTGATTGCCATGGTGATGCGCGCCAACGCCGAGGATTCTTGGCTTTTGAAGACGCCGACCCCAACGTTGACGCAGAATCCTGAGCCCTTCGATAAAATCAGGACAGGCTTTGCCGAAGGGCTGACCCCAACCGCTACACCGACTAGCACGATCACGCCTACCAGCACGCTGACGCCTACGGCAACGGTGATCCTCACCCCAACAGCTACGCTCACAGCGACCCTTACCCCAACGTTGACGCCCACAGCCACCCTCACCCCAACGGCGACAGCCACCTTCACCCCGACGACCACGCCTACAGTCACGCTCACCCCTACGGCGACGGCCACGCCCACAGCCACGCCCACAACCGTCCCCGTCAGCCCCGAGGTGGTCATCAACGAGGTGGAGTACGATTCCGTCGAGTCTGGTCCCGATGCCGCCTACGAGTGGCTGGAACTCTACAACAACGCCTCTTCGCCGCTTGAGCTGGCCGGTTGGACGATGGGCGATAATATGTCCACCGATCCCATTTCCACGGTTATCATCCCCGCCAACGGCTTCGTGGTCATCGCTGCCTCGGAGGATTTCTACACCAACTACCCCGACTTCACGGGCAGCATCGTCTTCGTCGCCGACGGCAAAATCGGCAACGGGTTGAGCAACGATGGCGACCGCCTGATCCTCAAGGACGGTACGGGGACGGTCATTGACCAGATGTCCTATGGTATAGACGCCACGGTCTTCGACCCGCCCTGCCCCGACGTCGCCGCTGGCCATTCGCTGGAGCGCGAGCCGATGGGCTGCGATACCGATCAGGCGAGCGATTTCGTGGAGCGAGTCCTCCCTTCGCCGGGGGACGTTCCCGTCCCAACCCCCACTCCCACCACGACGCCGACGCTACCTCCCACGGCTTCCCTCCTCGTCAGCGAGCTCTGCTACGACGGCACGATTCCCAGCACTGAAGGCGATGAGTTCGTAGAAATATTCAACCCCACCGGGAGTACGGTGGATCTCTCTTTTTACAAGGTCGGCGACGAGGAGACACAGGGCAAGGGCGAGGGGATGTATCGGTTTCCGCCGGGGACGACCATCGGCCCGCAGGGTCTCGTCATCGTAGCCAAGAACGCGGCCCAGTTCGAGGCCCGCTTCGGGTTCTATCCCGATTTCGAGGTGTGGGTCTCAGGTGCGGCCTATGCTGATACCCCAACGGTGCCCAACATGGACAAGTACGCTCCCTGGGCCACGGGCAGTTGGGCCCTCTCCAACTCAGGCGACGAGATGCTGCTCCTGGGGCCCGCCGATGGAATCGTGGACGCCGTCGCCTATAAGTCGGGCGATTACGCCGCCGTGGGCGTAACTGGCCACATCTCCGCCCCAGCGTCCAGGTCGCTGCAGCGGGTGGGCGCCGGCGATGGCGACGACATGAACGCCGACTTCGCCATCGCCGAACCCAACCCCGGTTCCCTGACCGACCTCCCCCCACCTCCCCTCTCGCCCCCGCCACCAGCCCCGCTGCCCGGCGGAATGTGGGCCTACTTCGGCTGCATCCACTCCCACTCCACCTACTCCGACGGCAGCGGGCCACCGCGCTACGCCTACGCTGTCGGTCGTGCCAACGGACTGCACTTCCTGGCCCTCACCGATCACTCCCACTATTTCAACGATGCCCAGTGGGCTGACATCCTCGCTCAGGCCGAGGGGGCTACTGTGGATGGGGCCTTCGTGGGGCTGCGCGGCTTCGAGTGGACGGGCCGGGAGGAGGGCCACATCAACGTCTTCGAGACCGAGGGCTACCCCTCCCGCGACGATCCCAATTACGATAGCCTTGGAGAAATCTACACCTGGCTGGCTGCCCAACCAGGCGCTGTCGCCCAGTTCAACCACCCCTTCTCTCACAGTGACTTCAACGACTTCGCCTACGACCCGGCTGCCGATGCTGCCATCGTCCTGCAAGAAATTGGCAACGGCAATAGGGTGCAGTACCGCACCTTTGAAGGGGCATACCTCCGCAGTCTTTACACCGGTTGGCACGTGGGCGCAGCTAACAATGGCGACACCGAGACCCCCGATTGGGGCGCCGATACTCCCCACCGCACGGGGGTCGTCGTCCCGTCTTTGACCAAAGGCGACATCTTGGGGGCCCTGCGGGCACGGCGCACCTTCGCCACTGAGGACAGCAACCTGGCTTTAGCCCTGCGCGCCGGCGAAGCCTGGATGGGCTCCACTATCCCCAGAGCACCGACAATCGCCTTTTCCGTAGTCGTGGTTGATCCTGACGGCGAGAGCGTGACCCTGGAGCTCTTCGATAGAGGGCTCATCGTAGCCAGCGCCAGCTTCGCCGGTGCAACCATGCACACCTGGACGCCCACAGCACCCGGTGTGGAGGGGCACTTCTACTTCGCCAAGGCTACCCAGGCCGATGGCGACACCGCCTACACCAGCCCGGTCTGGGTGGAAGGGGTAGCGCCAGCGGATGCGGTTCTGTTGAACGAGTTCCTGCCCGCGCCTTACGGCAGAGACTGGGACAACGACGGCACGGCCGATTACAACGACGAGTGGATCGAGCTTTACAACGCTGGTGGGGCCGTAGTGGGCCTGGGCGGCTGGCAACTTGACGACGTGGCCGAGGGAGGCAGCGGCCCCTATACCATCCCCACCGACCAGATCATCCCGCCGGGCGGATTCCTCGTCTTCTTCAAGAAGGACAGCGGCGTCTCCCTGAACAACGACGAGGATGGGGTGCGCCTCTTACGTCCCGACGGGACCGTCGCCGACGAATATCACTACCCCCACAGCCCCGGCTACGACCGCAGCTTCAGCCGCACCGTGGACGGCGGCGGCCATTGGACGGCCGATTACGCCGTGACCCTGGGCGCGCCCAACCGCCCCGCTCCGGCTCCTCCCCCGCCGCCAGGCCCGGTTTTCGTGACCATCGCCGAGACGAAGACAATGGCCAAGGAGGTTATGGTTGTCGTGGAGGGCCAGGTGACCGCCCCGCCAGGCATCTTCGCCGAGAAGTCTTTTTATATCCAGGACAGCACGGCGGGGACGCTGGTCTACTTGCGAGAGGGAGATTGCACGCTCTCCGAGGGCGATAGGGTGCGAGTCACAGGCCAGCTCTGGGACTATTATGAGGAGCGGGAGATCAGGGTCTCCGGCCCGGGAGATATCGAGCTTCTGGGCGAAGGGGAACCGCTGGAGCCGACCATGATCAAGACAGGAGAAGTGGACGAAGCCCACGAGGGGTTGCTAGCCCAGATAGTCGGTGAGATCACGGGCTGGGGAAGAAGTGCGCTGTACCTGGACGACGACAGCGGGGAAGCCAAAATCTACATCAAGGAAGCGACGGGCATCGAGCGGCCCTGGGTAGAGAAAGGCGAAGTCTACAGCGTCATCGGCATCGTCAGTCAGTACCAGGACGAGCACGAGCTGCTGCCGCGTTACCAGAGTGACATCTCCCTCTGGCCGGGGACGTTGCCCACAACCGGTGGCGAATCGCCGTCGGACTGAAGCAGCTTGCACTAGGGGAAGCGTCGTGTTATAATGCAGTGTGCGGTTAAACAATAAGATACTGATGGGAGCTAAGCGGTTCTCGTCTAAATCCAAATCGCAACATATCCACCCTGAAAGCTAGCAGTTGTTTGAGGAGATAGGAAATGCCCATAGTTCAAGTCGAAGCACAATTGTCCACAGATGAATTACTGAAGGCCGCTGGTCAGTTAGGCCGGATCGAGCTAGAGCAATTTGCGTTTCAAGTCATTGCCCTACGAGCGCGACGCCAAGCCCCTAGTGTGTCGCAAGCTGAGGCCGAGCTTCTGCTCAAGATAAATCAAGGCCTGCCGCCAGAAGTTCAGAAGCGATACGACGCACTGGTTGCCAAACGGCGGGCGGAGTCTCTGACATCGAATGAATATAACGAGCTAATGCGCCTGACAGACCAAATCGAGAATCTGGAAGCTCGTCGTGTAGAGTATCTGGCGGAACTGGCGCGCCTGCGCCAGACTTCCCTTACCGAGCTGATGGAAGACTTGGGTATTCGGCCTCTTGCTTATGCCTGAAAGACGCATTACGGCCCAACAGAGACGTGTTGTGGTGGAGCGTGCCCGAGGCTGCTGCGAATACTGCCGTAGCTAGGCGCGTTTTGCCATGCAGCCTTTTTCTGTTGAACACATCGAGCCCCTTTCTCGAGGGGGGAAGACGACGTTGGACAATCTGGCTTTGGCTTGCCAGGGCTGCAACAATCACAAGTACACCAAGACCGAAGGATATGACCCTGTCACTGGTGACATGGTGCCACTTTACCATCCAAGGCGACAGCGGTGGCGCGACCACTTTGCTTGGAATGAAGATTTTACCCTCATCATCGGATTGACCCCCACAGGACGTGCCACAGTAGAAACGCTATGGCTGAATAGGGAGGGGCTGGTCAACTTGCGGCGGATACTCTATGCATTGGGAGAGCATCCACCAGTGGAGACCGACTAGGATGACCAACGGCCTTGATTGGACATGGGCAGAATACCGCAAGTCGTATGAACATTATGCGGTTAAACGATAAGATACTGATAGGAGCTAAGCGGTCGGCGGAATCCAATATAACAACGAATTTCGAGGATTCAACGAATCCAACGCCGCCAATTCGGTAAATCCTTTCTGTTCGTTGTCATATTTGACTTCGCCGTGAGCCTAGCCGAACGGTAACTGCGAGGAGGCTGCGTAGACGGAAGCGTCGTGTTATAATGCATTATCATTCAGCAAAAACGAGGGGGGCATGAAAGAACGGATCGAAGAATTGCTTGGTCTTATGACCATCGAAGAGAAGGTGTCCATGCTCGCTGGCTCGGCGATGTGGTACACCACACCCGTGGAAAGGCTGGGTATCCCGGCCATCAAAGTGACCGATGGTCCCTACGGCGCCCGGGGTGGTGAGAGCTTCGCCGGAGGGCCAACGTCGGCCTGCTTCCCGGTTAGCATCGCCCTGGCCTCCACCTGGAACACGGAGCTGGTGGAGCGCGTCGGTCAGGCCCTGGGTGAAGAGGCCAGGACCAAGGGAGCGCACATCCTTCTGGCCCCAACGGTCAACATCCACCGCTCCCCGCTGAATGGTCGGAACTTCGAATGTTATTCCGAAGACCCCTACCTGTCCGCCCGGATGGCTGTGGCGTATGTCAAGGGGGTTCAAAGCCAGAATGTGGGTACGGCCATCAAGCACTACGTCTGCAACGATTCCGAGTTCCAGAGGACTACCATCAGTTCCGAAGTTGGCGAGCGTGCCTTGCGAGAGATCTACTTGCCGCCATTCAAAGCGGCGGTTCAAGAGGCCCATACCTGGTCGGTGATGGCCTCTTATAACAAGGTCAACGGCACCTTCGCCAGTGAGAACCCCTACACCCTGACGGACATCTTGAGAAAGGAGTGGGGGTTCGAGGGTCTCGTCATGTCGGACTGGTTTGGCACCAAGAGCACCGCCGCTTCCGTAAACGCCGGTCTCGATCTGGAGATGCCAGGCCCACCCGTGTGGCGAGGTGAGAAGTTGCTTCGAGCCTTCCACGCCGGGGAGGTGGACGAAGCGACGATTGACGAGAGCGTGCGCCGCCTGCTGGGCGTCATCGTCAAATCGGGCGCCTTTGAGGATCCAGTGGACCGCCCGGAAAGAGCCGTTGACAAACCGGAGCATCGCGCGCTGGCTCGCCAGGCGGCAGCGGAAGGGATGGTGTTGCTCAAGAACGATGGGAACGTCCTGCCCCTGAGCACCGATAAGGTCAAGTCCCTGGCCATCATCGGCCCCAATGCCAAGGTGGCGCGGATCATGGGCGGGGGGAGCTCCCACGTGACCCCCCATTATGCCGTCACCCCCTTCGACGGGATCCTCAACAAGGTGGGCGACGCCGTGAAGATCGGCTTCGAGGTGGGGTGCACTAATCACAAGCTGCTCCCATTGATCCCTCCGGCCTGGCTGGCCCCGGCCGGTGGCCAGGCAGGCCAGGGCCTCACTGTGGAGTTCTTCAACAACCTCGATCTCTCCGCTGCGCCCGTCAAGACCATGCTGGCTGAGAGCACCGAACTGGCCTGGTTCGGCGAGTTTGCCTCTGAGGTCAATGCCGCTGAGTTCTCCGCCAGGCTGACGGGTCAGTTCACCGCGCCGGAATCCGGCCGGTACACCTTCGGCCTGAGAAGCGACGGCCTGAGCCGACTCTACGTTGATGGCCAGGAGGTCATTGACAACTGGACCGAGCAGCGGCCAGGTGAAAGCTTCGCCGGCAGCGGTTCAGCAGAGTTCATCTTTGAGATGGACGTGACCGCCGGGCAGACCTGTGACTTGAAAGTGGAATACTGCAAGCAGAGCGCCGTGCCGTTGGCCAGCCTTCGATTAGGTTGCCTGCCCCCTATTGTGGAGGACGCCATCGCCCGCGCAGCAGCCCTGGCCGCCGCGTCGGACGTGGCCCTGGTCTTCGTCGGCCTGAGTGACGAATGGGAGAGCGAGGGGTTCGACCGGCCGGACATGGAGCTGGTGGGGGATCAGGCCGCTCTGATCGAGAAAGTCGCGGCGACCAACGCCAACACCGTGGTGGTCTTGAACACCGGTTCGCCGATTACGATGAACTGGCTGGACAAAGTGGCCGCCGTGGTGCAGGCCTGGTATCCCGGCCAGGAATGTGGCCACGCCATCGCCGACGTCCTCTTCGGCGACGTGAACCCCTCCGGCCGACTGCCCCAGACCTTCCCCAGGCAGTTGGAGGATAACCCCGCCTACATCAACTATCCCGGTGAAAATGGCAGGGTTCACTATGGCGAGGGCATCTTCGTCGGCTATCGCTACTATGACAAGAAGAAGATTGAGCCCCTGTTCCCCTTTGGCTATGGTCTTTCCTACACCACCTTTGCCTACCGCAACCTGCGCCTCAGCGCCTCTGAGGTTGATACGGATGAGGGCCTGCAGGTCTCCGTGGACGTTCAGAACAGCGGGGCGCGCGCGAGCCAGGAGGTGGTGCAGCTCTACGTCCGTGACCTGGAATCCAACCTGATGCGCCCGGAAAAAGAGTTGAAGGCCTTCGCCAAGGTGTCCCTTGAGCCTGGCCAAACCAAGACCGTCACCCTGGCCCTCAACCGCGAGTCGCTGGCCTGCTACGATGATGGTGAGCAGCAGTGGGTAGCCGAGGCGGGGGAATTCGAAGTCCTGATTGGCCGTTCGTCGCGGGATATCCGGGCATCGGCCAGGTTTACCCTCCAGGCCACCAGCCGATTCGGTGGCCCCGAAAAAGTGGGCGTCCGCCTCGGGCTTGACAGCACCCTGCAGTTGCTGCTGGCGAACGAGGAGGCCAGGGCGATCCTGAGCAGGCATCTTCCTGGCCTATTGGACGCGCCGCAGTTGAGCATGGCTATGGGGTTTACGCTGGAGCAGGTAGCGGGCATGGCGCCGGGTGTGTTCACCGATGAAGTGGTGCAGAGCATCGCCGAGGAATTGGTGCAGCTTTCCCCCGTGGCTGCATCCGACCTGCCAGAGCCACCAAAGATCAGCCTGTGGCAACGACTGCTGGCCAGGCTGGCTTCTTGGCGTGCCCAAACGCGCATTGAGTAGGTCTGGAGCTGAGAACATCATTATGATTTTGACGTTTCCATACTACGACCCAGATGGACGGCACAATCAGGCTTTCCAGCGCCAATTGGAAACCCTCAAGTCAACATTTCATGAAATCTGTATGACTGCCATACCACCGACTCTACAAAGCAATGCTGAATTTGTTCAGTACCTCGAAGAACAGGGATGTGTTGTGTTCCACAGCGCTCCCAATGCATCCTTCGGCGAGCCTTCGCGAGAGGCTCTGAGATTGGCCTTGGTGCATGCAACGGCGCGACAACCGATCTTCTTTGGCTATCTTGATCGAATATTGTTTGCTCTGGAAACTGAGTGGCGAAATAGTTTCTTGCAGGACCTCGAAACCTATCAAACAGCCGACTATGTGATCTTTGAGCGGTCTCAGATGGCCTGGAATGCTCACCCATCTAACTATCGAGAGATAGAGCAGATGGTCTCTCGGATGTTTGAGCTTCTTTGGGGTCAGTTCATCGAACTCAGTCCAGGGGCCTTTATCATGAGTTATCCGACGGCAAACACAATCCTGAGCCAATCGGTCAGCACATCTTTTGCTGTTTGGGGAGAATGGATTCTGTTGGCGATGAAGAACGGCATATCTGTCACAGCACGAAAGGTAGATTGGTTGATGTGGGAAGACCCATATTGGCAACATATTGAGCCTGACCAATTGAAGCGTAGTCGGGAAACCAGTCGGGAGGAAACCGTTAAGCGTATCAAGTGGAATGTGCCACTCATGCTAATGTTGACCGAAGCAAGGTTCAGAGACTTGAAAGCGCTCACTGATGGTGCCCCCTAACATCTTGGCTGGTGTGTCCTGAAAGATGTCGTCTGCTAACAGGTGGAAGGCTGGTCGTGGAAAGTGCCAGGAGGCCACGTAGCAGGCATCCAGTGCATCAAAAGCTTCGTATAAGCATTATGCGTCAAAGAGGTACAAAATGAACACTCGAAAACTGTACATATTGTTGACTTTGGCCCTCGGTCTGCTGGCTGTGGTCGGAGTGCTGACCCTGATCGGGACGTTGGGTGGTGGACCACCTGTGGTTCAGGCCCAAGCTGGCAATACTCGCTACGTCGCCCTCACCGGCACTGACAGCGGCAATGACTGCA
>Ga0315532_1003539_pt1 | contig 9943 bp, 7 predicted proteins | sample SalMarWE160370MG_FD_203082 | JGI IMG/M metagenome (GOLD analysis project Ga0315532, IMG submission 203082) | Salt marsh sediment microbial communities from the Plum Island Ecosystem LTER, Massachusetts, United States - Salt Marsh Sediment WE1603-70 ... | reverse complement strand
GCGGCCTGGAAGCCAACGTGCTCGGTCGCGTGAGCGTCGGCGGCGCCATCACTGACGTAACAGTCAGGTTGTGGGCGGACGCCGGATCCGGGCTGCTCGGCAAGGCCGTGGACGACGCATTCATCCGCGGCGGCTGGAACGGCAACTGGGTCAAGGAGGACGGCGAACTGATCGAGTGGCCCGGCATGCTCGGCTGATTGGCGTCTGTGGGCCCAGGGCGCAGAGCGCCTTGAGGCCAGAAGGTAGCACGGAAAGGGCGCTTGGGGCACCAGCCTCAAGCGCCCTTTAGCTTTCGGGGTCATCTGTGGCGAGGGGTCCGGGGCTTTGCGATGCTGGACGAGGCCGTGCTGCAAGAGGCGCTCGAGAGGCACTGGAACTGGCTACTGCACAGGGAAGGTGGGGAGCGTGCGGACTTCAGCGGGAGTCGGCTTGTGGGGGCGGACCTATCGGAAGCGAGCCTGATGGGTGGGAAGTTCTACGGTGCGGACATGAAGGGATGCGATCTGGAGGCGGCAGACCTTCGGGGTGCGAATCTGGTGGAGGCGGACCTCTCGTGGGCCAACCTATCGAACGCGGACCTACGGGGTGCGGACCTACGGGGTGCGGACCTTCGTGACGCGGACCTGCGCGGAGCGAAGCTGGGCGATGCGCTCACGGAAGGCGCGCTCATGGACGGTGAGGACGAGTAGACCGGCGGTGCCTGCGAGGCCCCGGGTGCCGGCGATTCCCTCGGAATCCGCGCTGCACCCCGTCAGGGGCGGTGGGGCGAAAAGAAAGCCCTGGCTGAGCAATCCGGTCCGCGCCCAACCAGGGCCTGTCAATCCAGCAGCAGACGCGCCGCTTCTGGGCGCGCCGCGCGGCCTTAGGTCGCCTGATCTGGCAGGGCCTGGGCCTGCTCCAGCAGGCGGGTCATGGCCTGGTGCAGTTGGCCGACGTTGCGCAGGCTCATGACGATCTGACTGTCCACCTTCAGTTCGTTGGTGGGCAGAAAGGTCTTGCCGAAGCTCATGAAGACCTCGCCCTGGCGGACGGTCAGCGTGCAGAAGTTGGCATATTGAGGGGTGACGCCCTCGAAGTTCAGGCGCACCTGCCCGGGGGCGGTAACGGGCTGTTGAGGAGCGCCCGGCGCCGCCTCGGCTCGCTGCTGTCCTTCTTCCTCTTCCTCGGGTTCCTCGACCCGTTCTTCGTCCGCCATGCTTCTTCCTCCTCGACGTGAGACTAACAGGGGAAAACGGCGCAACGCGTATTGCGCGCGATGCTACGCCGCGCAAGAAAACCCGATTCTACCGCGGCATGGGCCTTCAATCAAACAAAACGGCCGTGTGCGGGCCATGCACGCAAGGATGGAGCGGGTGAAGGGATTCGAACCCTCGACACCTAGCATGGCAAGCTAGTGCTCTTCCGCTGAGCTACACCCGCCCCGGCAGAGCCGCGAACCTATGGCGTTGGTGCGAAGGGGGGGATTCGAACCCCCAATTCGCCATGCGGCGAACTAGATCCTAAATCTAGCGCGTCTGCCAATTCCGCCACCTTCGCGCTCTCGCTCCAATAGTACCCAAAACCGTGCAGCCGTGCAAGGAGAATCAGCGCCGCCGAGCGCTGCCTTGAACGGGTTGCTTTGCGCGTGTCGAGGGCGCTAAGATGGGCCACGGCGTGTGCATCCCGGAGGCGGCCGTGAACGTTCCCGTTCTGCATTGCTACGCGGATCACAAGTGGACAGGTCCGTCGGAGCCTGTTGCGCAGCTCTGCCTGGAACTGTCCCGGCGCGGATGGCCTTCGGATCTGGCCTGCCGGGGTTCGGAGAGCCTCGAGCGGCCCGGACTTGCCGAGCGAGCGCGGGAGATGGGCGTCCGCGTCTTCGACGACCTGCGGCTCCGAAGCGGCCTGAATGCGTGGCACCACGTGCGGGACGCCCGGCGGCTGGCCCAGCTCGTCCGGGAAGGCGGGTATCGGATCGTCCATTGCCACGGCACGTGGGACCACGTAGTCGCCTGCCTGGCGCTGAGGCGGCTGCCCGGCATCCCACTGGTTCGGACCGATCATCGAGGGCGCACCTACAGGCGCAGCCTGCTCTGGCGCCTCTTCTACGGCCCGCCAGTGACGGATCACCTGATTGTACTGAGCGACCGCTACAGGATTCAGGCCGTGGACCGAATGGGCCTTGCCCCGCCCATGGTGACGACCATCAGGGGCGCGGTAGACACGGACGAGTTCCGTCCCGTGCCTGAGCGGGCGGGGGTCCGGGAGCGGCTCGGCCTCGGGCCGGGGGATGTCTTGATCGGCGTCGTCGCCCGCGTCCAACGCCACCGCCGGTTCGAGGTGTTGCTGGAGGCCGCCCGGGCCGTGCAAGGGCGCAACGGCAGCGTCAAGATCGTCGTCTGCGGGCGAGGCACGCACAAGGAAGAACTGCTCGACCGGCCCGTCGAGGAGATGGGCCTTCAGGAAACGGTCATCCCGCTGGGCTACCGCAGGGGGGACTACCGGGAAGTGCTGTCGATGTTCGACGCGGGTCTCATGCTCATGCCGGGCAGCGATGGCTCGTGCCGGGCCGCGCTCCAGATGGCAGCCATGGGCAAGCCGCTCGTCGTCGCCCGGCGCGGCGTATTGCCGGACATCGTGCTGGACGGTGAGACCGGGATTGTCGTCGGCGACAAGCCGGGCGCCCTGGCGGAAGCGATCCTCCAGATAGCGGGCGATGGGGGGCTGCGACGCCGGTGGGGTCAGGCCGCCAGGCAGCACATGTGCGAGCGCTTTTCGCTGGCGGGCCAGGTGGACGGCACGGTGGCTCTCTACGAGAGGATCCTGGGCGAGGAGCCGGCGTCCCGGGCCTGAGGGGCGCGGGCGAAGAACGCCTTCGTCGCTGCCAACGCTTCCTGCCGGTCGCGGAACACGTGGTGGCGCGTCGGCAGGCTGCGCAGGAATGTCCTGCCGTATGCTTTGGTCACCATGCGCCTGTCCGTCACGACGATAACGCCGGTGTCCGTGCGGTTGCGGATCAGGCGGCCGAAGCCCTGCCTGAAGCTGATCACGGCCTCCGGCAGCGTATAGTGGAGGAAAGGGTCGCGGCCCAGGGCGCGGAGGTACTCCGTCCGGCCTCGAACGAGGGGTTCCGTGAAGACGTGAAAGGGCAGCTTGGTCAGCACCAGGCAGCTCAAGGTCTCGCCCGATATGTCCACGCCTTCCCAGAAACTCCGCGTGCCGAGCAGGACCGACGAAGTGACGCTGCGGAACAGGGAGGTAACGGCTTCCCGGCTGCCGCTATGGCCCTGCGCCAGCACCATGATTCCGGCCCTCTCCAGCGGCTCCTTGATGCCCTCGTAGACGGCGTCCAGCAGCGAGTAGGAGGTGAACAGCACCAGGGCTCGGCCCTGGGTGCTTTGCAGCAGGTCCGTCAGGAAGGACGCAAGCTCGTTGTCAAACGTTCTGTCGCGCCGGCCTCCCGGATCGGGCAGGAAGGTCGACACTCCGACGAGGGCCTGCCGGTCGTAATCGAACGGCGACCCGAGGGCCAGGACCCGCAGCCGGCCAGAGGGCAATTCGTCGGCGCCCAGGCGCTGCTGCACGTAGTCGAAGCTGTCGTCGACCTGGAGCGTTGCTGAAGTCAGGATGACGCACCGCTTCGCGTCGAAGAAGAAGTGCCGCATCTGGTCGGCAATCTGAAGCGGCGCGGCGTGGAGTGAGTAGAACGTGCGCCTCTCCCGTGGGGTTCTCTCCAGCCAGTAGACGTGACTTTCATCTTCTTGCTTCAGCACGAACTCCACGGCCTGGCTCACCTCGCGCAGTCTTCCGACCTGCGCGCGGAGATCGCCGGCCAGCTCTTCGGCGGCTTCGATGCTCTCGCCGGCGGCCAGCAGGGCCTCCGCCAGGTTCTCCGCTTTGTCGCCTACGGAGTGGATCGTCTGCCGCAGCCTCTCGGCCGCGCCCCACACTTCGCTTCCGGGTCCGAGGTCCGGCTGGCATTCCCGCAGAAGGAGCCTGTCCACGTAGGACGGGAACTCCGCGAAGGGCTGGGCGAGAAGCTCGAAGAACTGCCCTGCCGACTCGACCACCTCGGCTACGGCGTCCATGAGCGCGCCGCCGAGGCCGGTCAGCCTCTCCCGGCTCTTCCGGTCAGAAGGTCGCAAGCTCCGGCTCAGTTCGTACATGATGGTGGCCAGCAGCCCGCTGCCGCTCCCGTCGCGTCGCGCCCGGTTGAGGAAGTTCGTCACCCGGTACACGCTCAGGCCGTCCACGACGGTGGCCAGCGCCTCCGTCGCGACGTCCTCCAGGTTGTGTGCCTCGTCGAACACCAGGCAGCGGTAGGGCGGCAGCACGGGCTGGTCCAGGCCGAGCTCCCAGAAGAGCAGGGCGTGATTCACGACGATCAGGTCCGCAAGCTGCGCCAGGGCCCTGGCGCGCTGTACGAAGCACTTGCCGCGAAAGCGGCAGGCCCGGCCGAGGCATTCGTCCGGCCCCGTTACCACGGCTCCCGTAACCGATGGCGCGGCGGAGCTCAGCAGGAAGCCGTTGCACTCGGACAGGTCTCCGGACTCGGTCTGGGCGGCCCAGACCACCAGCGGCAGGAGGGACATGAGCTCCTCCGGCTCGGCCAGCTCCCGCTCGAAGTGGCGCATCAGATGCACGAAGCGGCGCACGCAGAGGTAATTGCGGCGCCCTTTCAGCAATGCCGGCTCGAACCTGCCCGGCAGCAGCTCCATCAGGAACGGCAGGTCTTTGCGATAGAGCTGCTCCTGGAGGTTCTTCGTGTTGGTCGAGACGAGAACCTTATCGCCGTTCGTGCAGGCCCACGCGATGGCAGGCAGCAGGTAGGCCATCGACTTGCCCGTCCCCGTGCCGGCTTCCACCATCAGGTGATGCGGTTCGTTCAGGGCCTCGCAGACGGCCCGGACCATCTCGACCTGTTCCTCGCGCTGCTCGTACTGCGGCAGACGCCTGCCGACCGGTCCGGGCGGGCTGAACATCCGCACGATCCCTTCGGTCGGGACGGGCTCGTCCGATGGCTCTTCAGAATCTTGTTTCTGCACACGAGAGAACAGGTCACGATGGTCCGCGAACAGCGCCAGCAGGTCGTCCGCCGGGCGCGCGGACAGGTCCATGTCTCCCCGTATCGACGCGGCCTGGGCGAGGAAGGGGGCCAGCGGGTCGTTCGCGGCCTCGGCGATGCGGCACACGGCGTCCAGGGCGGCAGGCGGCATCTGCGCCAGCTCGTCCATCAGCGCGTTCCAAACGCGGGCCAGCAGGCGCGCCCGGGGCAAGGCGCGCACTGCCTCGCGCGGCTCCATGCCCAGGGCTTCCGCGACTCCGTCGAGAGAGTAGTCCGTCTGCTGGGGGCGGACAATCCGAGCGAGCCGCGAAGCGTCCAGACGCTTCGGAGGTTTCGCCCCCGCCCCCTTCACGAAGTCGCCGAACGACCCGGCGCCGTAGACCACCAAAGACGTGCTCCGGGCGAAGGCAACCAGCTTCCTCAGCGCGGCTTTGGGTGCCGGCTTGCCGTGCAGGTCGGTCTGCCGGAGGCCGGTGCGCTTCCTGACCGCAGGGGACAGGGCGCTTGCCGCGGCCAGTTGCTCGAACTCGGTCGCCGGACCCTCGGCACCGGTGCGCACGGCGGCTACTTCCAGCACGCTGTCCTCGGCCGGTGAGGGACCGGTTGTCAACAGAGCGGCGAATGTCAGTGGCCTCGCGGGCATCTCTGCAGCTATTATACGTGCGTTTAGTGGCTCTGCAAGGGACGTGGCACGTTCTCGCTGGATCGGTCGGCGCCGGATTATTGCAAATCGCGGGGCCTTTGCCAATAATACGGCGCGGGCGCTGCGCCTCGGCGGTGTCCCGTCCCTGTCATTCCTGCCGGAGGCACTCATGATCGAGCGAACGATAGGTTTCATTGGCGCCGGGACGATGGCCGGCGCGCTGACGGACGGCATGCTTCGGGCGGGCGCTGCCGGCGCGGACAGGCTCTACGCCAGCGACCCGTCCGCAGAGCGCCGGAGCGCCTTTGCCGGCAGGATCGGCGAGAACGTGCTTGACGACAACGTGGCCCTCATGCACGCGTGCCGGGTAGTGGTCCTGAGCGTCAAGCCGAACGTCGTGCCCACTGTGGCGGAACAGGTCGCCGGGTACGTCACCTCCGATCACCTGATCGTCTCGATAGCCGCCGGCGTCACGCTGACGCGCCTGGCGGACTTGCTCGGCACGGACCGGCTCGTCCGCGTGATGCCGAACACGCCGGCCCTCGTCGGCGCAGGGGCGGCCGCGTACTGCAGCGGCCCGGGGGCAACCGCCGAGGACGCGGCCCTCGTGGCAGAGATGCTCGGGGCCGTCGGCCTCTGCGTGCGAGTGGAGGACGAGGGGCAGATGGACGCCGTGACGGGCCTGAGCGGCAGCGGCCCCGCATACGTCTACCTCGTCATAGGAGCCCTCAGGGAGGGCGGAGCGGCCGCAGGGCTAGACCCGCGCGTTGCGGCGGAACTGGCCGCACAGACGGCCCTGGGGGCCGCCAGGATGGTCCTGGAGACAGGGAAGGCCCCCCGGCAGCTCATAGACGAAGTGGCGACGCCGGGCGGCACCACCGTTGAGGGGTTGCGCGTGCTGGAGGAGGCCGGCGTGCCGGAGGCCTTCCGCGACGCCGTCGTCGCTGCCACGGAGAGATCCCGTCGCCTGGCGGGGGGTGGATAGGCGACCTGTCTGCTCAGTCCGACCCTTTCTGGTAGGGGCGTGACGCACGCGCGGGCGTGCGCCGCTTTCGGTCATTCCGAGGAGCCTGTCCCGCAGACGCGGGACGGAACGACGTGGAATCTCCGCTGTTGGAGCCCCGTAAGTCACGTCGCCCTTGCGGGATCAGGGCCATGGCGGCCCGGTCGGGCTACCCCACGCGGTCCATCAGCACGACGGCGTGCACCTCGACGGCCTCGCCGCGCCCGACGGGTCCGAGCCCCTCGGCCGTCCGGGCCTTGACGCTGACGCTGGACGGGGGGAGGGCAAGGATCGCCGCGAGGCGGTCGCGCATCTGCGCCTTGGCCTCGCCCAGGCGGGGGCGTTCGGCCACGATGTTGACGTCCGCGTTGACGGGCGCGAGTCCCGCCTCGTCCCGAGCCAAACGGACGGCCTCCCCGAGGATGCGGGCGCTGTCGGCGTCCCTCCACTGGTCGTCCGTGTCGGGAAAGTGCTCCCCGATGTCGCCCAGGGCTGCCGCGCCCAGGAGCGCGTCGGCCAGGGCATGCATCACAGCGTCGCCATCGCTGTGGGCGATGAGGCGGGGCTGGTCCGGAAAGCGGACGCCTCCCAGCACGAGCGTGCCGGTAGTGCCGAACTTGTGGACGTCGTATCCGATGCCTACGCGCATCTGCGCCTCCCCGAACGGGCGCGGAGTTAGTGGCCTGACCGGGGCCATTCTACTTCCCGACATGCGCCCTGTCACAGGGAGGTCGACCGGATCTGTGCGATTGACAGCCTGCCGGCGCGGCATCAGAATGGGACGACGCTTCAAGAGGCGTAGCCATGGACAACACACCCTTTTCCGAAAGCCGGGTGGAAGCGAGCGATGAGGGGCTCTGGACGGCCTTCGTCCGGGGAGACGACTCGGCGCTGGACGCCCTGGTCGAGCGTTACGGCGGCGACCTGTACTGGTACCTGCTGCTGAGCACCGGCAAGCAAGACTCGGCCGTGCAGTACCTGCGGAACGTGTGGGCAGCCCTGGCAGCCTGGCGCCGTCCGTTCGAGGGCTTCGCCAGCTTCAGGGCCTGGCTCTACGCCGTCGCCACCCAGACCTGCGTGCCCGCCGCGCATCCCGAGCCATTCGGCCTGACCGACCTGATCGACGACATTAAGAGGGGACAGCAGGTCTCACGCCGCTCGAAGCTCTTCTTTGCCCTCAAGGACATGGCCCGCGCAGTCCGGCAGCCATTCCTGCTGGTCGTCGTGGCGGGCCTCACGCTGGAGGAAGCTGCCGTCGCCTGCAACTTCACCGTCGGGCGAACGTTGAGCTCCCTTCAGAAGGCATTCCACCGGCTGGCCCGCACAGACGCTTTCAGCGGAGCGCGATCCGGACATGAGATGTAGGGATGCAGAGCGCCATATTATGCTGACGCTGCTCGGCGCCGCCGATGCGGACGCGCTGGCAGAGCTGGCGCAGCACCTGCGCGGGTGCGCCACGTGTGTACGGCGTGCGGCGCTCTACGCAGCGGTTCGGGACGAAGTGCGCCGGATGGAACCCGTGGCGCCGCCCGAGGAGGCGCGGGACTTCGTGGCCCGTGCCATCCAGGAGGCGCTCGGCGCTGGCCCGCAGGCGAGGGATGGGGGCAGGCCGCCTGCGGACCCCCGGCCCGAACGGTCTTTCGCGTTCAAGGCGTTGGTGTTCCTCGGTGCCGTCGCCGCCCTGGTGGCGGCGGTGATAGGGATGCTCCTGGCCTTTGAGGGCAAGGGCGAGCCGCAGCCGAGCATGGGCGACGCTGTCTTCTGGACAGGCGAGGTCCAGGTGAGCACGCCGGGCGCGTCCATGTGGCGTGAGCTCGGACGGAACGAGTTCCTGCCATCCGGCGCCCGGATGCGCACCGGCCCCGATTCCCTGCTGGAGGTGCGCTGCGCGGGAGTCTCGTGGCGCCTGCCCGGCATGTCGGGGATCGCGCTGGAAGGGCCTGGGGAGGCCGAACTGCTGCTGGGGCGGCTGCACGCCCGCGTCGAAGGCGGGGCGGGAGGGGACGTACGGCTCGCGACCTCCGCCGGTCTCGTCACCTGTCCCGAGGGGGAGTTCGTCGTGGCCCTTTCGATGAAACGGCTGCACGTCGGCTGCCTTTCCGGGCGCCTGTCTGTGGAGGCCGAAGGCGGCCCCGTGGAAGTGCCGCCGGGCCACGCTGCCATGCTGGCCGAAGGCGAACTCGTCGAGCCCGTGCGGCGTGCGCGGCGCGCCGACATGGCTCACTGGCTCAAGATGTTCGACGCCGGCGAGGAGGGCGGCCTGTCGGTGCGACAGTTGGCCTGCGTGCGCGTTCCGGCGGAGGCCCCCATCCTGCCGCCCGAAGTGCTGATCGAAGACCTGGCGGTATCGGTCAGGGCGCGCGGACCGGTCGCCGTTGTGAGCGTTCGCGCGCGGCTTGCCAACACGGGGGCGGAAGAGTGGCGCGGGAACTTCTGTGTCGGGCAGGCGCTTCTGCCCCAGGCCATCGCGCAGGCCGGGGACGGGCCCATTGTGGTTGCGCCGGGAGAGGTCTTGTCCCACGAGTCTGTCGGAGTGTGCTTGATGAGGTCGCGCGGCGGGTTCTTCGGGCTCGGGCTGAATCCGGAGGTATGGAGTTCGGAGCCGATCGGGCGGCTGCAATTGTCTGTGCGCGCATCGGCGGACGGCGGGATAGATGAGTTCATCTGCGCCGGAGCGCACCGCACGAGGCGCCAGCAAATCGTGGACTGGTCCTGGGATGCGCGCCCCTTCAATCCCCGGCAACCGGTCGTTCTGGAGTTTGCGTTCGACGAGCCGGACGGCGTGGACGCCCTGTGGCTCTCGGGCGAGAGGGGCGCGCGGGCACTCGTGGCATGGCGGCCGGATGCGCCGGATGAGGAGTGGATCCGGAAGGGCCGGAACGTGTTCCTGGCATTCGACGCGGCAGCCGATTTCGGCCCCGGCGGCCGGGCGTACGCGCACGAGGTGCTGGAGGTCCTGTTGCGCGCACTGCCGCCGGGCTGTGCGACTGCGCTTCTGGCGTACGACGGCAAGGTCAAAAGCGATCCCGATCCGCTGGCACGGCACATGCCCGCCCGCGTCGAGGCCATGCTGTCCGCGCTGTGGAGCCTGCAGGAGGGGGGAGAGCGCAACACACGGGACTTCCTGGCCCTGGCGCTCGAATGGGCGTCCGTCCCGGAGGGGGACGGCTTGCTCGTGTTCGTAACCGGCCGGGGCGGCGCGGACGGGCCCGTCCCTGCAGTCCCGGCGCGCACCGACGGCGAGCTGCGCGTG
>Ga0315532_1003522_pt1 | contig 9983 bp, 9 predicted proteins | sample SalMarWE160370MG_FD_203082 | JGI IMG/M metagenome (GOLD analysis project Ga0315532, IMG submission 203082) | Salt marsh sediment microbial communities from the Plum Island Ecosystem LTER, Massachusetts, United States - Salt Marsh Sediment WE1603-70 ... | reverse complement strand
ATAGTTATTGTCATTGCAATCGTTATTTTTGACAGGGTCTCAATGGGTCGTCTTGGCTTAGACAAAAAAAGCACGACCGACGTGGACGTCCAGTATAAGGGTGGGGACGACGGCCTCCTAAGCAACGTTCAACCGGCAAGTTTATTACAAACGAGTGAAAACAATTCCGGAGCCTGGCTGGGCATTGAAGCAAAAGACATCACCGAAGCTATGACCGAGGAGCTTGATCTTGGGATTTCAGGCGGCGTACTTGTCAGCAGGGTGCTTGAAAACTCGCCTGCTGCTAAGGCAGGATTGCTGCGTGGAGATATTATCTTTGAGTTCGATCACCACGATATAAAAGATACTGATCAACTGAGCAAATTGTTAGGCAAAACCGATCCTGGCGAGGTAGTAAGGCTGGATTTGTTGAGAGAAGACCAACGCAAAGTACTTTATGTTGTGTTGGAAGAAGCTGTGAATACAAATTCAACTTTATCTGCCGGACAAATTGCAGGAGATATCACTCCCGATACTCAGAAATGGGGGATTGTTATTTCCGAACCAACTGACCTTTTACGTAAAACTTATAGTATTCAAGCTAATGAGAATGGTGTGATCGTGATGATGGTTGTGCCGGGAAGTGCAGCATCCAGGGCAGGACTAAAGGAAGGAGATCTTATCCGGAAGGTGGATCAGACCCGGGTGAACAGTATTGCTGATTTTTTTAAGGCCCTTCAATCTGCTGATGATAATAGTATTTTGTGTATCTACCGACGGGATGCAGCACTTTATATTAATATGGTTGCAGTATTTGACCAGGCGCAGGGATTTTCCATGGCCCAGGAGGGTATTGGAATGAACCGCCCGTTGTATGTTCCAGGCTACGACCAGACCCAGAGCGGTGAACCCGACGAAAAGACAAGGTCACTTGTCGTAACGCCGACAAAAGTCGTATCAGATGACACGGTCAGTGAAGAAGACTCTCCGGTATGCAAGAGAATCCAGGAGTTGGATTCATTCCTTTAAATTTGGATTCCCCGCTGCTTGTCGCAGCGTAGCGAAGATCCCGCTGGGCGGGGCAGCACGGGATGAATTCAAGTAGGGATATGAATTTTAGCCTTTCGCCAATCTTAGCGGCATCGCCGCGTTTCATAACATCGTAAAATGATTTTATTTTTGGTTTTTTAAGGAAGGGGAAATTTTGAGTCGATTTAAAGAATTTGTGGTAAGCTATTTAACAGGGTTGCTGGCGGTTCTCCTTGTGCTTAATCTGATCATTGTAGTGTTTGGTCTGATGGGAATCGGATGGCAGCAGATGATCCAGATGCCGACTTATCTTATGAATGCACTTAAGAATCCTTCACATTACTTATCGCACGAGACTACGCCAGATGTAACAAACAGAACGATTAAAAGTGTATCCGGTGTTGTGACCAGTCCTAACATCCAACTGGTTTGTTCTGATGAGACCTTTGCCGCTGCAGTGTCCAAGGTCAGGCCGGGTGTGGTGAATATTTCTTGCGAGAGCATTGTGCGAGCACCGGACGCCTCCGGCAAACCGGAGTTTGACGATCCTGCCCAGGATCTGTTGAATTTTGGCGGCATTGGCTCAGGAATAATTATTGATTCGCGTGGATACATTCTTACATGTTATCATATTGTTTCCAATGCTTCAAACATCATTGTCACACCCTTTGGAAATGAAGTGAAGCGCTACCGGGCCCGTTTGATCGCAAAAGATGAAAGTCTCAACCTGGCTGTGCTTAGAATCAATGTTTCAGATGAATTGATTGCAGCCACTCTCGGAGATTCCTCCCAAATGGAGGTGGCCGATGTAGTATTGGCCATTGGCAGTCCCTTTGGCCTTGAACAGAGTGTGACCCATGGCATTATCAGTGACAACCAGCGGGATCTGCTAATCGGAGGCAGGATTTACAGAAGAATGATGCAAACGGACGTACCTATTAACCGGGGATCCAGCGGGGGACCATTAATAAATATCAACGGTGAAGTGGTAGGTATAAACATGGCGATCTATTCACCAACAAGAGTCTATAGCGGCGTAAGCTTTGCAATGCCCGTAAATCAGGCTAAGCTGCTCCTGGCAAAGACAATCCAGTAAATTAATAAAATATCATAAGGAATAAAAAATATGGGAACAGCTTTTAAGATTCTTGGAGTTATATCAGGAGTGATATTGGTAGGGTCGTTAATTGTCATGAATTCGGTCCCTGCTCCTGTTGATTTGTTTTTCGTTGAAGGCGAAATTTCAGTATTTTTGATTATTATGGTTTCATTTTTATCAGGGTTTTCCACATGTTTGACTTATCTATGGTTAAGGAAAGTTCTGGCGCACAAAAAGAAACCTAAACGTTACATTGACAGAAGAGAATTGGAGACAGATCTAATCGACATCGAGGAAATCTAATTTTAAATAATGGATGGCGAATACGTAATTTCAGAAGAAGGCTTAGATGGTCCCTGGCCTAAAGAGTCGGTTAGAGAGAGCGATGATCCTATCGAACGTTTTTACTGGATAGCATTTTGGGCTAATTTGGGTCTTGCTGTCTTTAAGATTACGATCGGGGCTCTGGGATATAGCCGTCTGCTAATCATTGATGGCTTGAATTCTGCTGCGAATGCTGTGATAATTACAATGATACTTTTCGGAATAAATATGAGTCATCCGCAAACAGTATCGATTAAATATCCTTATGGCACGGGCAAAGCTCAGTTTTTTGCCACACTTATTGTCGGTTTTCTCCTGGCTGTGGGCGCCTCGGTGATCCTGGTCTTTTCCATAAAAGCATTTTTTATACCCGTAAGTTTAGAACCGGTCGGTATCGGGCTTGCTGCGGCTTTGATTTCCATTGGTGGAAATTTGATATTGATTTTCTTTTTAAAACAAAACGGCTTGATGTATGAAAACAAAGAAATGCAAAAAATTGCACGTTTGCAGTCTGTTAACATAGCCTCCTCAACAATAGTAGCCCATAGCCTTGTTCTGTCAGGGCTGTTTGGATGGTTCATCGCAGAACGATGGGGGAGTCTCATTATCTCCATAATAGTTGCCTGGTTGAGCATTCTGATTATTAAGCACTCTTTAGATGGGATAATGGATCGAAGCGGTGGAAAACAGATAGAATCGAGGATCAATGCCCTGGCCGGTTCTGTAGATAAAGTTGAGGATGTAAAGTGGGTTCGTACAAGACATTCCGGGCAAAACCTTTTCATTGATCTTAAAATCGGATTAGAAAGTGACTGTACAATCCGCGAGACGGATCAGGTTGCTGCACAGATTCGCAAGCGTCTGTCTTTAGATTTAAAAGGGATTTCTCATGTTATTACAGTCGATTGCTATCCGGTTTGATTTTCGGCTTTTACGTTTGCTTTTGAGCTTTCTTCTATGGACATGTCTTATTTTTGTGAACCTGGGATGCGAGTCCGTGAATACTCCTTCCGGCAGCACCCCTAACTCGATGTCTTCTGGCCTCATCTCTTCCGAAGAACTGAAGAACATGATCGACCGGAAAGAGATTTTTAATTTGGTTGACGTACGGAGTTATCAAGAATACTTGGCCGGGCACTTACCAGATGCTGTTTCGATTCCCTACAGGCAGTTGCCATACAGATATAGAGAATTGGATTTTAAAACAAAAACCGTTGTGTACTGCCGTACCGGGCAGACCAGTTTTTTTGCAGCCCAGACGCTATTGCCTCTTGGTTTTACCGATCTTTATAGCCTGGCCGTCGGTTATGCCGGCTGGGAATATGTGGTTGAATTGAGCAACGGAAGTAAAGTGATCTGAGATTTTTCAGACAAACATTAATTTTTGGAAGTTTGCAACTTAAATAGATACAAAGGAGACAAGCATGAAACACATCATCATTGGGCTTTTGGCAATCGCATTAGGATTATGGGGTCTTGTATTAAATTGGTACCAAGTACTTGATCTTTTGTGGGTATTGGTGCCCATGGCGGTTTTGGTGGGCGGCATTATCGCTCTTCTGGCCGGAATAAGCAATTTTTCCAAAGACTCGCGAATCAAATTAAATAATAACATGAATGAGCGTTTTAGGGGGGAAAAAATTGATGAATAAGAACTATAAAGAGCCGTATGATAGTACAGAAGATATGAGGCAAACAGAAAAGGTTCCTTTATCTTTTCGCATACAGTGGCCGATTATGAAGCTGCGAAATTCTATTACCGGTTTAGTAGGCGGGTATAAGAAACTTTTTAAAATGGCTCCAACAGACCTGAAAACCATGTATCGAAAAAAAGCCCGGGCAATGGATCGGCGGGGAGATACACAAAAATGTGTTAATTTTATGGAAAAGGTTGCCTCTACCGATCGTAAAGATCCTGATGTATTCTACCAGTTGGGCATAGCTTATGAGAAGAATAGGGAAACCAAAGCAGCAATTCAGACTTATCAGCGGGTTGTCAAGATCAAACCGGATCACGCAAAGGCTCATTACAGAAAGGGTATTCTATATTTTCGCAAGCGCGAGTACAAAAAAGCTTTAACAGCGCTGGAAGAGGCTGTAAGGCTTAAACCGGACTCTGCCGATGCAAATTTTCGACTGGGTCAGGCCAACGATCGTCTGAATGAGTATGAGAAAGCCATTACCTTTTTTAAAAAGGCTGTTGAAATCAATCCCGATTTTCTCCAGGCATACAAAAATATGGCGCTAACCTATGACAGTATGGACAAACACAAAGAGGCAGTGGAGTGTTTGAAAAGGGCAATTGAAATAGAAGAGATCTCTGCATAAGTTGTGTGAGAAATATAATATGGCAAATTCAGACAGATTCAGCGCCGAGGAATTAAAGCAATTTCTTTCCGGGCAAATCAAAAGGCTGCGGTTCTTAAAGAAAATTGTATATATATTGATTGTAGCAGTAGTTGTGCTGATAATCGGGCATGTGATTTACTACTATAATTATCTGACGACTTTAAAATATGATCTGGTAACAGCCCAAGGTAAGGTGGAAAGTGCGATTCAATTTCGGGCAAATCTTGTGCCTGTGTTGATCGAAAGTGTAGTAAGCTTTGTTGAACATGAGGACAATGTGTTCAACCGGGCCGTGGATGCCCGCGAGCGGTCCTTGAGTGTGGCCCGGAAGGCCGCGGACGAACTCCGGAAATCGGCCAAACAGCCAATGGATGAAATATTGCAAAAGATCATGGCCATTGCAGAGCAGTATCCGGACCTAAAGACAAGCGAGCCGTATCAACTCTTGATGAAACAAGTTGGCGATGCAGAGACGGAACTTTTTAAACAGCGTTTAGAATATAATGACAGAGTAAACTTATATACAACCGCAATAGCGATGTTTCCCGGAAACTTTTATGCAGCAACTATGTTCAACTTTCCCTCTTACGAATATTTCAAGGGAAAACATCACTCAGAGTGGCCTCATTTCACGGGAAAAAGCCATTCAGAGTGGCCCCAGGTGTCGGTTCAAGATAGAAAGGATGGTCTTGGCAACAAAGATAAAAACCATTGATAAACAGTCGGAAGTATATCCAGAATGTCACTGGTGTGCCGACAATGTGGGGCGGATTGCGCTATGGGGCAACCTGGGCCTATTTTTCCTAAAGCTTATATGCGGCATAGAAGGTGATTCCAAAGCGCTGCTGGCAGATGCAGTCCATTCGGGTGTGGATGTTTTGACAGCAGCATTAGTAATGATTTGCCTGCGCATCAGTAAATCTCCGCCGGATGATGAGCATCCATATGGTCACGGCAAGATGGAATATATTGCTTCTATGTTCATCGGAATCTCATTGTGGTCTGTAGCAACACTAATTCTATATGAATGCCTGATAGATATTGTCCGTGGCGTTACACATCAGCCGAATACCATAGCGCTCGCAGGGCTGCTTATTTCTATCGCGGCAAACGAGCTAATGTTTCGACATTCCCTCTGTTGCGGCAACAGATTCAAGTCTCCGGCTATGATTGCGAATGCCTGGGAGAACAGGGCAGATGTATATTCTTCGTTGGCAGCGCTAGTCGGAGTGGTTGGTGCCCAACTTGGATTTTTGTTTATGGATCCGGTGGGTGCTATTTTGGTGGCAATATTGATTAGCTGGAGTGCTTTTAATATGATGCGTGATTCATGGAAAGGTATTCTTGATCATTCTATTGATGAGTCCATAGAAAACAAAATCCGTAAGGAAGTATCAAAGCACTCTGAGGTACAAAAAGTGGCTTCCTTACGCACAAGAGAAGTCGGTCCATATCTGGAAATAAATCTAAAACTTGCTGTTTCACCGGATCTGAGCTTGCGTGAAGGCTGCGAGATTTCAAACCGCATAAAGCATGCTTTGGTAGAGAAAATAGATGATAGAGTGAGTATAATCAATGTATGCCCCACGGGATTTTATGGGAAAGGATAATGAATATGGAGAATGATCTGAAAGAAAAAATTCAGAGGATATCTGCACAAGAGAAACACCTTCTTGCAGTGAAAAGGAGAATGAAATGGTGGACTGCTGTGTTGGTTCTATTGACTCTGGTTGCTCTGGGGCTTTTTGGCATGGCTGTTTACCCGGATTCTATGCAGAAAATCTTCGGAATTGAGTTAAAGGCAAAAGCTGACGATAGTAAAACACAGAGCTCCGTGGCGTACCTGGGTGTCGAGATACAGGATTTAAAGGAGGGCATGGCCGAGACCTTGAACCTGAGATCTTCAAGCGGAGTTGTGATTTCCAGGGTGGCGCCCTCTTCCCCGGCAGTCGAAGGCGGGCTTAAAGCCGGGGATATTATTCTACGGTATAATCGCTCCAGCGTGGAAAGCACTTCCGAGCTTCAGGATATGCTTGCAGCGGCCAGTCCGGGAGATAGGACTAAATTTGTGGTGGACCGCAGTGGTCAGATAAGAACCTTTTATGTTGTACTTGGAGAACGCCCGTCTAATATTATGCAAACTGCCGGCATAACTCTTGCCCAAACAAATACGATCATGGAATGGGGTTGCACCCTGTCCCCGCTCACTCCTGTGCTGGTCCAGAAATTGTCCATTCCTTCTTCGATAAAAGGGGTAGTGGTAGTAGCGGTGGCTTCCTCGGGACTGGCAAAATCTGCAGGAATATTGCCGGGCGATGTAATCGTTAGCGTAAACCGCCGCCCAACACGGGACCTGGCCAGTTTTTATGAGGCCATTGAAAATCAAGAAACCCTGGTTCTGGAAATTTACAGGAGCGGCCAGATAATGTATCTGCAGGTGCAAGCAAGTTCAGCGCTGCCGCCACTGGCTACAATAGCAGGAAGCCTGACCGGGGGTAGCGCGCTACCGCAGCGCGTGGCAATAGCTGCCAATGGAAACGATTTAAATGCCCAAATGGCCTTGCGGTTCGGCCCTGCTCCATATTTTATAATTATAGATTTGAGTAACAACCAGTTTGTTGCAATCCCAAATACTACCCTGGCTGATTCCAGAGGTTATGGCATTGCGGCTGCGCAACTGGTAGCTGCCCAGGGTGCAAAAGCCACTATTGCCGGTGCTTATGGTCCCCAGGCCTACGATGCATTAAAGGCTCTCGGCATTACTCCTTTTACAGCGAATCCAGGAAATGTTTCTACTGTGCTAAACCAGTATCGCTTGGTTTCTCTGTCTGAGACAACCTCTCCGACTCTTCCAGGGTATGGATATGCACGAAGCATTATTCCAACCGGCGGATCTCCTTTTTCAAGTGATGAGGATGAGGAAGAAGAAGAGCAAAGCGGCTATAAAGGTATACCTTATACTATCCCGCCACAGGGCAAATATGATCCTGAACAGGATCCGGCAAATGCCGCACAGGTGACCGCCGGTTCCAGCCAACGCACGGACTATTGCTATTGCCCGACCTGCAAAATTTTAGTCCCCCATCCGCCAAGTGTTCCCTGCGCAGAGCTTGCATGCCCGCAGTGTGGAAACAGGCTGATGAACTGGGACTCCGGAACTCTTGCACCCGGGTCCACCGACCCTTTGTCTACCTATATCCAGCCGCCAACCCAGAACCAAATACGGACTGGAACTATAAACCCGGTTTCCCCGGGGAGTCTTCCGGGATCTGCCGGGTCATTATATCTCAACCAGCAGATTCAATACTGTTATTGCCCGATTTGCAATGTTGTATATGAACATCCTGCAGGTGTACCTTGCTCCTCCCTGGTGTGCAAAGCATGCGGAAGCAGGCTGATCAGCTTGAACCCGAGCGTCAGAAATTCTTTGTCGGCCCAGACTTCTGCCGGAACCGTAGTTGGCGGCCAGCCGGCAAATATTCCCCCCGTAGGCGGTCAGACTTCAGCCGGAACCGTGGTTGCAGGGCAGCCCGGGACTATTCCCCCCATGGGGCAGACCTCGGTCGGAGTGACCGTAGTCGGCGGCCAGCCGGCAAATATTCCCCCCGTAGGCGGCCAGACTTCTGCCGGAACCACAGATTTGTCAGTTGGTGTTTTGCAGGGTACTGTTGATGGAAATTGTGTATGTCCTAGATGTGGAACAACAGTTCCTCATTTGCGTGGAACCGCTTGTTACACTATCCCCTGTCCGAAGTGTAATACACTTATGGTTCGAGAGGGTGCAGTCATTAACCCATTGAGAGTGGTGCCCCAAAATATTTATTCGACAGCCCAAAGCTCTGCCGGAACCGTAGTTGGCGGCCAGCCGGCAAATATTCCCCCCATAGGTGGCCAGACTTCTGCCGGAACCGTGACCGCAGGGCAGCCCGGGACTATTCCCCCCATGGGGCAGACCTCGGCCGGAGTCACAGTTGCCGGTATACCCAATATTTCAACTGGAATAGCAGCAGCAGGACAACCAGTAACAATCACGCCTATGGGGCAAACTTCGGCAGGAGTACTCTCTTCAGCACTCACTATTGCAGGGACTGATTCAGGACATATTTGTATAGCTGCCACTGGCTCTACGATTGATGCTCCGGTTGCAGATCTGTTTGACCGGGCTCCATATTTTTTGATTGTGGGCTTAGGGAGCTTTAGGGCCATACCAAACCCTAACGTACACGACCTGACCGGCGTAGGGGTGCAATCGGCTCAGTTGGTTGTAAGCGAAGGCGCAAAGGCTGTCATCACTAATGACATCGGCATCAAAGCTCTTGAGGAGTTGAACAAGCTGCAGGTTCATGTTTATACCGGAGTGACCGGATCAGCCAAGCAGGCATTGGAATGGTACCAGAACAACCGTCTATCACCCACATCGCTAAGTGCCACCGGAGCCGAGCAAGAAGAACACGGTCCTCCCAGCTCAAGCAAGGCCAAGGCCAAGGGAGAATCTTCGTCAAAAACACTATAGCCTTGATACCTGATGCCGGGTGAAAAGAGATAAAGTATGATAAAAAAAGGCATAAAGTTGTCATTGCTGGTCTTATTGATTTTTTTGACATTGATTCAACTGACTTTTTTAATAGGATATTACATTCTGGCACCTGATGTTAAGTCTTTAGCTGCGTCAAACAGTCCAAATATTTGGCTTACCTCTTGTGGCACAGAGGATCTGGGAGTGGCTGTGGCAAAAGTTAGGACTGCCGTAGTCTATATAGTCGGCCGTAAATTAATAACGAACACCACTTCATCTAACTCTCTTATCTCATTTGACACGGCATCATTAACAGGTGACAAGATGGGATCCGGAATAATTTTCGATTCGGCAGGCTATATCTTGACCAACCACCACGTTGTAACCGACATGGTTGATATTCGGGCAAGCATCTTCGGAGTGCATGATAAGACCTATCCGTGTGAAATTATTGCCATGGATCCGAAGCAGGATCTTGCGATCATCAAAATTAATGCTAGTTTTCTTCTACCAACAGCCATACCGGGTAATTCCGACATGCTAGAAGCTGGTGAAGAAGTTCTTTCCATTGGCTGTCCATTTAGCCTTGAGCAGTCCGTGACCCACGGGATTGTCAGCGATACCAAGCGTACGGTCGACATTGACGGGCGAAAATATGTAGATTTGATTCAAACAGACGCAGCCATC
>Ga0315532_1003521_pt1 | contig 9984 bp, 9 predicted proteins | sample SalMarWE160370MG_FD_203082 | JGI IMG/M metagenome (GOLD analysis project Ga0315532, IMG submission 203082) | Salt marsh sediment microbial communities from the Plum Island Ecosystem LTER, Massachusetts, United States - Salt Marsh Sediment WE1603-70 ... | reverse complement strand
GTGGCCGTGGAGAGCGAGCACGGAGCCATGAGCACCTGCATCGGCGCCTCGGCCGCCGGCGGCAGGGTGATGACCGCCACCGCTTCGGCGGGGCTGGCTCTGATGTGGGAGGTGGTCTACGTCGCCGCCTCGCTGCATCTGCCCCTCGTCATGCCCGTGGTCAACCGGGCTCTCTCGGCCCCCCTCAACATCCATTGCGATCACTCCGACTCCATGGGAGCCCGCGACGCGGGCTGGATTCAGCTCTACTCCGAGAACCCTCAAGAAGCCTACGACAACGTCATCCAGGCGGTGCGCATCGCCGAGCGATTGTTGCTACCGGTGATGGTCATGCAGGACGGCTTCATCACCGGCCACGGCGTGGAGCGGGTAGAGGTGCTCGACGACGGGGCGGTCAAGGGATTCATCGGCGAGTACAAGCCCAAGCACTCCCTGCTCGACGTGGACAACCCCGCCACCTACGGTAGCTGGGACATGTACGACTTCTACTTCGAGCACAAGCGTCAGCAGACGGATTCCCTCTCCAGGGCGATGCCCGCCATCGTGGAGGTGGGCGAGGAGTACGGCGAGCTGACGGGGCGAAAATACGGCATCTTCGAGGCCTACGGGATGGACGACGCCGAGATGGCTATCATCGTCCTCTCGTCTGCGTCGGGCACGGCCAGGATGGTGGTACGAGGGCTGCGCGAGAAGGGGGTCAAGATCGGCCTCATCAAGCCGCGCATCTTCCGCCCCTTCCCCGCCCAGGAGTTCGCCGAGGCCCTCGCCAACGTGAAAGCGGTGGGCGTGCTGGACCGCTCCATCGTCTTCGGAGCGATGAACGGAGACGGCCCCGGCCCGCTTTACCTGGAGCTATGCGCCGCCCTCTTCGCCGCCGGCAACACCACGACGAGGGCAGCGGACTACATCTTCGGTCTGGGCGGCCGCGACATCATCCCCGCCCACATCGAGCAAGTGGCCCAGGACCTGGCCGAGATAGCCGAGACGGGCAAAGTGAAATCTCCGGTCAGTTATCTTGGGCTGAGAGAATAACCGTGAATTCGTAAATTCGTAAATTCGTAAATCGTAGATTCGTAAAGTTGGTACGAATCCACGAGTCCACGAGTCTACGAATCTACGAGTCTACTAATCTACTGATACGCAAGGAGTAAATAAATGGCTATAAAGTTAAAGGAGCTCGCGAACAAGGAGGAGCGGCTCGTAACCGGACAGCGCCTCTGCGCTGGCTGTGCCGAGGGCACCATCGTGCGTCAGATCCTCAGCGCCATTGACGAGCCAGTGGTCATCAGCACCGCCACTGGTTGCCTGGAGATTGCCACTTCGATCTACCCCTATTCGTCCTGGCGGGTGCCCTGGATCCACAGCGCGTTCGAGAATGCGTCTTCGACCATCGCTGGAGCCGAGGCGATGTATCGCTCCCTGGTGCGTCAGGGCAAGATCGAGGACAAGGGGCTTAAGTTCATCGCCTTCGGCGGCGACGGGGCCACCTACGACATCGGCCTGCAGTGGATCTCTGGCTGCTTCGAGCGGGGCCACAAGATGATGTACGTCTGCCTCGACAACGAGGCCTACATGAACACCGGCATCCAGCGCTCCAGCGCTACCCCGCTGGGCGCTCACACCACCACCTCGCCAGCAGGCACGGTCATCCCCGGCAAGCAGCAATGGCGCAAGCCCCTCACCGAGATCTTCGCCGCCCACCACATCCCCTACGTGGCCCAGGCCTCTCCCTGGCGCTGGCGCGACCTGATGACCAAAGCCCAGAAGGGCGTCGCCGCCGATGGGCCGGCTTTTCTCAACGTCATCGCCCCCTGCCCCCGTGGCTGGCGGCATGAGCCCGAAGAGACCATCGAGATCGCCAAGCTGGCTGTGCAGACCTGTTACTGGCCCCTCTACGAGGTGGAGAATGGGAAGTGGAAGCTGAACTACAAGCCCCGCGAGAAGAAGCCGGTGGTCGAATGGCTCAAGAGGCAGGGACGCTTCCGCCACCTCTTCCAACCGCAGTTCAGGCACGTCATTGACGAGATACAGGCCAGGGTGGACGAGGAGTGGGAGAGGATCCTCGAACGCTGCGGGGAGGGCAAATAGTAACGAGTTAAACTGGTAAATTGGTAGATTGGTGCCCAGTCTACCAATTTACCAATCTACCAGTCTGCCAACCTCTTGGGAGGATACGATGGCTAACGTCTTTCAATCCAACCACCCTTTGATCCAACACAAGCTTGCCCTCTTGCGGGATGTGCAAACTGAGCCCAAGAGGTTTCGGGAGTTGGTGAGGGAAGTGACCTGGTTGCTGCTCTACGAAGCGACCGAGGATTTGACTTCGGTGGAACGCCCCGTTACCTCGCCCATGGGTAGCACGATGGGTAAAATCCTGGTGGAAGAGATTGCCTTCGCGCCCATCCTGCGGGCTGGCCTGACGATGGTGGGGCCAGCACTGGAAATGATTCCCACCGCTCACGTCTGGCACATCGGCCTCTATCGAGAGGAGGAGACCCTCCAGCCCATCGAATACTACACCAATGTGCCCAAGAAAGCGACGGCAGGAGTAGTCTTCATCCTCGACCCTATGCTGGCCACTGGCGGATCGGCGGTAGCAGCAGCCGACATCCTCAAAAGAACTGGAGTTCGGAACATCAAGTTCGTGGGCCTCATCGCTGCTCCTGAGGGGATCAAGCGTCTCTCTAGCGCACACCCCGATGTTCCCGTCCACATCGCCGCCGTTGACGAGCACCTGAACGAGATAGGCTACATCGTGCCCGGCCTGGGCGACGCCGGCGACAGGCTGTTCGGAACAGGCTGACAAGGATTGCCCGATGATTAAACGATCCTTGAGGGCATTCTGTAACTTCACCCGCCATCCCGTCATCGGAATGGTCGTGGTCGCCGCTTTTGCTTTTTTCGTCTATCGAGATGCGCTTGGCTTCCTCTTCTTCAACGATGACCCAAGCGGCCACTTCCGCTGGATGGAGGGCCGCTCTTTTGTCTCACTCTTCGTCTCGGCGCGGGGACACGCCTACTACAGGCCGCTCAGCTTTGTGCTGTGGAAAGCCCTCCACGCTGTCCTCGGCCACCACGACTCCTTTTTGCTTCACTCCCTGAACATCATCTTCCACGCCGCGAACTGTGCCCTGGTTTGGCTGCTGGCCTATCGCCTCACGGAGCGCAGAAGCTATGCTCTCACGGCGGCCATGCTCTTCGCCCTCTATCCCTTCAGCTACGAGGCGGTAGCTTACGTGGGCGCTTTCGTCCATCCCCTGACCACGTTCTTCGTTCTGGCTACACTGATCCTCTACCGGGCGGCCAAGCAAGGCGCGAACTGGTTGTTTTACGCCTCGCACCTAACCCTCGTCTTGGCGCTTTTCACCCAGGAAACCGCTGTCATCGCCCCCCTTTTGCTCATCGCCTGGGAGCTGATAGAACGGGGAAGGGCCTTCGACAAACGGTCGCTGACTTACCTGATAGAACCGTTGCTCTTCTTCGCGCTGTGGCTTCGTGTTCCCAAGCTGCCCACCGCTGGTTTGCAGCCCTTGCCGGGTCTCCAGGAGAACGCCCTGCACTTCCTACAGGCCATCGTCTACCCCGTCGCCCCCCTCGCCTCAACCCTGGTGACGCGTCTGGGTATCGGGAAAACGGTGGCGCTGGTGATTGTTGCCCTGGCCTCGCTCTTAGCCCTCTACACAGCAGGACATTTGGCCAGAATGCGCTCCTTCTCTCTATCCCTCACTTGGGCTGCTTTCTCCGCACTGCCGGCTACGTTCTTCCTGGATAGCGCTTACGTTCGTGGCAGTCCCAGGCTCTTCTACCTCACGGCGGTCGGTGCCGCCTTGCTCTGGGCAACGCTTCCCCTGGCCTTCTTTCGGGTTGGCGGGAGGACGCATAGCCTGCTCGCCTGGGCGATGGTGGTGGCGCTGGCGTGGCCCAACCTGGGTTTCATCGGCTGCCGCCTCAACGATTTCGCCAGAACGACGGAATTAATGCGTCTACTGAGCGAGACTGCTCGGACAACCCCGGCGGAGCGAGAGCTGGCTTACGTTAACCTGCCATTTCACTTCAGTTCAACGGAGGGAGGGTGCACCTATCCCTATCTCTACGGCTCGGCCGGGGCAGTAACTATCCCCCTCTACGCCGATCCGGCCGACTTCATCGCCTTCAACGGTGGTCCCAGGCGTCAGGCCAGGGGTGTGGTCGTGCGGGAGTTCCAGCCTGGCTGGGCCACCTACGGCGACGAGATCAAGCTGGAGGGCTTGCGAGCACTTCTGGCCAAAGGACAGGTCTACCTTTTCGATTTTCTCACCTGGGAGTTCTTCGACCTCACGGCCAACTGGCTCGTCTCGCCGCAAGGAGCCTGGGATGAGATGGCTACCTTTGGGGAGAGTATCGCCCTTGCGGGACACTCTGTGGAGAAGGGCGATGGCTTCCTGAAGGTGACCCTCTGGTGGAAGTGCCTGGAGCCACCGGAGCGCCGCTACACAGTTTTCCTGCATCTCTACAATGCCGACGGCAACCTGGTCGCCCAGAAGGATTCCCAGCCGGCGAGCGATCACCTGCCGACGGTCTTCTGGCGCAAGGGAGATGTGGTGCGCGACCAGCGGGTTGTCGAACTGTCTGCGGATCTGCCCCAGGGGCGCTATACCATCGTCGTCGGACTCTACGATCCCCAAACGATGATCAGGCTTCCGGCCAGGGCCTCAGACGGAACCCGCTACGCCGACGACGCTGTTGTTTTAGAGGAACGCGCTTTGCCTTAGAGGTACTTCCAATGGGGGTGAAACGATGCCTTTTCTTTTGGTTTTTATGATAGCTTTTGTTCTGGCGCTGGCGCTGACGCCGCTGGCGCAGTTGTTGGGACAGCGCTATGGCTTCGTGGCCGCGCCGGGGGGCAGGCGAAGGCATGTCGGTACGAAGTCGAGGCTTGGCGGCTTGGCGCTGTTCGTGGCCTTCGTGGTCGTGGCAGTGCTGGCCCAGTTCCTGCCGGTGGAGCGGCAGGATCCCAGGGAGCTGACCAGGTTGGTGGGGCTGCTCCTGGGGGGCACGTTCATCTTTCTGGTCGGAATCTACGATGACAAGCGCGAACTCCGTCCATCTCCCCAGATCGCAGCCCAGTTTGTAGCTGCCCTCATCGCCATCCAATTTCTGATCTTCATCGAATACGTCAACAACCCCTTCACCAATCAGCAGACAGAGCCTTTCCCCTGGCTCTTTGTGGTAGCCTTCACCCTCTTCTGGCTGATGGGCATGATGAACACCGTGAACTGGCTGGATGGGCTGGACGGGCTGGCAGCGGGAGTGGCGGCCATCCTCTCCGCCGTGCTGGCCTTCCACATGTACCGCGAGGGCCAGCATAGCGTGGCCCTCCTGCCCCTGGCCCTCTTGGGCGCAACTTTGGGCTTCCTTCCCTACAACTTCCACCCCGCCAAGGTGTTCATGGGAAGCTCTGGTTCCTTCTTCCTGGGCTTCGCCGTAGGAGCCCTGGGCATCATGGCTGGGGCCAAGATGGCTACGGTGCTCCTGGTGATGGGCATCCCCATTCTGGACGTAGCCTGGCGCATCTTCGACAGATTCCGCCTAGGTCGCTCCCCATTGATAGGAGATAGGGGCCACCTCCACTTCCGTCTCTTGGACCTGGGTCTCTCCCAGCGCCAGATCGTTCTCCTCTATTATCTCTTCTGCTCTTTCTTCGGCGTCCTCGCTATGCTGATCTCCTCCCGCATCTACAAGTTCCTGGCCCTGCTGGTACTGGGGGCGATGACTTTGCTTCTTCTGCTACTTATCTCCCGCAAGAGGGACAATGAACTGGTAAGTTAAAAGAAAAAGCGGGGGACATCCCCGCTCTCCTGCCTTGCCCTGCTGCTCAGTTTCGACGGTCCGACACCGTGTCAGGTGATCCCAATCAGGCCCTCCTCTGAATCCATCTCCACCATCTCACCGGTCACAGTGAAGATCACCCTCTCGCAGATGTTGGTCACTCGGTCGGCGGCGCGCTCCAGGTTGTGGGCTACCCACAGCAGATAGTTGGCCTGATCTATGTTGCGGGGATCAGACATAATGAAGGTCATCAACTCCCGGTAGACTTGATTGTAGAGGGCGTCTACCTCGTCGTCCTCAGCGGGGATGGCCCGAGCCAGGTCCACGTCCCCTCGGACAAAGGCACCCAAGGCCCGATGAAGCATGGACTGCGCCTTCTCCGCCATGCGGGGAACATCAATCAGAGGCTTGATCAGTGGGCCTTCGCCCATCATCAGGTTAATGCGGGCGATTCCCTTGGCGTAATCCCCGATGCGCTCCAGTTCTGTGGCCAGCACCAGGATGGCGGCCAGAATGCGCAAGTCGCTGGCCATGGGCTGCTGCGTGGCGATGGCGACCAGAGCGTCGGCTTCAATGGCAAAGCGCTTCTCGTTGATGAGGCGATCCTGAGCGATCAGACGCCGAGAACCCTCCATGTCTCGTCGTTTCAGGATCTCTACTGACTCCGTAAGAGCATTCTCCACCATGCTGCTCAGAGCCAGGATCTCATCCTGTAGGCGTTGCAATTCCCGGTCAAAGGTCTCCCGTGGCATAGTAGCTTTCCTCCCTCTTTGGAGGGCGAGTCGGTCGTTGCTATCCCGCTCGCCCGGTGATGTAACCCTCTGTCAATTGGTGGCTTGGACGGGTGAAGATGATGTCCGTGGCGTCAAACTCCACCATTTCGCCCAGCCAGAAGAAGCCAGTCCAGTCAGAGACACGCGCTGCTTGTTGCATGTTGTGGGTGACGATGACGATGCAGTAGTTCTCCTTGAGCCGCTGCATCAACTCCTCGATCTCCAGCGTGTCAATAGGATCCAGGGCTGAGCAGGGCTCGTCCATCAGGATGACTTCGGGCTTGACGGCGATAACGCGGGCGATGCATAGCCGCTGCTGCTGGCCCAGGGAGAGGCTCAGCGCGTCCTGTCGGAGATCATCCTTCACCTCATCCCACAAGGCAGCTCCGCGCAGGCTCTCCTCCACCATGTTGGCCAGGTTTTCTTTCCGGTGCAGCCCCAGCACGCGCGGGCCAAAAGCCACGTTGTCGAAGACGGGCTGGGGGAAGGGGTTGGGGCGCTGAAACACCATCCCCACCCGCCGTCTCAGATCAACCACGTCAGTGCCGGGGGCGTAGATGTCTTGGTCGTCGAGCAACACGTGTCCCTCCAGCCGGGTGCCAGAGATGGTATCGTTCATCCGGTTGAGGCAGCGCAGGAAGGTGGACTTGCCGCAGCCGGACGGCCCAATCAATGCCGTGATATCTCGGTCTCTTATGACCATTGAGATGTTCGACAAGGCAAGAAAGTCGCCGTAGTAAAAACTCAGATGTTCGATTTCGATCTTGCTCATTCTCAGGTGCTCACGTGCCTTTGGCTCCTATCCGAATCGGCCAGTCACATAATCCTCGGTTCGCTGATTGCGCGGGTTGGTGAAGATATCTCTGCCGGGCTGATGCTCGATCAACTCACCCATCAGGAAGAAAGCAGCGTAATCGGCCAGGCGGGCCGCCTGTTGGACGCTGTGCGGGACGATGACGATGGTGTAGTTTTGCTTTAGCTCAAACAGGGACGCCTCTACCTTGCCAGTGGAGATGGGGTCCAGCCCGGACGTAGGTTCGTCGAGAAGTAGGATCTCAGGCTCCAGGGCCAGGCTGCGGGCGATGCACAGCCGCTGCTGCTGGCCTCCCGACAGCGCCCTGGCTGGGTCATCCAGCCGGTCTTTCACCTCGTCCCACAGGGCAGCCTGGTTGAGGCTGCGGAGGAGGATTCCATCCAGATGGTTTCGGTCCCGCAGGCCGGCCAGTTTGAGGCCGTAGAGGACGTTTTCGCGGACAGTGCCGGGTAAGGGGAGCGGTAGTGCGAAGACCATACCCACCCGCCGTCGCAGGCTGGTGACGTCGGTGTCAGGAATGTAAATGTCTTGTCCATCCAGTAGGATACGTCCCGACATCTGCGTCCCCTCCAGGAGGTCATTCAGCCGGTTGATGAGCCGCAGCAGTGTTGTCTTGCCGCCGCCCGCCGGGCCGAAGAAGACGGTGATGGCATTAGCGGGCACGTCCAGTGTCACGTTGCGCAGGGCTGGCTTGCCGTCGTAGGCGTAGCTTATGTTTTCGATGCGAATCTTGCTCTCGGCCACATTCGTAGATTCGGAGTGAGGCCGAATTCCGAATCTCGAATCTACGAGCCTGATCACCACTGCCTCCTCCGCCGGAAATAGCTGCGAATCATCGTGGCTATCACATTCATTGACAGTACCAACACCAGCAGCACCAGCGCTGTGCCATATTGGATCTTCAGCGGCATGCCCGGCACCTGGGTGCTGATGACGTAGAGGTGATAGGGCAGGGCCATGGTCTGATCAAATGGGGATTGAGGCAGGCGCGGCAGGAAGAAGGCGGCTACGGTGAAAAGGATAGGGGCCGTCTCGCCGGCCGCCCGCAGCAGCCCCAGGATGACGCCGGTGATGATGCCCGGCAGCGCCTGGGGCAGCACGACGTTACGAATGCCCTGCCAACGGGTCCCACCCAGGCTGGCGCTGACGGTGCGGAACTCGGTCGGCACGGCGCGGAGCGCCTCCTCAGCAGCGCTGATAATGATGGGCAGGGTCATAATGGCCAGCGTCAGCGAGCCAGCCAGAATGGACGTGCCGAATTGCAGGAAGAGCACAAACAGGCCCAGGCCAAACAGCCCGTACACCACCGACGGGATACCGGCCAGGTTGATGATGGCCAGCCGGATAGCGCGGGTGAGCCAGGCATCGCGGGCATATTCGGACAAGTAGATAGCCCCTCCCACTCCCACCGGGATGGCCGCCAGCGCCGTACCTAGTGTAAGCAGCAGTGTGCCGACGATGGCGGGGAAGATTCCCCCTGCCTTCATTCCATCGCGGGGCATGGCGGTGAGAAATTCCCAACTGATGGCCGTGATGCCCCGCACCACAATCGTGCCGACGACGAGCAGAATGGGTATCACGACGACCAGCGCAGTCAGGCCCAGCAGGACAAAACCTAAACGCTGTACCAGGTAGCGGTTCATCAGCGCAACCCCCCTCGCCGCCGTTTCTTGAAAATCGTCGAGGCCGCCGCCAGATTGATGAGAAAGGTCAACACAAAGAGGATGATGCCGATGCCAAAGAGAGCGTGGTAGTGCACGCTGCCCTGGGCCACTTCACCCATCTCGGCAGCGACGGTGGCGGTCATGGTGCGGATGGGACGGAAGAGGGAGTCGAGGGTGAGCGGCATACGGGCGGCGTTGCCCGTCACCATCATCACCGCCATCGTCTCGCCAATGGCGCGGCCCATACCCAGCATGACTGCCGTGACGATGCCAGAGCGGGCAGCCGGCACCACCACCCGCCAGATGGTCTGCCATTGGGTAGCGCCCATCGCCAGGCCAGCATCGCGGTAGCTCTTGGGCACCGCGTCCAGGGCATCTTCGGCCACGCTGATGATGGTGGGCAGCGACATGTAGGCCAGGATGAGGGCGCCGGTGAAGGCAGTCAGCCCGGTCGGCGCCCCTAGTGTCTCACGTACCAGGGGAGCGATCAGCGTCATCCCAAAGAAGCCCAACACCACCGAAGGGATGCCGGCCAGCACTTCGATCATCGGCTTGAGCACTTCGCGCGCCCAGCCTGGCGCTACCTCGCGCACAAAGACGGCCGTCGCCACTCCCAATGGCAGGGCGATGACGATAGCGGTCGCCGTGATGAGAGTCGAGCCCAAGATGAGCGGCAGTGTCCCGAACAGGTCAAAGGTGGGATACCAGCGCGTGTCAAACAGGTTGCTCAGCGGGACCTCAAAAAAGACCGGCGCGCCCTCCCGCAGCAGGAAGAGGAAAATAAGCAGCACAAAGCCGATGCTGGAGAAGCCAATCACCCGGATGAGGGCTTCGACGAGGAATTCGATCCAGCGAACACGTTGTGGCTTGCTCATAATGATTGTCTCACCTTGGGTTGGTAGATTCGTAGATTCGTAAATTCGTA
>Ga0315532_1003517_pt1 | contig 9993 bp, 11 predicted proteins | sample SalMarWE160370MG_FD_203082 | JGI IMG/M metagenome (GOLD analysis project Ga0315532, IMG submission 203082) | Salt marsh sediment microbial communities from the Plum Island Ecosystem LTER, Massachusetts, United States - Salt Marsh Sediment WE1603-70 ... | reverse complement strand
TTCCTCGGGAAAGGATTTCCGCTTTAGCTTTATCGGTTACTTTGGCCAACCCTGATTCGCCAGTGCCAATAATAATTAATTCTGGATTTTGTTCAATTGCCCTTTTAACATCTTCAAGGTCAACAATATGGCTTTCTCCTCGCCACCATTTTAGAACTTCACCAGTCCAGCGAACCTCAACATCATACTCATAGGTCTTTCCGTCAATAGTAACTGAACCAAATTTATATTCTTCTATCCTTCCCACGATTAAGCATTATTTATATTTAGGTTTGACCATTTACCGCAACGGTCCCCCCAACGAGCAACGATTTCTCCGTCTATTTTAGCCTCAATCACTTCGCAACGATTAGGACAACCTTGACATTGAAAGGAAGTGCATTTAATGTTTTTATCTGAAATTTCAAAGCCTAAAAATTTTGTTTTTTGAGGGTTTAAATCTTTTATTAAAAGAGCAACTCCCAGAGCACCAATTACTGTATTGTAGGGGGGGACAATAATTTTTTCACTCAAAGCTTCCCCAAAAGCCTTTCTCATCCCTAAATTTTCACTTACTCCTCCCTGGAAGACAATCGGCGGCTTTATATTTTTCCCTTTAGCTACATTATTCAAAAAATTTCTAACCAAGCCCTGGCAGAGCCCGGCAACGATATTTTCGGTGGAGTGACCAATCTGTTGTTTATGAATCATATCTGACTCAGCAAAAACAGTACATCTCGAACCAATATTAGTAGGATTATTTGACTTCAGGGCTATTTCTCCAAACTTCTCAATTGGTAATTTTAATCGGGCGGCCTGGGCATCGAGAAAAGCTCCGGTACCGGCAGCACAGATTAAGTTCATGGCGAAATCGACGGCTACTCCATTTTCTAAAATTATAATTTTTGAATCTTGTCCACCAATTTCGACTACGGTTCTGACGTCGGGAACAAAATGGCTAGCTCCTTTAGCATGAGCAGTAATTTCATTCTTGATTAAATCGGCTCCAGTAATTACTCCGGCTAAATGTCGAGCAGAGCCAGTAGTTCCTACTCCAGCAACTTCAACCTTTGGGTTATTTTTTGAGATTTGATTTTTTAATTCTCTTAGTCCTTTCTGGACAGCTTTGATTGGGTCTCCCTCGGTTCGAAGATAAAGGGAGGACAAAACTTGGTTTTTAGTGTCAATCAAAACCAAGTTAGTAGAAATTGACCCGACATCGATGCCTAAATAAGTTTTCATATTTTTTTGCTCTGATGATAATTCCTAACCACGTCGACAAACGCTTCAAGCCTGGTATTAATTCCGGCTTCGGCCACTTGTTCATCTAAAGACAGAGATAAAAAGGGAATGCCGCTTTCTAAATGAATCTTTTCTAAAATCGGCCTAACCGTAACCTCGGGCATGCAACCAAAAGGTAGAAGATGAATTATCCCATCAAAATCTTTTTTTACATAATTTAGCATTTCATAAATGGCATCTCTTCCGTGCCCTCCTACTGTAGAGCCCAAATAGGGATTTATTTTTCTCTGAATAATCCAGTCTTTCCAGGGGAAAATTAATTTTTTAAGATGATAAGTAATGTCCATCTCTCGGTGGACTTCAAACCTTTCTCTCCCCAGTTTGCTTTCAACATCAAAATTTATGGTTGGGTCACAAACAGTGTAAATTTCCCCGACCAGGGCTACCTTGGGAAGTTTTTTATTTTTCTCAATTTTAATTTCAGAAAATCTTTTTAAAATTTCTTTTTTGATTTTTGAAAAATCTTTTTCTTTATCTGCCTTCTCTATCTCCGAGAAACTTTCAGCTAATAATCTATCGGTGGTTCCTTTCTCAATTTCTCTTGGCCGGTAAAATTGAGCTATTTTCTCAATTCTCTCAATCAATTTTAATTTCTGAAAGAAAAAGCGAGCCGCTTTTATAATTTGCCAGGTTGAAGCTCCAGAAATCTTTTTTATTGTCGAATAAATATCTTTGGGAGTAGCCCTAAAATCTAAAAGATTAATATCGTAGCCTGCCTCTTTTAAAACTTTTTCTTGGACTACCCCGTAATATCTCTGGCGGCAAGAACCCCCAATATTCTGAACCATAAAAATAGTATTGGCCCCCTTTCTTATGGCTGGTAGATAATTCCCGAGAGTAACCTTCAGCGGGAAGCAATACATTTCTGGGGCAATCTTTGCTCCTTCAGCAATTGTTTGAGAATTAGTTTTTTCTGGAGGAATAACTTCCAAGCCCAGCTGGTCAAACAGGGTTTTAAAGGCGATAGTATAATTTCCCCATCTAGCAAAAGTAATTATAGTTTTTTTCATATCATTTTAATGTGTCCATAAAAGCTTCCAATCTGGTTTGAATTCCGGCTTCACCAGTTTGTTCATCAATTAATAAATACAAAAAAGGAATTTTATTTTCTTTAAATTTTTTTTCGACAAATTCTTTTAAAACGGCATCGCAACCGCACTGAAAAGAAGAAATTTCAATCGCTCCAACAATACCATAATCCAGAATCCGGTCAACTTTTTCCATTATCTCTTTCCCAAATTCCCAGTGGAATTTCGGATAACCTAAGTTTTGGGTTTTGGATTTTTGGTCTTGGGTCTTCTCCAGTGGCACTTCCTCGATAAAGATAGGACAGGAACCTAATTTTTCTAATTTTTCTTTTATTCCCAAATTCACATAATCATCGTACAAATTATAGGGATGGGAGACCAACACTATCTTCTTTCCCTTCTTTTCTATTTGTTTCAGAAAATCTTTTTTTTCTCTTTCTTTCAGCTCTTTTCCTTTTAAAAAGGCGCTTTTTGCTGCCTTCTCTGTTTCTTTTTGGCCCTTATTTAATTTTTTTCCTAATCTTCCTAAAGTTTTTTTAAATTTTTCCTTTTTTTCGTCAAAAGTTTCAGTTAAGATTGGAGATTTAACTAGAATTTTTGCCAAATCTGGAACTCCAAAAAATTTGGGACAGTATTCAAGCTTTTCCGCATTGGTTTTCAATCTTGGAATGAAAATCCAATCACATTTTTCATCAAGCCACATAATATGGCCGAAAAAGACTTTCTCAGCAAAGCAAGTTTCAGGGTCAGAAACTTTAACTCCTTTCTCAACAATTTCTTTATTAGTCGGAGGAGAAAGCAAAACTTTGAAATTAAGTTCTTTAAAAAAAGTCTCCCAGAAATGAGGTTGCTTCCAATAGATTAAAGCTCTTGGAATACCAATAGTCATATCTTAAAAAAGGGTTCCTTGTCTCGACAAACTTTTTTGTTCTCCTTTGGAAAAAATTCTTATTTTTCCATAAACTCCATCATAACCAGGTTCGATGTTTACTCTCCCTTCCCTAACCCGAATTATCCCCTCAGCAATTTCTGGTAAGGTGACGCTCTCTAAATCCTGGCGGGGGGCATCAAGCAAAACTTTAAATTCATTTCCAAATTTTTCAATTAGATTTTTATATTCTTCCTCAACTTGTTTTGTCCCTACCATTACACCCAAAGCATCAGCAATTATTTCTGCCAAAGGAACTAAACTTTTGAAAGGGATAGCATTTTTTGGTCGAAAACCTTCTGGTCTGCCGGCTAAAGAATCCACCCTGTTTAAAACTCCGATAGTTAAAGGCCGGCCACAATTTGGACAAATGTTATTATATTTTTTAGTTTCCTGGGGAGATAAACTCACTCCGCAAATTCGATGACCATCATAGTGATATTTTCCTTCTTGAGGAAAGAATTCAATGGTATATAAAAATTTTTGAGGATTTTTTTCTTTAATTGCTTTAATTATCGCTGGATAACTAATCTCGGCATCAAAGACATTGGCTTCCCGGCCAATATGGCTTGGCGAATGACTATCTGAATTTGAAATCAAAGTTACTTTTTGGCCGTCGGGAATCCTCCAAATCATTTCTGGGTCGGCAGAAAGCCCGGTTTCCAAAGCAAAAATATATTTAGAATAACCCTCAAAGCATTCTTCAATTGAATCAAATCCTGATTTGGAACCAAAAATACCAAACCAAGGAGTCAGACAATGAGCTGGAATAATCAAACAATCTTCGGAAATGTTTAAAACAGTTTTGGCTAATTCTCTCGAGTCTAATCCCAAAATTGGTCTGCCATCAGCTCTTAAGTTGCCTATCCAGCCCAAATGAGTATTAATTTTTTCAACGATTTCAAAGGAAGGGGCAAAAACTACGATATGAATTTTTCTGACTTTTCCTTTCTTGGAATAAACGCAACTAATTTCGGAGGTTAGAATGAAAAGGACTCCGGAATCAGATTTTTTTAATTTAAGAAGACCGGGTTCAGCCGGTTCTAATTTCTCCTTTAAAGTTTTAAACCATTCTGGATGGGTAAAATCTCCAGTACCTAAGATTTTAATCCCCTTTATTTTCGCCCACTTATCAAGATTCTCTAAATCCATCTGAGGAGAAGTTGCCCGAGAATATTTTGAATGTAAATGAAAATCAGCAATAAACTTCATTTTAAAATTTGACTCTTATTCCGGTTATCTTTTTTACGTTTATTCTAAAAATTAAAGACTTGGGAAATGGCTCCAAAGATAAAAATTGCTATTAAAAAGTATAGCAAAGCAGAAGGAATTTTCAAACTGTATTCCGGTTGACGATCGTTCATGGTTTTAGCTTTTTTGAAAATTAAGATAATTATTACCCCTTCAATCACCCCAAGCACCGTCCCTACAAACCCAATAGTCCCAATAAAGCTTCGAAAGCCAATTAAAAATAAAATTAATGGTATTCCACAAGCTGTTAAACAAGCTAAGTTTTTTGAAATTTTAAGGTCGTAAATGAAAGTATTTCTTAAATATAATCCTAAAATCAAAAATGAATCAGCTAAAGTTATTAATCCAGCTAAAGCGCCAAAGAAAATAATCTTCCCGCCCAGAAAGGGTATTAACCCAGAAAGAACATCAGTAGAAGTTTTTCCGCCAGTTATCCCTATTATCCCCAATGAAAATAAAATATAAAAAACAGTAGCGATAATAGTTCCTAAAATTAGAATTTTTTTAAGACTCTTTTTTTCTTCAGCTGTTTTTAAAATTTCTGTAATTTCTGAAATTGCTGACCAACCAATGAGAGAAAATAAGATTACTCCATAAGGAAGAAAAATGTCTGGTAAATTAAAAAGGGGGAGATTTGAAAAATTAATCCTCGGCAAGCAAAGAGAAAATATAATAGCAATGACTGAAAAGAAAAGGAAGTTTGTAAATAATTCAGTTGGAGCAATCAGTTTTATCCCTCGGAAGATAAAACAAGACAAAACTACTCCAAAAATTAAAGAAAAATAAAAACTGGTTAAATTTGTATACGGGGAAAATAAAATTTCTAAGAAATCTCCGGCCAGAATTAGATAAGCTAACAAGGCACCAGCCACCCCAAGAATTACTGCTATGGTAATTAAAATTTTTCCCCATTTACCCAAATACCTTTGAGAATAACCGATTAGCCGTTGTTTTTCTTTTGTTCTCAAAACTATTTCTCCAAAGAATAAGTGAATTAAAAGAACGGCTCCTCCCAGAATAAAAAAATAAAAAAAACCGGGAATTATCCCGCTCCTATTTATTACATAAGGAATTCCAAAAACCCCCGCCCCAACTATCGTACCAATCAAAGTAGAAAGGGCAAAAAGAAAGTTTTTCCTCATCGTTTCTCCTTAAAAATTTTTTCTTCTAGTAACCCAAAGCCAGCCAGAATTAAAATTGCTAAAAGAGTAGTAAGTGCAGCTAAGAAATAAAGCTCGGCCCCCACGGCAATTCCAATAGCGGCTGTCGTCCACAAACCAGCAGCAGTGGTTAAACCAACAATTCCGGAAGTTTGACGAAAAATTACTCCTGCCCCGATAAAACCAATCCCAATGGCTATGGCCTGAATTATCCTTGAAGGATCGAAGCTGATACCAGTTTTGGCAAAGAAAAAATCAAATAAAGCAAAAGAGATCATAGTAAAAAGACAGGTGCCCAAAGCCACCAAACTATAAGTTTGAAGCCCAGCTTCTTTTCCTTTATATTCTCTTTCTATGCCAATTAAAGCACCTAAAAAGGTAGCCAAAAGCAACTGGCAAACAATTTGAAACTCCATGTCTGATAAGATTTACAATTTATAAACCTTATAACCTTCTCTAACTTTTTGACTAATCTTTAAACCGACTGGGTCTCCTTTTTTAGCTTCTTTAACTTTTTGGTGCTCGACTTCCATTGATTCAACGTTCTGGGTGAAATCAGTTTCTCCTCCAACAATTCGAATGTTATCGCCTACTTTGAGGGTACCAGAAAGTTCGATCACCGCCACTCCAATATTCCCGAAATAATGAGTAATTTTACCGATTAATTCCCCTTCTTCAAGAAGAGGTTCTTCATTCGCCATGAATTTTAAGGTGATTTATTTTTTCGACCTTTTATACTGTGAATTTAATTTTTTCTCTTTTTTAATCAATCGGATTAATTTTTCAACTAATTTTTTAGGGTCTTTTTCGTAAATAATTTTTTTTACTCCTCGATAGGGCCCGGTAGCAATGACTTTTATTTTATCTGCAGTTCCGCCCGTCCCTTCCAAAACTCCAATTGGTTTCTGGATTTCAAAAGCCGTAGCAAATTCATGCAAGGTTCCCATCCTTCCGCAGATAATAATTACTCCATCTACCGATTTTGTCATCATTACGTTTCTACCAACGTAATCAGCGCCGGTGTAAATCATAACATCAAAAGAGTCTACCGGTAGTTTATAGGTTTTAAGATGAGCTGCTTCAGAGACAGCCGGAGAAAAACCAACAGAAAATCCGCCTGCTTTTTTACAACCCTGGGCAGCAAAATAGGGAACGCCAGTAGTAGCACCAGTAACTAAAACGCATTTCTGTCTAGCAACCTCTCGACCAACTTTTTTAGATAATTTTTTAATTGCTTTACAGCAATGGCTAATTTGAGCAGCACCCGAAATAGCAATTTTGTATTTCATAAATATATTTTACCAAACTAAAAATGGGAAGTAAATCTTCCCAATTTTAGTGAGGGGGTACAGCTCTTGTTGCTCTTGGCCTGAGTTCAAACCTAGTTGGACATTGACCAGGGATATCCTTCAGCCTCCTTCATCAAAAGCTGCTTGTCCTACGAGAAAAATCTCGTACCCCCTCAACTTTAAGACTATCTAAGCTAAAAATTGCTGTCAAGTTTTTGTGCCCCCAGTAGGAATTGAACCTACATTCCAGGCTCCGGAAACCTGTACTTTATCCATTAAGTTATGAGGGCATACAAAACATTCAATTCCGAAGGAAGTAATTAACTACCCTCCGGGTAGACGGGAGGGGCTGAAGTTCATTAAGTCAAGTCAGAGAGACAATTAATTCATTGTAATTCTTTTAAAATCTTTTTCAAGAATTCTTCTTATTTTGGGAAACCTAATTCCGGCAGCTGGATGATAGGTGATAAAATATTTTTTGCCAGCTTTTTCAATAAATTTCCCTCGAAAATCACTCAGTTTTTTATTTGGAAAAAACACTGAAAAAGCAATTTCCCCTAAAAGGACAAATTTTTGAGGATTAATAATTTTAATCTGCTTTTCTAAATAAGGAAGGCAAGCTTCAATTTCTTTTTTGGTTGGCTTGCGGTTTTTGGGCGGGAAACATTTAATGGGGCTAGTCAAATATATTTCTTTTCTTTTAATTTTTGCAATTTCTAAAAGCTGATTTAAAAACTGACCCGCCCTACCAATAAAGGGTCTTCCCGTTTTGTCTTCCTCGGCCCCTGGAGCCTGCCCGACGATCATCAATTTTGCATTTACTGGTCCTTCTCCGGGAACGGCATTTTTTCTGGTTTTCCATAAAGAACATTTTTTACATTTTCTAATTTTTTGATTTAATTTTTCTAATTTATTCATAATTACTCTGTTGTCCTATTATACCAAAGCTTTTTTTGATATAATAAAGGTAGGTCGATTTTAAAAAATAGAAACCTTTATGTCTATGTTTATTTGGATATTATTAGCTATCTTTATTGTTTTTGGCCTAGGGGGTCTGAGAGTAGTTAACCAATACGAAAGAGGGGTAATTCTTACTTTGGGAAAATATACTGGAACTTTTAATCCTGGCCTTCGTTGGATTCTAATTGGAATTCAAAGAATGATAAAGGTTGATATGAGGATTACCACCGTTGATATTCCCCGCCAAGAAGCGATAACTAAAGACAATGTGCCGGTTGGGATAAATGCTGTTGTTTATTTCAGGGTAGCTAGAGCAGAAGATGCGGTCTTGAAAATTGAGAATTATTCTTATGCAACTTCGCAATACGCTTTAGCGGCAATGAGAGATATTGTTGGTGGGGTTGAGTTAGATATTCTGCTTACCGAAAGAGAAAGGATTGCCATAGATATAAAACAAGTAGTAGATAAGGAAACCGATCCTTGGGGAATAGATGTAACAGCAATTAAAATGCAGGATATTGAATTACCCGCCGGAATGAAAAGGGCAATGGCGGCCCAGGCCGAAACCGAAAGAGAAAAACGAGCTATTATTATCAAAGCGGAAGGAGAAGTAAAGGCCGCTGAAAATTTGCAAAAAGCTGCTACAATTCTTGGCAATGTGCCTGGGGGACTATCATTAAGGACATTGGAAACGATAGATAAGCTCCAGCCCGATCCTTCAAAAACCGTCATTTTTGCCTTGCCAGTAGAAATCCTTGACGGAATAAAATCGTTGATTGCTGAAAGAAAGAAAAATAAATAATTATTTATCTAATTTCTTTTAAGAATTCTTCAGCTAATTTTGCTGTTTCGGCTGAGCTTTTATAAAAAGACTTCCAAACAACCACAATATCAGCATCGTTAAATATTGCCCTTCGGGCTTCATCAAAGGTATCGCCCCCAGCAACGGCAACCATAATATCGTAGCTGCTTTTTATTCTTTGAATTTCATAAAAAGGAATTTCTTTCTCAGGATTAAACGTCTCTTCGTCTACTCCTCGGTGTAAAATTACAACTTGAGGTAGTTTTTTTAATTGACGGAGAGCGTTTAAAGGAAATTCAAAATTCATCATATCTATCATTGAATCTAAGCCTGCTTTTTCACAGTTTTCGATGAAAGCATCTAATGTTTCGATTGGAGCATGCCCAAGGGCTACAGCTGCATTAGCTCCTCCCTCTCGGGCAATCTCAACCTCTTTTATTCCTCGATCCATACATTTTAAATCAGCAACAATATAGGGAGTAAAAATATTGTCTGTATTTTTTCCTTTTTTGGTTTGTTTTGTTTTTTTATTTAGATTTTTTGCCAACAATCCAATTAATCCCATTGAGCCAAAAGCTGGCGAAGCGGGAACGCCAGAAGAAAGACCAAAAATTCTTCCTTCCCACCAAACTCTTATCGCTCTAATCCCTTTTATTCCAAAAGCTTTTATCAAAGGAGTCCCGGCTTCAATAATAATTCTTTTATCTAAAGGAATCCGGCTTATTATACTATGAGCTTCATCTAATGTGCTATTTAAGGCGATCTGAAGATATTTTTGTTTTTTATCTAACATATTCTTTTAGTATATCAAACGATGAGAGTAATTAAAAAACCGATTATTGAAAAGAAAGCAATTGGCGGCAGGGCGGGAACTGGTTGACGAACTTTTTGTGAGAGAAAAAACAGAAAACCAGCCAAAAGGCCAATTAAAGCAAAAATAGTAACAATCAAGGAGTTTAAAATCCCGAAAGGAATTAAGGAGGCGCAAAGAAGTAAAGGAAAAACAATATCTCCCCCGCCGAGAATTAAAAATTTTCCACCTGGTTTAATTTCTTCTAAACCTCCCCCGAAACCTAAGATGCTCGGAGGGACAACTAAGGCTAGAATGGCTTTGCTTTCAATCATTTCTTTTGCCATCCTGACCATATGTTTTGTTTTATAAACGGCGATAAAATCATAAATTGAAAAAATCACTAAAAGCAATATCACAATTTGAGGAGCAAGACTCAACCCCAAAATACTACCTATTCCGGCTATTCCTAAAATCAGACAAAGGTCTTGATTTAAAATCGAA
>Ga0315532_1003515_pt1 | contig 9997 bp, 7 predicted proteins | sample SalMarWE160370MG_FD_203082 | JGI IMG/M metagenome (GOLD analysis project Ga0315532, IMG submission 203082) | Salt marsh sediment microbial communities from the Plum Island Ecosystem LTER, Massachusetts, United States - Salt Marsh Sediment WE1603-70 ... | reverse complement strand
GGTGGAGCTTAGAAATCTAACAATCCACTAAAGCCGACCGTAACGCGTGTCACGCCCTTCGAAGGAAGGCAAAGCCCGCGCCACGCTACGGCGGCTTAGTTCCACCGTTATACGTTAAAACAAATAAAATCAATTTACATACAGTCACATAGGAGGATTAACAATGTTTCTAATTAAAAGATACCTTTTATTAATTCTATTTATTGCATCATTAAGTTCAACAGCATATACCGATCAAATTCATGATGCTGCAAAGAATGGTGACTTGGGAAAAATGAAGGTTTTATTATCGAGTAATCCAGACTTACTAAATTCACAGGATGATTTTGGCGCTACCCCATTGCACTGGGCTGGTATTCGTGGTCAGGTGAAGATCAGTATGTATTTGATCAAAAACGGCGCAGATGTAAATATAAAAGAAAATCATGGAGCTCCTCCTTTACACTGGGCAGCTCACTTTGATCATACAAATGTAATTCGTGCACTGATCAGTAAAGGTGTAAAAGTAGATGAAAAGAATATGATGGGAAGAACTGCTCTTCATGTAGCGGCTAGAAGAGGATGTTTGAAAGTGGTAAAGGTTTTAATTGAACTTAACGCAGATATTAATGCACAGACAAAACAGGATCAAACTGCATTGCATATCGCAGCTCAAAGTGGTCATAAAGAAGTATATAATTTTTTACTTTCAGAAGGAGCATTAAAAGAGATTAAAGACGAAAATGGTAAAGTCCCATCAGAAATATATTATGAAAGACCTAAACCAATCCAAATAGATCGAAAGAACTATGAAAATTATATTGGTAAATACGAAAGACAACCTGGTATAATATTAGAAATTTCTAGAGAGAATGATAAACTATTTTATATTAGTCTTGTTTTAGATGAATTATATCCAATAGCAGAACATAAATTTATGAGCAAATCAGAATTATTCCAAATTACATTTGTGATTAATGGAAAGAATGAAATAGTTGAAATGAAGTATAATGATAGAGGTAGAGGTTTTACAGCAAGAAAGGTAAACTTGAAATAATCGTCCATTTCTTACTGAAACGTATTTATGATGTGAGAATCAAATGTAAACATTGTAATATTAACGTATAACCAGCGTTTCAACACCGACTTGAAACAGCCGATGGTTTTTTGATATTTTGGTTCGGTTTTGGATCAAATTAATTGCAATTTTACAAGTTCTTTCCGCTGTTTCAAGCGGGTTAAGCGCAAAACCGTTATGTGTGTATTATTTAAACGACTTGATTATAATTTAAAGTCAAATTATGTTTAGTCTAAACCATTAAGGAGAATAAATTGAAAAAAACTAGAATTGTCATTCTTGACCTTGTAATATTTTCTGTGATTCTTTTTTCCTCAAAAAAAATAATTGCTCAAGAAGTCCAAATTGACTCCATTATTACTAAATGTGCTATTGCTATTTGTGGAGGTGATAACATTCAATATATTAAAACCTTGAAAATGAAGCAGATTTGGAAAGATAATGGCAGTGAAAAAATTGTCAGACTAATTGAAATCAAGCGGCCAAATCTTTATCGAAAGAAAGAAAAAAACGTCTATATATTTGATGGGAAAAGAGTCGGAGTAGTAAAAGGCATATCTGAAGATGGGAAAGAAATTACGGAGCTGGTAAGTTCGGATCACTGGTGGCATTTTGAAATTGATATAGCATCTTATTTCCCGGCATTCTTTGATTATCCAAGCGAATATTTGGGGGAGGAAATAATTGACGGTAAGTCAGTGTATGTAATTCAATCCAATATGCCATTAGGTACAGAAATGAAATATTTAATTGATAAAAACACCTATCTTCCTGTTGGGCATATTTTACTGGTAAATGGAAAAGAGTTTCATACACTTCTAAGTGATTATAAAAAAGTTGGAGGTATTATATATCCCCATACAAGACATAGTTACTCACCTAAAACAAAAGAAAAGACAAGGGAGAGAAACATTTTAAATCTTGAAGTTAACATCGAGTTTGATGATAAACATTTTAAACTATCGGGAAATAAATAACATCACTTTTGCAAAAAGATCTCTAAAATGTAAAAATATTGGTAAACATTTTTTTTAATAATTAACTGATATGTATCAGTACATCGTTTACACTAAAATATCATAACATCGTTTACATCTAAGTGAGATCAAAATATCATAAGATCGTTTACATTTTACTTTTTTTCGTTCTTTGAAATATTGTTTATTCGTCATCAAAATAATACATATCATGGATGACGAAATAATTATCAGGAAACAGGCTATTGAGCTTCATTTAAAAGGTTATTCTTCAGTTGATATTGCACAAAAGCTTGGTAAATCAAGACAATGGGTGCATAAATGGATTAAACGCTATCAATCAATTGGTGGAGATGATTGGTATAAATCCTTATCCAGATCACCACGGCAAACGAAAGGTAGAACTCCCAAAAGTATTGAAGATTTGGTTGTTAATATCCGTAAGAGTTTTGAAGGCCGTATATACTCACAAACAGGTGCGTTGAGTATTATGTATGAATTTGAACGTTTAGGGCTTAAACCACCTTCAATACCTACCATAAACCGGATATTAAAGCGTAATAATCTGATCAAAATGAGCAGAGAAAAACAGATAAAAAAAAAGAATATCCCGACTGTTTTACACTCGTTCAACAAATGGATCTGGTTGGGCCCAAATACCTTGCTGGAGGATTTCGTTTTTACTTTCTGAATATCATTGATACAGAAAATCATTATGCAGGTATCTATCCGATAGAAGATAAAACAGCGACATCGATTGCAGAAGCACTTGCTCTTTTTTGGACAACTTATGGAATACCTGATTATCTTCAAATGGATAATGAACTGTCATTCAAAGGGAGTAACCGTTACCCAAGAAGCCTGGGAGTAGTGCTTCGATTAGCATTATCTCAGGGAGTAACTCCTATCTTTATACCACCTGCTGAACCTTGGAGAAATGGCATTATTGAAAAGTTCAATTTTACCATGCATAAATACTTCTTTTCTGTTCAGAAGATGACATCATTTGAAGATCTATGGATAAAATCTGCCGATTTCTCTCATTTTCATAACCAGAACCATAGATATTCATCACAGAACGGTAAAACTCCTGATATGATCAAGACTGCTTCTCAAGACCATAAACTTGCACCAGTTAACCTGAAAGATCCAATACCTCTGATTGAAGGGAATTTGCTTTTCATTCGATTTATTCGCAGTGATCAGAAACTACATATACTTGGTAGTAAATTCACTGTTAAGAAACAACTGATTTATACTTACGTAATTGCTGAAATCGTCATTGAAAAACATGTTCTCCTGGTAAAACAAGAGGATATTATCCACCATATTTTTCCGTTCTCAATGCCTGTTGATTGGTAAACAATATGTCAATGAACCTATGATATTTTGCCTTGCTTAGAAGGTGCGCCCCACTTGTGGGGCAATAAATATGTAAACGATGTTGTGATACAGTTTTTTCTTTAAGTGTAAACGATCTTATGATATTTTACTAGGCTTAAAAAGTGTAAACGATGTTGTGATATTTGACAAGTAGGCAGTAGGCAGTAGGCAGCAGGCAGCAGGCGGAAGGAAAAGTCCACAGTCTACAGTCCTCAGTCAACAGTCCCGTCATCAACCATTAACTTATAACATATAACTTTTAACTATAACCATTATCTTTGCGTGGTTGAAAGATTGTTCCGGCGGATGAAGAAATGCATTGCATACCTGTTTATTTTCTCTCTTACTTTTACCCTGGCAGGGGCGCCCTTTTCCTTTCTGCCCCACACCATCACCCAGCCGGATGGTACGGAAATAACCTGTTATGTGTCGGGGGATGAGTTTTTCAACTGGGTACATGACGCCGAAGGGTATTCCATCATCCGCGGTGATGACGGGTACTGGTATTATGCCACCCGGGACGTGGAAGAGATCACCGCCTCACCATACCGAGTAAACAGCGTATCGCCTGCAGCAGCCGGGCTGGAAAAGTGGGTGAAAATATCCACGGATGAATACCTGAAACGGCGGAAGCGGCTTGAGATACCGGTTAAGGGAGAAGCTGTCAAGGCGCCCCATGCCGGCACGATCAACAACCTGGTGATCTACATCCGCTTGTCCGGGGAGGGTGAAATCGAGACCACCCGGACAGAGTACGACGACAAGCTGAACAAGGTGAAGGATCTTTCCCTGAAAACCTATTTCCAGGAGGTTTCCTATGATCAGCTTACCATTGAGAGCACGCACTACCCTGCCTGCAGCGAACCGGAAACAACCAATGCGTCGTACGAAGATTCCCGTCCGAGGGGTTATTTCCAGCCATACGATGCAACAACCAACCCGATCGGTTATCAGACCGAGACGGAATCGCGACTCAGGGAACACCAGTTGCTGGTTGATGCTATAAACTGGATCAATGAGAACGACCCGGTCCCGGCCGGGCTGATCGTTGACATGGATGACGACGGGTATGTTGACAACATCTGCTTTATGATAAAAGGGCAATCGGACGGATGGGCTGAACTTTTGTGGGCTCACCGCTGGGCGCTATATACCTACCCGGTCTTCATAAACGGTAAGCGTGTGTGGGATTACACCTTTCAGCCCGAGAACCAGGTCAGCGTCAAAACCCTGTGTCATGAGATGTTTCATACGCTGAGTGCCCCCGATCTCTACCATTACGACGACGGCGGGCTGAACCTGGATCCTGTGGGAACCTGGGATATCATGGAACAGGGAAGCGGTCACATGGGAGCCTGGATGAAATTCAAATATTCGGATTCGACCTGGATCACTTCGATCCCGGTCATTACCGAACCGGGAACCTACACCCTGAATCCGCTGACTTCTTCCACCGGTAACTGCTACAAAATACCCTCTCCCTTCTCATCGAACGAATTCTTTGTGGTGGAATACCGCCAAAGAACCGGCGATTTCGAAGGGACCCTTCCCGGAGACGGGTTGCTGGTATACCGTATAAACTCTGATTTTCGCGGGAATGCAAATTTTGATAACCTGTACGTTTTCGATGAAGTATATATTTACCGGCCGGGGGGGACGGTTGCCAAAAACGGTATACTGGGCAATGCCCATTTTTCATCCACTGTTGGAAGAACAGTGATCAACGACATGACCGATCCCAACTGCTTCCTGCATGATAACACGGCAGGCGGACTGAGAATCAGTTCCGTTACAACTGCTGGCGAAACGATATCCTTTTATGTCGGGATGGAATCGTTTGAGGTATCCACCGTTGCGGATCCCCCTGAAGGGGGTACAATAACAGGAAGCGGGGAGTATTATGCCGGAAGATGGGTAAACCTGGTTGCAACTCCGGCACCCGGATACGAATTCGTTCACTGGACCGAAGCGGAAGAGATCGTGTCAGATGATAAAACCTATCGTTTTGTTGCTGCTGCAGACCGGTCTCTGACAGCCCATTTCGAGCTACTCAACTTTATAATTAACACCTTCATACAGCCTGGGAACGGGGGGACAATCAGTGGAGCAGGAACATACACGTATGGTGAAACAGCATTTGTCACAGCCAACCCATCGGAGGGATTCGATTTCACAAACTGGACCGAGAGCGGAACGGTTGTTTCAGCAGATCCATCCTTCCAGTTTACTGTCACTGCAGACCGGATTCTCATAGCCAATTTTGAAGCCCGAATCTATGAAATTACCGGCTATCCCATGCCCCTTGCCGGAGGATCGATAACGGGTGGAGGGAGTTACCGGTACGGTGAAACAGCCACACTTATTGCAACCGCTGAGCCAGGGTATGACTTCATTTCCTGGCTGGAGAATGGGGTGATCATCTCCCATCAGCCTGAGATCAATGTCCTTGTTACCAAAAATCGCACCTTTGGCGTCCATTTTTTACTGTTGACAGCACTTCCTGATCTGCCGGGCACAAAAAAGTTTGAGGTCTATCCAAATCCCACCAGTGGAACACTGTACATTAAATCCATCCGCAGTATTACCTCTCCCTGTCATGTCGAAGTATTCACTTCCACCGGCATCCTGGTTGCCCAGAAAAAGCTGTTAACGGATGGTATCGAGAAGCTGTACCTGGGAACCCTTGGCAAAGGGATCTTCTTCGTGGTGATCCGGGCAGAGAACTGGTCCCATTCGGAAAAAGTAATTATCCGGTAAAACCAACTGATCCATGAAAAGAGGAATATTTTACACACTATCGATTGCCCTTGTTTTTCTGTTTAGTCAGTGTGGCAATGATGACGGATCGAAGATGGATGTCCTGATCCTTCAGCCGGATGGTCAGGGCGGTAAAGATGCCATTATCCGGAGCAGTGATCCGGATCAGAATTACAGTGATGAAATTGAACTGACTGTCAATGTAACTGCAGCCCAGGGGCCCCCGCTTATACAGCGGGCTCTTTTTGAATTTGACCTTTCAAAGATACCTGACGGTTCAGAGATACTGATGGCCTACTTATCCCTCTGGTATGCCGAAGGATCTGATTCAGTGCACAGTGTAGCTACGGGTCCCAATACGGCTTTCCTGCAACGAATCACCACGAGTTGGGATGAGGCCACCGTTACCTGGAGCAACCAACCTTCGAGCATAATCACCAACCGGGTGGTTATCAACAGCAGCTCGGAGCCGGAAGAGGATTACCCGGAAATTGATGCGACCCTCCTGGTGCAGGATATGATCGATAACAGGGAAAACAGTTTTGGTTTCCTCCTTCTACTCGAAACAGAGGAGGGAGTCCGGGGGTTGTATTTTGCATCCAGCGATCATCCCGATCCGGAATTGCGTCCCAGGTTGCATGTACGGTATCTCAAATGATTTGACGTGGATCAAACGAGAATTAATTTTTGTTGTTTTTTCCCTCTTAAGGTATTGTTTTTATTCGATAGCGTCTGATCCCGCCACGGCGGGACCTGACGGATAGAGTTTCCGGTTTTTTCTATTGGGTGGTTGGCGAGTTGCGGTCCATGAAATGTTTTCCGGATGAATATGAAGACAGTTGGACCGTTCTTTTTTTTGCATTTTGACCCCGGACTGTCACAAAGTGATCCCTTCGGGAAAGTCCGGGGCTATTGGCTTTCAACTCCTTTGGAGTTACAACCTGGCTGGTACTTTCTTATCAACTTATTCCCTTTGGGGCCTATGTCATTACTTTTATCTTTTATCTTGAGATCCTGACGATCCACCAGTTGGCAGATGTCAGGATAAGTTCGACTAACAAATTTCAAAATACGAAATTTGAGTCTCACTCATATCTTAAACTATCCACCGGATTTCGTCTTCCGGCACTATAAGATTGGTAACTAACAGTAAGCAATGCTATAATCAGTGCAAATAATCCAGCCAGTAAAAAGATCCACCAGGAGAGTTCCGTTCGGTATTCAAAATTTTGCAGCCATTTGCGCATCACAAACCAGGTAATCGGTGTAGCAATAACAATGGCAATCATTACCCACTGTGAAATTTCTTTGGACAACATGAACATAATCCGGGAGAGTTTTGCTCCGCACACTTTTCGGATTCCAATCTCTTTGGTCCTTTGCTCCGTGATAAATGAAGTCAGGCCGAAGAGCCCAAGAGTAGAGATAATAATGGCTAGAATAACAAAACTGCCAAATATTTTACCGGCTCTTATTTCACTCCGGTATATCCTTTCGAACCGTTCATCCAGGAAATGATACTCAAATGGATTATTCGGAGCAACTCTTTTCCAGAGCTCTTCTATATAAGGTATAACTGATTTGAATTGTTCAGGATCAATGCGAACCAGTACTCTTTGATAATAATCAGGATCGTTTATCATGACAACGGGTTCGATTTTATAATTCAGTGGAAGTGAATGGAAGTTCCTGGTAATTCCAATGATGGTATACAGGACATCATCTCCTATATCAAACTTCCCTCCTACAGGAGATTCCATCTCCATAACCTGGATGGCTTTTTCATTCAATATAACGCTGATGGAGTCTGCGGGATAGTCAGGCCGAAAATTCCTGCCGCTAATCAAACCTGTTTGTACTGTCATGTAATAATCTTCATCAATTGACAGAACTCCAAATGCGGCTCCGTCATCAGTCTCTTTTCCCTCCCATACAATTCCCCTCATGATGTTCCAAACTTCACCCGGTAGTTGGGATGAAGCTGCCACCGAAGCGATCCCCTGGTGTTTCAATAGTTCCTCTTTAATGGTATGGAGGTTATTCCTTACATCCCGGTTCATCGGAAGATAAAGGAGGTTTTCAGGCTCATACCCCAAATCCAGTGTGCGTATATAACGAAGTTGTAAAAGGATGATCCCTGTTCCCGTGATGAGTATTATCGTGATAACAAACTGCATGATGACAAGCCCTTTTCTGAAGATTTCATTTTTCAGTGTGAATCCGGTTGTACCATGGAAGGTATCCAACGGCCTGAATTTCGATAAAGCCAGTGCAGGATAGCTTCCGGATAAGAAACCGGTTATTAGCAGTAAACCAAAAAGAGTGAGAAAAAAATCAGGTTTGAAATAGTTAATCACCAGGTTCTTTCCCGTCAAATTGTTAAATGCAGGCCTGCATAACTCCACAATGATCAGAGCGAATAGGATGGAGAGTAGGGAAATGAGGAAGGCCTCAACGATGAATTGGGAAATCAAATGATGTCTGAATGCACCTACTGTTTTTCTGATCCCGATTTCCAGTTCACGTTTTGATGAACGGGCGGTTGACAAATTCATGTAATTGATACATGCAATCAGCAAAATAAATAGTGCGATTAATGAGAAATAAATTACATATTTCATGCCTGCAAGGTTCCCGTCAACGGAATAGAGATGAAGATCTTTCAATGCCTGAAGTTTGAGCACAAGCTTTTCATTGGGCAACCGATCTCTGATTATTTCAGTTAAATTCTGATCAACCCGGTTTGTTGATGCGTTTTCTTCAAGAAGCAGATAGGTATATAACCAGTGGGATCCCCAATTTTCCTCATCATCACGTTCTGTTATGTTATCAATGTGCGCAAAGATATCGAACTGAAACTCAGAATTTGAAGGCACATCGGCAACCACACCCTGTACCAGTAATTCGAAACGGTTATTAAGGGTAAGGATTTTACCCATCGGATCAATATCCCCAAAATATTTGTGTGCGACCTTTTGGTTAATAACCACCGAGTTTGGATTGGAAAGGGAAGATCCCGGATTTCCCCGGACAAAATCAAAGGTTAGTATTCTGAAGAAGGAGGAGTCTGTAAAACATACCCTATCTTCATTGTAAATCCTTTCTCCATATCTGACGGGGATACTACTCCGGTAAAAATGAGTACTCAGGACTACTTCCGGAACCTGCTCAATTGCTGCCTGAGCCAGGGGATAGGGAGTTGCAGGATTTGAACTTATTTCATCCCCCAACTGATATTCCTTGTTAACCAGGTAAATCTGCTCCAGGTGCTCATGAAAACGGTCATACGACAATTCGTCTTTAATCCATAAAGCAATCAGGATAAAACAGGCCACTCCGATTGACAGCCCCACAATATTGATCAGAGAGAAGATCTTGTTCCTGATGATATATCGGAATGCTATTTTAATGAAGTTTCTGAACATAATTGAAGTGATAACTTATTAATTCTTATTCATACCTTAAACTATCCGCTGGATTCCTATTAGCTGCCCTGTATGTAAGAAAACTTATTGTCAAAATAGCCAGAATAACTGCTATAATCCCGGGGATAAGAAATAGCCACCACGAAAGTTCGGTTTTGAATGGGAAATTATACATCCAGTTCTTCAGATATCGCCAGGAGATCGGTACGGCCAGCATGATGGATATCCCTATCAATACAATGATTTCAATAGTAAATGAATAGATAATGGTTGTAACGGTCGCTCCAAATGCTTTCCTGATCCCAATTTCTCTGGTTTTTTGTTCAATTATAAATAAAGTAAGCCCAAATAATCCGGAACAAGCAATAACAAGTGCAAGAATTGTAAAATATCCAAAC
>Ga0315532_1003513_pt1 | contig 9999 bp, 6 predicted proteins | sample SalMarWE160370MG_FD_203082 | JGI IMG/M metagenome (GOLD analysis project Ga0315532, IMG submission 203082) | Salt marsh sediment microbial communities from the Plum Island Ecosystem LTER, Massachusetts, United States - Salt Marsh Sediment WE1603-70 ... | reverse complement strand
GAGGGAAACCTTTGAAGGGCTTTGATGGTCGGAATCCTTGCCTGACTGGATGTGGATCCCAGATTCAGCGCATCATGATTCGTAGCGGGCCAGGCGATGCGTCAACAACGGGTCGCCGCTACGGAAGGCATCCGAAACGAGATGCAACGATAATGAAGGAGGCCGCGGATGAGGATGACAATAGGGTTGAAGTTAGGTATGGGTTTCCTGGCGATGTTGGTCTTGACCATAGCAATGGGAGTGGCGGGTACGGTCAATATCACCAAGACGGCTCAGGCGACGGACACCCTGGCCCGTGAGGCCGCGGAGGTCCGGGAGGTGCTGGCTATCAAAGAGACCGTTGTGGAGACAGAGGATGCCCTCGAACGCGCTATTGTAGCTGGGACGGAGGGTCAGATCGCTATTGGGAACTTTTTCCGCGATCGGCTGGATGCCATGCTGGGAGGGTATATTAGGGAGGCGGGGACCACGGAGGAGCTGAGCGCCGTCCACGCTGAGTTCAGCGAGTTGTGTCGGGAGCACCTCAATGTCCTCTCGGAGGGAGGCAAGGTAACCACCAGCAAGCCTGTAAACGAGAAGGTCAAGGAGTACATGGATGTCCTCACCGAATTGGAAACTGAGAGCAACGAGCGTATCGCCGTCGCGATTGATGATGCCCAAAGAGCCAGCTTCTCGGCCATACGCTTGACGATCGTCTTGGGCATCGCGGCGACCCTCGTGGGTATGGCTGTGTCCGTGGGCATCGCCCTCAGCATCACCCGTGCCATTGCTCAGCTCGTCAGGGTAACCGATAGGATTAGCATGGGCGACCTGGATGTGGCCGTCGGCGTAAGCTCACAGGACGAGATCGGCGAGTTGGCCGAGTCCATCGAGCGGATGCGGATCAGCCTGAAGACAGCCATGGAAAGGCTTACAGGGGGAGCCTAGGGAAGTAACCAGGTAAGAGGGGGTGGAAGACATCTTAAGGGACATCAACGCGGTGGTGGGGTGACCGGCTCCTTCATCTGCAATGAAGACGGAGAGGTGCTGGCTGGCGCCCTGCCTGCCTTCTCTTCTCTCGACAACCTTGCGGTGTTTGTGCAGCTGCAGCAATTGCACGAGTATCGTTGCAATAGACGCGTGCTGGAGATGGTAACTAACGGAAACCGATGGTGCGGAATGTCACCATCGCAAGAACGCTGACCAAAGCTCCAGCCCTTATTGAGCTGCACAACACTTGCAGGAGCGTTTGTATCGTACGAGGATCAACAGCGTGCTGGAGATGGTGACCTGTGGAAACCGGTGGAGGACAAGGTCGTGACCATCAGCCGGGCAATGGGCACTTTGACCTCCCTCACTCCACAGCTTCATTGAGCAGGCGGGCCTGTTCGATGTACTCCAGGGACTGGTGGCGGAAGTAGGTGTTGTACAGCTCTGCGTAGTGGCCGCCTGCTGCCAGCAGCGAATCGTGGGTCCCTTGCTCAATGATCTCGCCATCGCGCAGCACGACGATGCGGTCCGCATTGCGCACGGTGGACAGACGATGCGCGATGACAATCGCCGTTCGCCCACGCATGACCACGTCCAGCCCTTCCTGGATTTGCGCTTCGGTGAATGGGTCCACGCTGGCAGTCGCCTCATCGAGGATAAAAATGGACGGGTCTTTGAGCAGGACACGTGTTAGAGCGACCAGTTGTCGCTGCCCCATGGAGAGATTCGCCCCACGCTCGCCCACGTCAGTGTCCAGTCCGGCCGGTAGGTCAGCCAACCAGTCTCCGCTGCCAATGCGCATTGCTGCTTCGCGCACCTGCTCGTCGGTCGCATCCGGCCGGCCATAGCGGATGTTGTCACGCACCGTGCCGGAAAAGAGGAATGGCTCCTGCGGCACCAGCCCGATGTGCTGCCGGTACTGGCCCAGGTCCAGACGGCGGATGTCCCGACCGTCAATCAAGAGCTGTCCCCCCTGGAACTCGTAGAAGCGCCCCAATAGCCGCGCTATGCTGGACTTGCCCGCACCGGTATGACCCACTAGTGCCAGCGTCTCTTTGGGATGGATTTCTAACGTCAAGTCGGGCAGCACAATCTCCTCACCGGTGTAGGTGAACCTGAACTGGCGGAACTCTATGCGGCCCTCCAGGGTCTCCACTGGCTCGGACGCAGTCTGAACCACCTTTGGCTCCGTGTCAATGAGCGCAAACACACGCTCTGCGGCAGACAGCCCGTCCTGGAACTGGCTCCAGAAGGATGCAATACCCATCATCGGGAACCAGTAAAAGCCGATGGCCTGCATGAACAGATACCAGTTGCCAGGGCTCACTGCGCCGCTGCGGGCGGCCAGCCCGCCAGCGTAGATCAGTGTCGCTATCCCTAGCCCGGAAGACAGGCCCATGATGGGGAAGATGGTATTGAGCGTCAGGCCGCGCCGCAATCCCACCTGGAAGGCTTGCTGATTGTTGACTTCGAAGGTGTCATATATCGCATGTTCCTGCCGAAAACTCTTGGCCACCATGATGCCGCTGATAGACTCCTGAATCTGGGCGTTGATCTTGGCTGTGACCCGCCGGGCGCGCTGGGTCACGGTGCGCGCGACGCGCCGGAAACTGAGAGCGATGGAGGCCGCAATGGGAGTCATCCCTAACAGCAACAAGGCCAGCCATAGATTGATGCTGAACAGCCAGACGGAGAGAATGGCTACCAGCATCACCTGACTGAGCAGGTCCATAGTCAGGGTCACGATCTGGGCAAAGTCCTGCGTGTCGGACGTTACCCGGCTGACGACCTTGCCGGAGGGGTGCTGGTCGAAGAAGGAGAGGTCGTGCTGGATAGTGGCGTTGAATACATCTTCACGCAACTTCAATACCACGTTCCCCACCACCTCGGCAGAGAACAACTGCCGAACATAGTTGAACGTCCAGGCTGCCACTCCCAGCAGAAGCACACCGCCCGCCAGGAGCCAGAGGCCCTCTGCAGATGGCTCCTGCGCCAGGATGTCAATTGCGTTAGAGATGAGGATCGGACCAGCGGTCCCCGCCACCGATCTCAGCGAGATCATGATGCCAACCAGGATCATCTGCCGGGTGTAGGGACGGAAATAGCCGATGATGCGGCCGAGTAGCTCTCTGTCGCTATAACTGCGGTCATAGGCCTCGGTGTCGAGGCCATCCAGGACAAAGGGCATTGCTCTCCTTCTGTACTATTCCTCTACTGGTTCGCTACAGCAAGAATGGTCGGTGCCATCCTGAGTCCTTCGCGTTTTGTCATTCTTCGTTGCGCTCAGAATCTTGTTGTTCCACCGGGACAAGAGATTCTTCGGCCATCGCCTCTGGAGAGACTTCCAGCCTTCGGCCTCAGAATGACATGCTATCAAAATCACTGTAGCAGACCTCTATTCGTAGCGCGCGAAGATGCGCCGGTACGCTTCGCAGCGCTCCATCAACTCTTCGTGCGTTCCTTGATCGACCAATTCACCCCGGCGCAGGACCAGGATGCGGTCGGCCCAACGGATCTGGCTCAGGCGGTGGGTGATCAGGAACGTGGTCCGCTGGCTGCTGATGCGCCGCATTGCTCGCTGGATCTGATCCTCGGTGGCGCTGTCAATGGCACTGGTACTGTCGTCCAGGATCAGAATGCGAGGATTGGTGAGAAAGGCGCGGGCGATGGCGATTCGCTGCCGTTCCCCGCCGGATAGGGTCACGCCCCGCTCGCCTACCTCAGCGTTGTAGCCGTCCGCAAAACCGGTGATGAATTTGTGCGCCTGTGCTTCACGGGCCGCCCGTTCGATCTCTTCATGGCTAGCATCGGCGCAGCCAAAGGCGATGTTCTCCGCCACTGGGCGGGAGAAGAGAAACACATCCTGCTCGATGGTTGAGATTTGCGAACGGAGCGACTCTAGATTCCAGTCGCGCACATCGATGCCATCCACCAGCACCCGCCCGCTGTCGGCGTCGAATATGCGGTTGATGAGCTGTGTGAGGGTCGTTTTGCCAGATCCCGTTTGTCCAACAATGGCAATCGTCTCTCCTCGCCGCGCGGAGAAGCTGATGTCCTTTAATACCAGTTTGCCATCATAGCTGAAGCTGACGCTTTCAAAGGCCACTTCTCCACGGATCGGCTGGGCAACGCCCAACTTGTTCTCGTCCAGCTCAGTTTCCGTGCTGATCAGTTCCAAGATGCGTTCAGCGGACGCAATTCCCAACTGCACCTGGTTGAAGGTGAAGATGGAGATAAAGGTCGGAAAGCGGAGCGCGCCCATCAATCCCATAAAGGTGACCACTTGCCCCAGACTGATGCCGCCCCCGCGCCAGAGCCACAGTGAGTGCAGCAAGGCACCAGCCCAGGCCGCACTGAAGGCCAGCATCGGCAGGTAGCGAGCCTGGATCTTCCCCTGTTGCACAAAGTAGTCGCGGTACACTCGCGCGTCACGGGCAAATTTGTTCCATTCTTGCCGCTCCTGGACGTTCGCTTTGACGACTTCAATCCCAGCGATGGCTTCGGCCAGCCCGGCATTCATCACCCCGAATTGGTCCCGCAGGGCGATGCTGACCGGCTTGAGTCTGCGGTTGTAATCGGCCACCGTGAGGGCAAGCAGGATGACAAAGATGCATGGGACAGGCAGCAGCTCGGACTTGAGCCGGCCGATCAGGATGATCGGGACGACAGCGGACATGAGGGAATCCATAATCAGCATCACGCCCGGGCTGAACATCAAGTTGAGCATGTGCACATCGTTGGTGGCACGTGCCATGATATCCCCGATCCGCTGCCGTCCGTGAAACGTCTGGCTCTTGCCCAGCAGGCTGATGTACAGCTCCTCGCGAGCGTCCCGCTCAATGTGCTGGGCCAAGAACTCCATGGTATAGTTGCGTACCAGGCCTGTCAACCCTTGGCCAGCAGCACATGCCACGGCGCTCAGCGCCAGGCCCACCAACGCGGCTGTGCGCCAGCCAGGTGTGATAATGAGGTCGAATGCCCGCCCGACAAAGATCTGGATGTAGCTGTAGAACCCGTTGTTCAGGACAGTAGCGAGAATTGCGGCCAGAGGGAAAAGTGGGTAGCGCACCAGGTGGGACATGATCCAGCGTACTGGCCCAGAGTGGTTGTAATGGTATTCATCTGCAATGGTGAACTCGCGTTTCTCCACAGGTTACTCCAGCCAGGGGACAACAGCGGTTTCTATGGAAGAGCAGGGGTATCGTAGCGCTATTGTACTGCGAGATCGCTCGCACGCAAAGTGAAGCGGGAGCGCGATAGCTCAGATGCTGGGTCGCTTGGAGGCGGAAAGCCCGGTGCAGTGAACCCAGGGTCTTCTGGGGGATAGAAATGGGCATCCACCCCTGGTCGTACGCTTCGCGCTTGCTGGTCGCCATCTTCTGCAGTACAATACAAATGCCCACTGGGGGTGCTCAGCTGCTGCCGCAAGCGTACGTCCAGTCGGCTCCCTGCATGCCCATTCATGAAATGCTGCGTGAGAGCGAAGCTTACCTATGATTGACCAGGCAAACCAGAGCCGACGTCAGCGATGGCAATTGCAGAGCCCCGGTTGGCTTTTAGCTCCGTCGCATAGCCCACGTAAAGGAGCGCATCATGGACGCCATCACTGTCGCCATCGAAGCCGCACACAAAGCAGGCGAGCTGATCCTGCAACACTTCCGCCAGCCGCAGGAAATCCGCATGAAAGGACCTGCGGATATCGTTACTCAAGTGGATCACGATGCTGAAGACGTCATCGTCCGCACTATCCGGCAGGCCTTCCCCGACCACCAATTCCTGGCCGAAGAAGGGCACTCGGCAAGCTGTGACGCGGACTTTCTGTGGGTCATTGACCCGCTGGACGGAACCCGCAACTACACCGCAGGCATCCCTTTCTTCTGCACGTCCATTGCCCTCACCGTGAAGAGGCGGACGGTTCTGGGCGTGATCTACGACCCACTGCGTGAGGAGACCTTTTCTGCAGAAGCAGGGGAAGGCACGTATCTAAACGGTGCAAAGGTCGACTACGTCAAGAAGACGAGCATGGAGCAGGCAATTGCCTACGTCGGTTTCCTGCCTGCCCGACACGCCGATGACGCCGGTCTGGCGCTCCCCATGTTCACGCGCCTGCGCCCTGCAGTCTTAGCTATGCGCAAAATGGGCTCGGCTGCACTGAGCCTGGCCTACGTCGCCTGTGGACGATTTGACATTGCTTACCATGACCGGCTGGATGCCTGGGACATGCTGGCCGGCGCACTGCTCGTGGAGGAGATTGGTGGCGTCGCCACTGACTTCGGAGGCAGGCCCATATCCGTGACCTCGCGGGACATCATTGCTGCAAATGCCCCGGCTTTTCATGCTGCCACTTTACGTATTGCCCGACAAGTGCTCGCAGAGGTTGATTCGCCGACTTTGTAGATACTCTCTTCTCTTCCTCTGCACGAATCGCGCGTTAATCGACATAACTACTGCATGGCCTGTGCTGGAACCGATTGCAGCTTCTCAAGTGGTGAGCAGAACCGGGCGACTTGTAGATAACACACCGAAAGGAATGGGCGGGCATCTAGCGATACATCGAGGCGCGCATAAAACGCAACTTTGCCACGTGTGCGGGCGCGAAGGAGGATCTGCGGGTAGTCCTGGCGGCCTGCCCCGCGCCATCGGCCTGTTGCGCGAAGCCCCAAGCAGTGAAATGGGGCATCCGTACATGCATCACACGGTGTAACCATGACTCAGGGAAAGCAACAGCTGATCGTCAAGGCGGACTGGGTCTACGCGGTCATCCTAACCGTGCTGGCCGCCATTCCCCGTCTCTGCTGCCTGAACCTGGCCGAGTTCAAGCTGGACGAGGCCACCCACTACCAGATGGCCTATTATCTTACGCGCGGTGACTGGCGCTGGGTCGGCTCCACAGCATCAATGGGTTTCCCCAAGCCGCCGCTTTTCGTCTACACACTGGCCCTGCCCATGCAGTTAAGCCACGACCCGCGTGTCGTCACTGGCTTTCTGGGCGTACTGGCAGCGTTAGCGACGGGCGGCTTCTACTTGATTCTGCGTCGCTTCCTAGGCAAGGGTGCTGCCTTCGGTGCCGCCTTACTCTTTGCCCTGAACCCACAAGCCATACTACACGCCCGCAAGCTCTTCACGGCAGACCTGATTCCCCCCCTGTGCACGCTATTCCTGGGTGCGGCGGTGGCATTCCTGGAGAGTTCCCCAAAGCGGATTCGGCGGTTTGCGATGCTGACAGCGTTCACCTTTGGCCTGCTGCTGCTGAACACATTCTCCCCCGTCCTGCTGTTCCCCGCTGTAGGCCTGCTCTTTTGGCAACGACGCCAGGATCTCAAAGTGCTTGATTGTATGGGAGCGATGGTTGCTTTCAGCTTACCCTTCGTGCCCTACCTCATCCAGGTAGCACCACTTATTCGCAACGCCATTGCCAGCACCGGTGGTTCACCCACAAGCCGCCCACCCTTGCTAACATGGATCTGGAGCCTGCTGTATGGAGGCCCGTGGCCCTCGAATGCGTTCAGCATAGCCGGTATTACGGCGATAACCATTGGCCTACTTTCACTAGGAGGAATAGCGTGGCTCCTGAATGCAGCACGCAAGCGGGAGACCAGAGCCTGGGCGGCCTTTTTCCTGGCCTGGTTAGGTCTGGCGCCACTAGTGGCCCTCGTCGTCCCGATTGGAGTCAGACTGCACTACCTGGTTATCCTCTACCCACTGCTGTTCGTGCTGCCTGGTGCGGGCGTGGAACTGGCGTTCCGCCGGGCAAGATGGCTGGGCTGGAGTGCACTGGCTCTTCTGATCGTGGCCACCGGCTGGCAAGCACAGATTTGGGTCAACAGCCTGACAGACGTGAGCCGGGGCGTCGAAGGCTATGGCACCCCATTGGGCTACTGGTGGCGTGCGACCGAGCAAGCCCGGGACTTTGCCGCAGAGCACGAGGCAGCCGAGGTGCTGCTGCTGATGCCAGGAGACCAGCCCTGGGACGAAAAAGCGCACGTCTTAGATGCATTGCTGAGCGATACGCCGCACCGTGTGATCAACGGACATACCACTGTCCTGTACCCGCCACATACGGCCGTGCTCCTCATTGCCTCCGAAGTGGAAGACGCGATGGCGTTTATCGTCCCCTGTACTCAGAATCTGGGCAGCCCCCTGAAGGCATCCCCCTTTGGAGGGGCCTACCACTACCGTCTGTGGCCCTCGGATACGTCCGCAGCATCCGCGTGTACGGCGGGGCTGCAACCGGCATCCGCGCGGTGGGCCTCGGGCGCCCGGCTCCTGGGATACAGCGTGAAAGGGCGCCCCCAACCGGGGGAAACGCTTCACGTCATTCTCTACTGGGAAACGACGCAAGGCCCCCTCGGTGAAGACATCCACTGGTTCAATCACCTGCTGGATCAAGAGGAGCGCAAGTGGGGGCAGTTTGACACTGTAGGCTGGCCCGCTGTGCGCTGGCGGCCCGGAGACCGGGTGATGACCTACTTTGACATCACTATTAGCCCTGAGGCGGAGCCTGGTCCCTACCTGCTGCGCGTGGGACAGTACACCTATCCATACCTTGAAAATATCCCGGTCGTAGATGCGGCCGGGAATCCAGTAGATTATGCTGCGGAACTCCCCCTCCCGACGCCGTAAGCAATGAGTGCGCTGTTCAGGGCTTTTCCAGAGGCTGGTTATATTCATCGTGTTCAGCGGCAGTTGCACTGCCGCGGCTCCTGGCGATGCTACGCCGCTGGTGCAAAGGCCGTGTAGACAACCCCGCAGTGCAACTGCGGGGGAACGTGGGGAAGTCGGCTGACTTTGGAAAGCCCTAGTCTGCTGTTACGGACGCTTGGAGTTGTATGGACATTTTGATACAATTCTGGTTCAGACGGCGTATAGCCAAGTCCGACCTCGGACAGGATCACACTGCTGGTGAGGGATTGAGAAAGGAGTTGGAAGATGAGTGAGGAGACAAAAGAAGGCATGGCTGGGGAAGCAAAGGGTCAGGATGCTCAGACCCAAAAGTCGAGTCAGGAGGAATGGGCGAACATTGGGCAGCGCATCGAGGCTCAAATAAAACGGGACTTTGCCATGTGGGCGGGCGCAGAAGGGAGCGATAGCTGGGAGGTCATCGGCCGCAAATCGGAGGCGAAAATCCGGAGCAAGATGGCCGGCGGCTTGGGCGCTGCCCCTGACGCGAGTTGGGAAGAAATTGGGCGCACAATGGAACAGAAGGTCAGAGCCGAAATAGCCGGTGGCGTCGGTGCGGAGGAAGGAGCAGAATGGGATGAGATTGGGCGGCGCGTCGAATTCCAGGTCAAGACAGGGCTCGGCAAGTGGGCTGGTGCCTCTCCCGAAGACGATTGGGCAACCGTCGGTGACAAGATCGGAGCCAAGATCCAGAGAATCCTGGACGATGTCCTGAAGACGGAGAAGAAACCCGAGGGGACGCAGGGGGCTCCCGAAAGCCCTTGAGCCCAGGGTGACGAGAGCTAGTGGTCTGTCAGTGTTGAAGCAATTGCTTCGTAGTACATTGTTACCTTAGTTCCGGTAACCTGTCATTCTGAGCTGCGCCATGGCGCATTCGCACCACTCGTTGTGCAAGAAACGGTGATGTGTCATTGCCTTTGGTCCTGGGCTACCTTTGTCCCTGGGTCTTTGTCCCTGGGGCCAAAGACCCAGGGGAAGACCCAGGGGAAGATCCAGGGCGAGCGCAGCGAAGCAATCTCCCTCTCACCGACAGGTGCAGATTGCTTCGTCGCTACGCTCCTCGCAATGACACCACCCGCCCTTGTTTCTTAGTGGCGACCGGAGGGAGCGAAGAATCTCTATTACGTGATACAAACGATTTCCATTGAGTAATCGGAGATTCCCTTCGGCCCGGCTCCCTTCGACTTTGCTCAGGGCAGGCAGGGCGGGCTTCGCCTTCGCTGAGCTCCGGCTCAGAATGACATAACCGTCGAAACTTCGGTAATGCTGTACTAGCACTCTTCGGCGGTCATGCTGTTACCGCAGCAAGTTCATAATTTGGCAGGCCGCGCACAAAGCAGTGCTGACCCG
>Ga0315532_1003507_pt1 | contig 10009 bp, 5 predicted proteins | sample SalMarWE160370MG_FD_203082 | JGI IMG/M metagenome (GOLD analysis project Ga0315532, IMG submission 203082) | Salt marsh sediment microbial communities from the Plum Island Ecosystem LTER, Massachusetts, United States - Salt Marsh Sediment WE1603-70 ... | reverse complement strand
CCTGCTGACTTTGGCATTTTTTATAATAGCTCTAATACCTCCAACAATCTGGCTGCAATACCTCGCGGTACCTGTGCCCTTTTTAATAGTCGGGTTGGCTTACCCACTTTTTTATTTAAGGAAATCTATCAGCGAAGTCGGTACCGGCAAAAACTTCAAAATAGCTTGTGTTCTATTGGCTGTCTGTGTCGTTACTGCGGTTATTTCAAATCCTGTCGTACTGTATAGGATGCCGATGCTATTCGCACCAGAATATTGGGTACCTGTTCAGATACATAATATATCAGAGGATATCACTCATAATACTCATGAGCCAAGACTTATACTTACCTTAGCCCCCCTATTTGCAATTGAAGGCGGCGGTGATATTTACACTGAATTATCTGCTGGCGCCATAGTTTACAGAATCGCCGACCGTCTCTCTCCCTGGAATCGAGATATTACCCACACGGCAGGTCCAGGAACGCTTAAAAAACTAATTGAAAAGTCCCCGCCTTCAGCGGTAATACTTGGCGTAGAAATAAACCTTCTCGAAGAGCCTATCCTCGAAGCAGCTATTCAGCCTGATATTGGAAATTGGAGGAGAAAGGTCTATGAAAACGGACCTATCGTTTACTTCAGACGTTGATACAGAACTATCTTCCAGCGTTGTCGATGATTGCTTGTGCAATGTCATTGATGGCGTCACGAGTTTTACCGTTGGCATTGTTAGCAAGGATGGAAAAAATATAATCACCTTGCTCGGTGCTGCATACGCCTGAAAATGTTTTGACTGTGCTGATATAGCCGGTCTTGCCGAAAATTTTGCCTTTATACTTTTTTTCTTTGAAATATCTGGCAATTGTACCATCCACCCCTCCTACCGCTAATGAGTCTTTATAAAGCTGCCAATTCTCGCTTTTATAGATACTTAATAATACTTTTGTTAAAGTGTTTGCGCTGAGCTTATTTTGCTCACTCAGGCCGCTGCCGTCATCTATATAAAACTGACCTGAGTCGATGCCAAGCTCTGACAGGTATCGGGAAATCATTTCTCGGCCCTTCTCCCAACTGCCGTTTCTTCTGTCCGGATTACTTTCGGCGGCGATAGTTTTAAGCAAGGCCTCTGCCGCCAATCCCAAGCTGTTTTTATTACACCGTGCTAAACAATCGGCTATTGGTGTGACATATTCTGTGATCACTTTGACATCATTATCTTCAGTAAGCGGCTTTTCTACTATCTGGCCACCTACAGTAATTCCTTCATTAGCTAAGTGCTCTGCCAGTAGAAAGGCAAAAAACGCAGCAGGTTTCTCAATCGCAACTTCAAATGGGCCGACTTCTTTTTTACACTTGCCAAAAACGGTAATTTTATTAGGCTCATGATTTCGATATGAACCGATGGTACTACTGCCGCTCGATATCGGTTTGACATTATTGATAAATTGAATAAATTTTGTTTGTGGTTCAATAAGGATAGTCACTTTGCCTGCGAGTTTTTTTGCACTTATCTCGACACAATTATCGTTAAAATTCAGCCCGCAGACTTCACAGGCGTACCAGCGGTTTAATTCCGCCTTTGGCCAGCTCGGATGAACGAGCTGGTCGTCAAATATGTGGCTATCAACAATGATGCCGTTTATGGCTTTTACGCCATTGCGTTTCAGCGCTGTAGTTATGTCTTTGAGTATCCAATACCTCTCTCGGCCATATTTAGTATCGGTAACCTCATCGCCTAATAATGGGTCGCCGCTCCCTACTATTACAAGAGTGTTGCCACGAAGCCCGACTTTCGTTTTATAATCGTAATTAGGGCCTAAATATCTTAGTGCGGCTGCGGTAACGATTATTTTCATATTCGAGGCCGGTATCATTGCCGCTGCCGCTTCATGGCTGTAAACTATATCGTTGGAATCAGCCTTTACGATATGAATGGAAAATTGAACTTTTCTCTGCGAAGAGCGCCCGATAATGCCGTTAACTTCTTTTGCTAAATTTGCCTGGGCAACACTAATGAAACTGACGATAAATACAATTAGTAGAAATAGTTTTTTCTTCAGAGAATCCATATAGTGGCCTATTATTATATAACTGAATCAGAATGGCAAGTACGATGAGAAATAAATCGAGATGCTCTGCTTGCAATGGCAATTGGAAATTGGTTAAATGGTAATGCACAGCATGGCTTACGCTATTAACAATTACTAATTTTGTCGTATTTTGAATTATGCTCGAATTTCTCTTATATCCTAAATCTATAGCTGTAATCGGAGCCTCGCGGACACCCGGCAAAGTTGGCAACGAGATACTGGTCAATCTATCAGCAGGCGGATTCCAGGGACAAATCATACCTGTGAACCCCTCGGCTGACGAAATTCTGGGATTAAAGTGTTTACATGATTTAGGCACATACAAAGACAGTATCGATTTAGCCGTAATTGCTGTGCCGGCACCATCTGTTCGTGATGCTGTTGAAAGCTCGATTAAAGCAGGAGCAAAAGCAATAGCTGTCGTCACAGCGGGTTTCGCAGAGCTCGGGCCGCAAGGAGCTAAGAGACAATCGGAGATTAAGCAGCTTTGTTCAGAAAAAGGGATTCGTCTGCTGGGTCCAAATTGCCTGGGTATAATTAATACCAGCCATCGCATGAACGCTTCGTTTTCAAAGCAAATGCCGAAGTCCGGCTGTATATCGGTTTTGTCTCAATCCGGTGCAGTCTGTACTGCGATGCTAGACTGGGCTGATGCCCGAGGGCTGGGCCTGGCAAAGGTAATTAGCATCGGTAATAAAGCAGATTTAGATGAGAGCGATTTTTTGTCGGCATTAGCGGTTGATGAACAGACAAAAGTCATTGTAGGCTACCTTGAGAATATCACTTGTGGTGATAAGTTTATTGAAGCCGCCCGTTCGGTCACCTCTGCAAAACCCGTTGTTTTACTGCGGGCAGGATTCACCCAGGCGGGAACAAAGGCAGCATCGGCGCATACTGGAAATATAGCTGGTGACGATATCGCATACGGCGCAGCATTTAAACGGGCCGGTATAATAAGGGCCGAGAGCTTTGACCACCTTTTCGATTATGCTGCAGCTCTGTCGATGCAACCATTGCCGAAAGGCAACCGTGTGGCGATTATAACCAATGCGGGTGGGCCTGGCGTTATGGCCGCCGATGCAGTGGAACAATCCGGCTTGAAGGTGGCTACCCTAAACGGCTATAGCGCTACTACGCTGAGACAAAAGTTACCCGCAGCAGCCATTGTCGATAATCCAATTGACGTATTGGGCGATGCCGACCCCCAACGCTATGCCACGGCTGTCAACGCCGCTCAGAAGGATGAAGCGGTTGACGCTATCATTGTAATTCTTACACCACATGCTATGACAAAGCCGGCCGAAACAGCCCGCGAGGTTGCCGCCTGCAGCTCCAGCGAAAAGCCGGTCGTCATAGTTTTTTTGGGAAGTGCCGATGCGATGCCGCACTGTAAGGAATTGGCTGAATCAAACCTGCCCTACTATCCTTCTCCAGAGCGAGCGGTATCAGCCCTGCGGGCCATGTATGAATACGCGACTTGGAAGCGACGCCCTGCGCGTGCCGTCACCCGCTTTCCGGTTAACCGTCATAGAGTTGAACGCATTATCTCTCGACATCTAAAAACGGGCCACTTTCAAATGGGTGAGGTAGAAGCCAAAGAAATCCTGCGGGCTTACGACTTTAATGTACCTGATGGTCAGTTGGCCAACACGCCGGAAGAAGCTGTCCAAGCCGCAGAAAGAATCGGATTTCCCGTCGTTATGAAGATTGTCTCTCCCGATATTCTACATAAATCTGATGTGGGCGGTATTAAGCCGAATATATCGAACTCTGAGCAGGTACGCGATACCTTTGATTTGCTGACCATGCGGCTTAGCAGGCGTGCTCCGAAAGCAAGATTGAACGGCATATATATAGAGAAGATGTGTGCAGGCGGCCTGCAAGTCATTCTTGGTATGACCTGTGACCCACAATTTGGGCCGATGCTAATGTTCGGCTTAGGCGGTATCTTCGTAGACGTGCTCAAGGACGTATCATGTTATCTTGCACCAATCACTGCTGATGAGGCGATGCAAATGCTGCTGGAAACCAGGTCATACGCTTTGCTTAAAGATGCCCGTGGCCAGGCTGATATTGATTTATCAGCGATTACAGGTGGACTTCAACGAATAAGCCAGATGGCTTTAGACTTCCCGCAGATTACTGAGCTGAATATTAATCCATTTATTGTAGGAAAAGTTGGAACTGAATCTGTAGCTGTTGATGCAAGAATAACTCTTGCTCGAACTGGTAAAAGGTAAATGAGCAGGTCCAATCCCGGCAACGAGAATAATCGTTTCTTTCAAAAGACAAAAGGACGAGACTCCAATAATTGGCAGAATAGCTACCGGAGTATTATCACTTCAGCAAAAGAAGCCATCGCACGGATTCGGCCCGGCCAACATGTGTTTATCGGTACCGGCTGTGGCCAACCTCAGGTGCTGATTAATACTCTAATAGACCAAGCCGTCAGGTTGAATGATGTGGAAATCATACATCTGCTGACCCTAAGTGAACCGTATTACCGCCATAAGGAGCTGGCTAAGCACTTTCATATCAACAGATTTTTTATAGCCGGCAATGTCGATGCCGACATGCAGGATAGACTCGGTGATTACACGCCGATATTTCTTTCTGATATCCCTCGACTCTTCCACTCGGGTCAGCTCCCTATAGATGTTGCTCTGATACAAGTGACTCCTCCCAACAAACACGGCATGTGCTCTTTAGGCATTTCCGTCGATATTACCAAAAGTGCGGCTGAGAACGCAGGATTGGTCATAGCACAAGTTAATCCGCAGATGCCGTGGACTCAGGGAGACAGCCTGCTGCATGTCCACGATATTGATCTGCTCGTACCCAGCGACCAGCCTCTTATTGAAGCCGATCTGCCAAAACCCACGGAGACCTCACGTCGTATAGCCGAGTACATAGCTGCTCTGATACCTGATGGTTCCACGGTCGAGCTGGGCATGAAAAATATCGCCCTTGCTGTACCCGAGTTTTTAAAAGACAAACACGAATTAGGTATTCACACCGAGGTAATGACGGACGCCATCATTGAGCTGTTTGAATCCGGAGTAATAACAGGTGTGCGAAAAAGTATCGACCGCGGCAAAATTGTAGCCAGCTTTTGTATGGGCACGCGGAGGCTTTATGATTTCATCGAGGATAATCCTCTGTTTTCCTTCCGTCCTACGGATTATGTCAGTGACCCGCATCTAATCTGTCAGCAGCATAACATGGTTGCCATCAGTACCGCGCTGGAGATTGATTTAACAGGACAAGTCTGTGGCCGTACGCTACATACGAAGTTTTTCTCCGGCTTAGGCAATCACATGGATTTTATTCATGGTGCTGCCAGGGCACGAGGAGGTAAGTCAATCGTAGCCCTGGAGTCTACCCGCAACAGAGGCAGCGTTTCCCGCATTGTTACCCATCTCAGCCGCGGTGCTGGTATAGCAGCTACAAGCTGTGAAGTACATTACGTGGTCACAGAGTTCGGCGTTGCTTATCTCTATGGCAAGAGCCTTCATGAGCGTGTTTTAGCACTTATCAGCATAGCGCATCCGGAATTCCGCGCCCAATTACTGAAAGAGGCGATCGAGGACAATTTTATCAGCTCTGATTTGGCCACTGTGGAAGGAAAAATCTTAGTCGGACCGCCGGAGTTAAGAACTTCGCTATTGCTTAATGACGGAACGCAAATAAACTTTCGGCCGATGCAACCAACCGATGAGAAGCGAATGAAAGATTTGTTATACTCACTTTCGCAAAAGACATTTTATTACCGTTTTATGTCAAACATAACACGAATACCGCAAAAGCAAATACAGAACTTCGTCTATATAGATTACCGCAGCGATATGGCGATTGTCGGAACTCTGCCTGAAGCACATGGCGAAGAGATTATCGCTATTGGACGTTATTATCTGGATCCACGTACCAACCTTGCTGAAGTTGCCTTTATCGTTCACGACCGGTGGCAGAACCGCGGCATCGGGACTTTTTTGCTAAGATACCTTATCACCATTGCAAAGCGCAACGGCATCGCCGGTTTTACAGCCGAGGTTTTACATGACAATAAGCCGATGTTGGCGGTACTACACAAGAGTAACTGTAAGCTCAGCAGCAAATTTGAGGACCGTGTTTACAGCCTTAAATTAGATTTTTAGATGTGGCACGGGCTTTTCTTCGGGTTAGCTTGATCCAAAACAATTGATTTGTTTCAAAGGCGAATCTTTAATGTTGACTATTGCGCTTATAGTTGGTAATTATTATCGTTTTTGGATTCGGCCCTCAATTGAATTTGAGGCGCCAATTGCCGAATTCCGATTTACGATGGATTCGACAAGCTCACCACAAGTTTTCGATTTCAAGCTTGTCCCGAGCGAAGTCGAGGGATCGAAAATTTGGCAATCGGCAATCGAAAATTGTAAAAATGGCTGAGAAGATTGTCAAAGTAGGTCTGGTTGGATTTGGAACTGTAGGCTGTGGAGTGGCAAAGCTTATTTCTGAGGAAGCTGATTCCATCGCAGCCAAAATGGGTCTGCGCCTTGAGCTTGCCTGCGTTGTAGATATCGACACGCAGACAGCCCGGCCTGTGAACTTACCGGATGGCATTTTAACCGATGATTTGGAAAAACTCTTAAAAGACGATACCATTCAGATAGGCGTTGAGCTTGTAGGAGGTACCGACGCAGCGAAACAAATCCAGTTGAAGATGCTTCAGGCGGGCAAGGATGTGGTTACAGCTAATAAAGCCTTGTTAGCGGAACACGGCAGCGAACTCTATCAAGCTGCGAGACAAAACGGACGCTGTATAGCTTTTGAAGCCAGTTGTGCCGGTGGCATACCCATTATCTCGGCTATCCGAACCGGATTAGTAGCTAATAATATCACTGCTATGTACGGCATCGTAAATGGAACGTGCAATTATATCCTGTCGCAGATGGCTTCCAAAGATGAAGATTTCTCGCAGGCCTTAGCCAAAGCACAGGAGAAAGGCTACGCCGAAGCTGATCCGACGCTGGATATCAGTGGCGGCGACAGCGCCCACAAGCTGGCTATCCTGGCCTCTATTGCTTTCGGATACGAAGTCGCCCTCGAAGACATCTATGTTGAGGGTATTGAAGCAATCTCGAAAGATGACATCCGCTACGGCGGTGAGATGGGTTACTGTCTAAAATTACTCGCAATCGGGCAAAAAGATAAACAAGCTTGTCCTGAGCGTAGTCGAAGGGGTCGAATCTCATTGCGTGTACATCCTTCTTTTATTGCCAGGGATAATTCACTGGCTCGGGTCAATGGTCCATTTAACGCTATAAGCATATTCGGCAGTGCTGTTGGTCAGGTGATGTTCTACGGAAGAGGTGCGGGAATGATGCCTACGGCAAGCGCAGTTGTCGCTGATATTATCGATGTTGCTCTTGGTAATTCTGCTACTACTTTTCACCATTTGAATCTGAAACCGAGAAGCCAAACTATACCGCTGATAGATAAAATTGACAATCTTGTAAGCAGGTTCTACATCAGGATAATGTGCAAAGACCAGCCAGGCGTAATTGCTCAATGGAGCAAAGTCCTTGCTGATCATCAGATAAGTATATCGGGCGCATTACAGCACGAGGGTATCGGCCCGGACAACACGGTACCGGTTGTAATTGCAACCCATCCTACTCAGCAGAAAAATGTCACTGCAGCACTAAAAGACATGGAAACTCTGGACGTTATCGGCGGAAAACCCGTCTGTATAAGAATCGTAGATATTCCGGAAGATAAAGATTGATGACCAAATACGCTATAATAATTCCTGACGGTGCGGCTGATGAACCGATTGAGCAGTTGGGCAATAAGACCGTATTAGAGGCTGCTGAAACACCAAATATGGATAAAATCAGCACTTTGGGCCGCCAGGGTATCGTCCGGACAGTACCGCAAGATATGGAACCGGGCAGCGATGTTGCACAAATGAGCCTGCTTGGCTATGACCCACTTCGATATTATAGTGGCCGAGCTCCAATTGAAGCTGAAGCGCGTAATATCAAGCTCTCCGCCACCGACTGGGTCTTTAGATGTAATCTGATAACCATTGCAGACGGCAAAATGGCAGACCACAGCGCCGGCCATATATCCACAAAAGAGGCTGGAACATTGATTGAAGAATTACAGAGCCGATTGGGCAACAATCAGCTCCGCTTCTACACGGGCGTAAGCTATAGGCACCTGGTAGTTTTTAAAGAGCGGGATTTCGACGTTCAAACGTATCCGCCACATAATTACATAGGCAAGCCCATAGAAAAAATATTACCTCGCGGCAAAGGTTCAGAGATACTTATAGATTTGATGGCTCGTTCTCAGCAGCTTTTTAGTAATCACGACATAAATCAGGTCAGATACGACCTGGGTGAAAATCAGGTCAGCTCTATTTGGCTTTGGGGACAGGGAAAACGTGCCCAAATGGATAGCTTCGAGAACCGGTTTGGAATCAGAGGTGCTGCTATAACAGCCGTTGATTTAGTTAGAGGTTTGGCAAAACTTATCGGTTTTGACTTAATAGAAGTACCAGGGGCCACGGGTTTTATCGACACAAATTACCAGGGCAAGGCTTCTGCTGCGATAGAAGCGTTACATAAATACGACCTTGTTTTCGTCCATATAGAAGCTCCCGATGAAGCATCCCACGAAGGCAATGCCGAATTGAAGAAAAAAGCTATCGAACAGATTGATAAATATATTGTTGGTCCTGTGTTTGAGGCTCTGCAGAATTACAAAAGCTGGCGAATACTCGTAGCTCCTGACCATCCAACTCCGGTGCGAAACTGTGCCCATTCATCGGAGCCGGTTCCATTTGCCATGGCAGGTGATAATATTAAAAGTGTTTTGCCTTTGACTTTTAGTGAAGCCAACGCTGCCAAGTCGGGCTTGAATATAAACAATGGTTTTGAGCTTATGGAATACTTCTTAAAAAGCTAATAGGTGGAATATGGCTATAATTGTACAAAAATTCGGTGGTAGTTCAGTCGCTAATGCTGAAAAGATACGCTGGGCTGCTGAGCGAGTTATAAATACGGTGAAGAATGGCTACCAGGTTGTAGTAGTAGCCTCTGCACGCGGCAAACAGACAGATGAGTTAATCTCTAATGCTTTAGAGCTAAATCCTAATCCTCCTAAAAGAGAGATGGACCAATTGCTCAGTACGGGTGAGCAACAATCTGTATCACTCTTCGCTATGGCGCTCGATGCTATGGGCTATGAAGCTATCAGCTTTACCGGTGGGCAGGTCCGAATGCTCACGACGAGCGATTTCACCAAGGCACAAATAAAAAGTATCGATGCGGAACGAATTCATAAACAGTTAGACCAGAGCAAGATTGTCATCGTTGCGGGCTTTCAGGGTATAGACGAAGATGAAAATATTACAACATTGGGTAGAGGCGGCTCAGATACAACCGCAGTTGCATTGGCAGCGGCTTTGGGTGCTAAAGAGTGTGATATCTTTACCGATGTAGACGGTGTTTTCACGACCGATCCGCGAATATTCAAAAATGCCATAAAAATAGAGCAGATCAGCTATGACGAGATGCTTGAGATGGCAAGTCTCGGTGCAGGAGTCATGCATAATCGAGCTGTTGGGTTCGGCAAGAAATATGATGTGAAGATTCACGTGCGAAATAGCGTAAAAGAAATAGAGGGGACAATAATTACTCACGAGGTGCCGCAAATGGAAGGTATAGTTGTTACAGGTGCGACAATACAAAAAGATATGGCCAAAATAAGCCTTGTAGGCGTTGATAACGTTCCAGGAAATGCTGCAAAGGTCTTTGCTAATCTTGCTAAGGCAAAAGTGGTTGTCAATGACATCGTTCAGACAGAAATCAGTCCTGATAAGGCGAACCTGTCATTTATGATTGGGATTTCGGACCTGGATGCTGCCAAGAAAGCCGTCGATTCAATCAAAG
>Ga0315532_1003506_pt1 | contig 10010 bp, 4 predicted proteins | sample SalMarWE160370MG_FD_203082 | JGI IMG/M metagenome (GOLD analysis project Ga0315532, IMG submission 203082) | Salt marsh sediment microbial communities from the Plum Island Ecosystem LTER, Massachusetts, United States - Salt Marsh Sediment WE1603-70 ... | reverse complement strand
ATCGCTCGTCCTGAGCGAGGTCGAAGGGCTGCCAGCCACGCTCAGTTTCGTCACCCTGGAGCCTGCGACGCTGGAGGTCAGCGCGGTCAAGGAGCCGGAGGAAGGTGCTCCCCCCCGCCTCGGGGGGGCTGGGGGGGGTAAAGGTGGGGGGCTCATCGTGCGCTGCTGGAACGTGGGCGGCGAGCCGGTGGAGGGCACCATCCGGCTGTGGCGGCCTTTCCGGCGGGCGCTGCGGGTCAATCTGGCGGAGGAGGGGGATACCGAACTGGCGCGTGACACCGACGCCGTGACGCTGCCCGTGCGTGCGTGGGAGATCGCGACGGTGAGGTTTGAGTTCTGAATCAAAGGGGCACTATGCACAGACGTCTCATCATCAACGCCGATGACTTCGGCTACGCCGAGGGCTCCGTTTTCGTGACGGCACGCAGTTGCTTCGGCGCTACGGCCGCCTCCGCGCCGGCGAACTCAAGGCCGCGCCCATAGGCAGGTATGGAAACCTGCCCTACCTGATAACAAGACAGCCTGGGGCACCACGTATGGGGACGACACGTCCCCTTTGAGCTTGTTTTGAGCCTGTCTACCCCACAAACCTGAGCGGGTCTCCATCGCACTCGAGGCGAGTACGGCCTGCGAGCCCTGCAAGACCTGGCTGTGCATTACGGCGAAGGGCCGGTACAGAACAAGGACCTGGCCAGGCGGAATAACATCCCGCCCAGGTTCCTGGAGCAGATTCTGCTCACGCTGAAGCATGGCCGGATAGTGCACAGTCGCAAAGGACCCCAGGGAGGGTACCACCTGGCCCGCTCCCCGCAGCAGATCAACCTGGCGGAAGTCGTGCGCCTGCTGGGTGGGCCGCCGGCTCCCATCAGTTGCGTGAGTGAGATGGCCTACGAGCCCTGCGGCTGCCCCGACATGGAGGCCTGCGGCCTGCGGCGGGGGAATGCGAGAGGCGCTGGCCCAGAAAGCGGACTTCATCGTCACTTCCGGCGGCGTCTCTGTGGGCGATTTCGACTTGGTCGAACGAGTGCTGGCGGCCGAGGGGGCGATGCACTTCTGGTCGCTGAACACGAAGCCAGGACGGCCGCGGGCTTTCGGGGTCGTTGGCAACGTGCCATTACTGGGGCTGCCCGGCAACCCGGTGCCTGCGCATCCGCCTGCCCGAGACGGAGGCGGGCTACGAGGTTACGCTCACCGGCAACCAAGGCTCCGGCATCCTCAACTCGCTGGTACAAGCAGACGGGTTGGCCGTCATCCCGGAAGAGGCTGATCACCTGCCAGCAGGGACAGAGGTGGAGGTGATTCTGCTCGCCCCCCACTCCATCCAGCAGTTTCAGTACCCAGGCGGGGGCGTCGTCGTCAACTGCGAAAGAGAGCGGCGGGTGACGTACGCCGTGTCCGAGTACTAATCTCCGTAATCACGGAGCACAAGGGGCAGATCGACCTGATGGCAGACCGGGCAAGGCGCCAGGTGCAAGCTGTACTCGCTGTACCAGAACCCACCCCTGGATCCGTTCAACGTGAAGAACTGGTTGTCCCAGGCATCCCCTTCCAGACGGTACAAGCCGTGAGGAATCAAAGGCCCATACTGGAAGTTCTTTTCCCCCGCCTTTAAGTAGGCCGAGGCCGGCAGCAGGGTGCCATCTTGGGCCACGCCGTTGGCGATCCAGAGTTCGTAACCCTCATCGGTGATCCGCCACCCATCGGCCATGCCCCACCAAGGTTCAGGCAGCGTCCCTAAGTCGGCGTTCAAGCCACCGAAGGTACCCGAACTCCGGTAGAAGCATTGGGTCGAGTCGTGTATGATGTGATTGTGATCGACCCCGCCGGCCACGCAAATAGCCCCATCCGGTCCTCCGATCCAAGGCACGTACCACGAAGCGTGGAAGCCAAACCATACAGAGGCAGGAAAGGGACTGTGGCTAACGACCGTGTTCGCTGCGGGGTTATACTCCCACAAATCCCTCGTCCGGCCCCCACCCTCCTGGGTAGAGCCGCCGGATAGATAGCACACGTTCTCGCCGGTATGCTGGAGCATAGAGACGATATCGTGCGCCCACCGTCCTACCTCGGGGTAGTCGGGATTACCCGGCTCGCCCGTGGGAGTAGGCTGCGTAGACCAAGATTTGTGCTCGATATTGAATACCTGCAGCGAACCAGTGACGATGGTATCAGGGAAGAGGACGATGATCTCCTCCCCGGCCCCGTTCAGGCCGTAGCAGCCGTCCATAGGGTACTCGATCACCGGGGTGAGCGGATTGGTGTAGGTGATCCAGCTTCCAGAAGCGGGGTCGTAGCGCTGGGCAACCCCGCCGGAACCATACCCGCCAATAGACCACAAGCCACCGTCCTTGTAATTAGCCCAGACGACGACATTGTCCATAGCCGGGGCGGGACTATCGTCGCGGCGGCGCCAGCCGGCATTCTCGGCGATGGTTTGAGTAATAACGGAGGTATCCGAATGACCGCTTCCCTGAGCCTGAACGAACAGGCTGGCGTTGATTTGCTCGCCGGGTTTCAGGCACAGATCGGGCTCAAGTTGGGTAGTGAAAGTTACGATCCCTCCTTGATTGATCTGCAAGTTGGTCGGGCCAGTGAATTCCGCCCCGGGCGCATCGTATAAGAGAGCGACGTCGGCATTCCCAGCATCATAGTTCCACAGCTCGAACTCCAGCGCCTGAGCGGTGCCGTTGCAGCCTGTGATGACCACCCGACTGGGCTTGAGCGTCAGCGGGGTGCATTTCTCGATCTTGATGGAGTCGTTTTCGCTTCCACCTCCGTCGCCGTGTAGCACCCAAGGGATGTAACGATCCCCGTCGTAGCCGGGCGGTACGTAGACTTCAACGCAGGCTCTCCAACTGGCTCCGTTGCTGATCTCGCCATAGCCATCGCTATCGCTGTCCTGGTAGACAACTTGGTTGCCAGAGGGAGTGCAACTGAAGCTGACTGGATACCCAATGGAGTCTGTGGAATCCTTGTAGACACACTTATTGACAGTCCACGGGGGGATGGTGAGAGAGGGGTCGTCTGGAAAAGTCAACGTAATCCTGTCCAGCCATTCCCCATCGGTAGAGCCGTTGTAGACGGTGAAACACAATGTCTGTAGTTTGTCCTCCTGATAGCAATCAGTCGTCGCCACGTTCGAGCCTAATACGCTGAGAACACCTCGATCCGGAGATGGCGAAGCCGCAAACGCAGAAGCCACCTCAGCCACCGCAGGCTGCACTAACGCAGCTTGCTGCGAACGCTCACTTCCCGGATCACCAGCTCGAGCTCGCTCCCCGGAAAACACCAGAATGAGCAGCCCCAGTCCCAGTGTCACCGGAAGAGTCAATTTGGGCCAGCGCGACTTTTTTTCCATCGTTCGTTCCCTTCGTTCGTTCCCTTTCAATTGTGTACAGACCCTCCCGCAGGCTCATAACCTGCGGGAGGGCGAATCTACGGATAGTTGCGTGATACCAGCGGCAGGTAGATGCGTCTCTCCGTACTCACCTCGACCCTCATTGGATCAGTGGTCATGCCGTCATACGAGACATACCCCACAACGCTGTAGGTACCCTCTTCTTCGCCAGATGTGTACCAGGTGTCATCGAAATTGACCGCTTCGGCCGGAGCTAGATCGGTCACGTCATGCCCAAACTCTTGTACCGTCTCACCAGTCTCACTTCGAACCTCGATGACGACGGTCCCCGTGATACTCACCGTGCCGGTGTTGCTGAAGACCAGGGATGTGACGATATTATCTCCAATTGCAAAGTACTCTGGCGTGGCCGTGAAGCTGGTTATCTCCCCATAGGGTATACCCAGCCCGAACTTCTCAGACTCTCTATCCAACACATTGCCCCCGCCATCCTTCAAGGTGACTTCCACGAAGTAGTGGCCTGAACCGACGCCGCTGCTGTCCCACTGGGGGGAGAAGGAAGCAGACCCCACCAACCCTTGCAGGGTGTGAAGAAGCAAGCCATCGACGACCTCCTCTGAGCCGTACCGCTTGATCTGGGCACTGACGACTACTTCCTGAGCCTCACCCAAGTTTTCGATCTCGATATCGGTCAGGACCACATCCCCTTGCTGATAAGCATCCTGGTCAGCGGTCAGGCTGGTTACCGCCACGTTGGAGAAGGTGTAGACGATTTCGAAGCTGTAGTTCTTGTAGAACTCGACGCCGGTAGTCGCGGAGTTGTAGTAGAACGGATACACCATTACGATCAAGGTGATGGTGCCGTCGGGGTTCTGGCGTATATCCCAGCCATACTGCTCCTCGGGGAACCACCCCTCGCCGCCTTCCCCAGCCGAGGCAACCGCCCCCCGGGAGGCGTTGATATCCATCGTCGTAAGGGGTAGATCCAACCCCGTATCGGTGACTAGGCCGGTTCTACCGATCAGAATGACGTCCTGGATCTGGTATCCTGCGGAGTAGTCGAAGGAGACGGAGTAGTAAGGCACCTGCGGCTCGCCTTCTTCGTACAGCACGTCGCCGTCGGGGATCTTCACGTAATCCACACCCTCAAGCGTAGTGACTTCGTAGTCCGGTACCTCGATCTCCAGCGGGGAGACGGGCTCTGTCAGTACTTGTTGTGGGGCGATAGTGGCTGTGGGGCCAGGGGGGGGTGCCCAGTATTTCGGGTCTCCATAGAGGTTGTATTCCTCAACCCAGAACTGCCACCACTTGCCGTGACTCCAACGATCTCGCTCCACTTCAGTTAAGGTTTTTCCAACGGTGTCGTCAGTAGAGCTACCCCAGGTGTTGAAGAACCTCTTGCCAGATTCGGCGTTCAAGGAGATGGGAGACCATTCAGTCGACCCAATATAAACCCCTGCGCCATGCTCGAGGAACGCCTCGGCGATATTCGAATCGTCCCCAGCCTCGTAATCGCCGGTCGAGCAAGAAGGCGCCAGAATGAGGGGGTTGGTGGAACTGAAGCTGAGAGTGGGGACATTCCAGGTACAGACCTCACCCAGACAGTCTGGGCTGCCATGGTCGTTGATGTAGATGACGTCCTGGTTCGGTGTCCTGTTGGTGAACTGCGTCAGTCTCTGGGTGCTCGAGTAGGTCGACCAGTGGAGCAAGTCTACGGTGAAGCCCTTGCTGGTGGCTGCGCTCGCTGTATCGTTCGCGCCCTTGACCACGGTGGATTGCCCCGTGCCGGTCCCGCTGACGATCAGCGCATTTGACCTGTCGAAGCCGTATCCCGTCTGCCCCTCGTAGACGCGGACGCTCGTCTGTATCGCCGTCGCCATGTCAGATGGGCTGTCGCCGATGATGCGCCCCACGATCAACTCGGGAGCGCCATCGCCAGTGGTGTCGGCGTAGGGACGATCGGTCATGTCGACGTTATTCGTCACACCATCATCCGTCCAGTGCCTGTTCCACCCCTTCGTGATCCACCAGGGGACAATCTCCCCCTCACCGACGATCAGCATGGAGCCACCCAGGGCAGTGCGGAAATCGGAACGCAAGCGGGTACCCCACTGACCGGCGCGCGGAATCTTCGTCGAGAGGGAAGGCTTGATCAGGTCGTTCAGTGTGTAGATATCATAGACACCCAAGAAGCCCAGCACACCCTGCTGGTAGACTGCCAACTGGGCCATATCGGATAGTAGACCCTGGACAGCCTCGGTCTGAGGGTAGCCGAACTGGAAGAGCCGCGTCGGGTTGGTCACGATCAGATAGTTGGCCTCTTTGAGAGCGTCGTCGTACACCGTCGCGACGGTTGATTGGGGCACGGGAACAGCCACAGGGTCGTGGATCGTGGGGCCGCCCGGGCGGTCGTAGTGGAGATAGGTGACGCTGCCAACCGAAGGGGTCGGGGGATTGGGGTAGAAGAGCACCGGGGCAGCGTGGTACGTGTAAGTGACTACTTGTCCCGCGCCGATATTGGTGTAGCTGGTGATCTGACACTCGGCTTCGCGGTGATAGGCGTCGTACTCGACGCGGTAGTCGGCGACGACGGGAACTGTGGTAGTGCGCGATATCGGTTGGAAGCCCTGCAAGATATCCTCAATCCGGACATTGCTCGCCGTCTCGTCGCCCACGTTCTTCACCACCAGAGTGACCTTTACCGCGTGCTGCATCCTGGTCAGTTCATGCTGAATGATCTTGAGCTTGGCCGGGAGCAGAGCCGCCGCCTGGTTTACGACCACGTCGCGGGTAGCGGAGCCATACTTACCCTCCGTATCATACACCCCAATCCCCAGATGATACTGTCCGTTCGGCACCTGCGTGGTGTCCCATTCGAAGCTAACCGTCGCGTTCTTGGGGTGGCTCGGGAGGCTATCGAATCCCCAATGCCAGACCTTCGCCTGTTGACTTACCTTGAAGAAGATCTGCGCCAGCCCCACGTCGTCGGCGAGATCTGCAGTGACGCTGATCTTCCCAGAGACGGTGTCGCCATCTTGAGCGGGGTAAGTGATGCTCACACTCGGCGCGGCCTCATCAATCAGGTTGGCCACATTGACCGGCCGTTCGCATATGGAGGAGTTGCCAACGTTATCGTAGGCCCGGCCAGCGAGGTTGTGCAGGCCATTCTCGTAGAGATGGGTGTCCAAAGGCAGCTCGTAGGGCGAAGAGTAATCGACGAACACGAGTTCGCCGTCAATGAGAAACTCCACCTTGTGCATCTCCATATCGTCGGAGGCGGTGGCGGTAAGCACCATGCTTCCCTCCAGTTCCTCGGTAACTGTGATCAACACGCTGGGATCGACGCTATCAGGCGCAGGTTCGGTCGTGAATATCCTGTCCTGGCTCTGCACCGTGTTCCCGTTGGCGTCGGTGGACTGGACCGCGAAGTTATACGTGGTGGATGGATCCAGGCCCCCCAGCATGACGCTGTGAACTGTAACGCGAGCCGGGTCCGTTTCCTCAAAGTCATATACCCCCACTGTCTCGCCGTACCTCACCAAGCTATCGCCGTCCTCGTCCGTCCCCCAGGAGATGACGGCCGAAACATCGGTGATCTCCGATGCCACAGGGCCGGAGATGATCTCCGGTGGCGTGGTATCACACTGCCAGAACTCTTCTCTGAAGTTGTTTCCCTCGTCGCTTTCCGGGACGACCTCTGTGGAATCCGCCTGCGCTTCGATGCTGTCCTCCGCGCCACTGCAACTCCAGTCGAAGCATCTTTCATATCTTTGGTCGGGACCCAACTCCATCTCTACAGAGTTAGTGAACACGTCGGAGCCGTCAACAATCAAGGCAGTGACGTGGCCCGTTGGAGCCGCCCCGTTCCCCACGTTCATTATCTGGTAGCAGATAGCCGTCCCCTCATTCCACAGATCGTTGATGACTAGGTCGGGGTCACTGGGCTCGGGTTGATCCCAGAACTTGTTTCCAGTCCATGTCTTTCCCTCCAGCGGAACCACGTACTGGATCCAGTTCTCGGTCTGGACCGTCCCGCTGACCGTCGTCGCGCCGAAGGAGACATAGTCGGGTGGGTCCGTCTCCACGATGTTGTAGAACTCACAGCCGCTGTAAGCCCATAGTCCATACCATCCTTCTGCATCGGTGGTGGTGCTGTCGATCTGGCCGCCCAGGAGGCCTGCATTATCGGAGCAATACAGCTCCACGGTCACGCCGGCCAGCGACGTGCCTTCATCGCCGACGTCCCCCTGGTAGACACGTCCCGAGAGCACAGGGGGGCGATCCCAGAACTTATTCCCAGTCAGCGTCTTGCCCTCCAGCGGAACCACGTACTGGATCCAGTTCTCGGTCTGGACCGTCCCGCTGACCGTCGTCGCGCCGACGGAGGTATAGCTCGACGGATCCGTCTCTCGAATGTGATAGTATTCGTAGCGGGAGACATCCAGGCCGTACCAACCTTCACCGTTGGTGGTGGTGCTTGCGATCAACTCGCCTTCATCGGGATAGGAGTCATTTGCGCCATACACGGAGACGGTGACTCCCGACAGGGGATGCGTTTCGTCGCCAGTGTTCCCTTCGAAGACTCGCCCTTGCAAGGTCCACGTGGCTGTGGCTGCTTGGGAGATTGGCATCGTATCGGCACCGGAAAGCCGAGGGCCGACTCCCACGGCCAGCAGCAGGGCGCTGGCGACCAGACAAATGAGTAACACTCTCTTGCTACACATTTTTCCCTCCCTGAACTCAGTGGAACTGACGAGCGCACCATAAACAGACCATTTCACGGTACACCAGGCCGTGAAACGAGAGACGCTGCATACACATCACTTCCTCTCTGTGGATTGGAACGATGGCGGATCAGGGCTGTCGATAGAACGCGGTGTCCCAACCAATAGTGTTCAATTGTTTCACGAAGTCTGGTTCTCGTGATACTTCAAGCACAACAGGCAATGCGATTTGTCAAACTATCACTACTCGACAAGTCCGTTGCATTTTCACCGAACAACCTTGTAGTCGTTATGTAGCCTATATTTGCACATACATGAAGTTCATCAATGATTCACGCCTGCATAGGCTCAAGATACTGCCTTTTTTGCGTAGGGGGACCACAAACTCGGCTCAGAGCACTGCCAGCACCCGAGCAACGACGTTTCTGGGCCGATGGGCTCTCATTTCGTAAAACAATTGAACACCATTGGTGTCCCAACCCTAAGTATGGCAGCAATGATGCGGATTGTCAAGTTCACGTGCATGCTCGCTCCTGACCCACTCATCCCTCACCCACTCCGCCTCAGCAGCAGCCCCGGCAGTTCGCGCATCTCCTCGCTGCCCAAGAGCAGCGTCGCCAGCACGTAGGCCGCAGCCCCCACCGCCAGTCCACCCAAGCCGGTCACGAGCGACCTCGCGCCGGGCAGCAGCGCGCGAAAGCCAACCACCGCCGCCCCCATCAGTGCCGACGCGGAGATCGCTCCGGCGGGAAGCCTTGAGCCTAGGAAAGTGGGCAGCACGAAGTTCAGGTAGGTAGCCCCCAGGCCCAGAGCACGCGGCCCCATCAGCGCCAGCACCGCACGCAGGTCTGGATGGCGCAGCGTGGGCTACCAGCGGGCGCGGTAGTGGATCAGCCCGGGCACCTGGATCAGAAAGCGACCCACGGTGCCTGCCAGCCCGCCCCACGCCAGTCCGAAGATGCCCCAGCGAGGGGCCAAGAGCATGGGTGAGGTCTTGGAGCAGGCCCAGGCGCTGCTGGCCGACGAGTCCATCCGGCACTACAGCGTCTGCGTCTTGGAGGAGAGTATCGAGATTCAGTTTGTGGCACGAGATGTGCCCCCGGTTGGCTACAGCACCTACACCCTGGCGGCAGGAGGCAGGGGGCAGGCGGCAGGAAGCAAGGGGCATCCAGCATCGAGTATCCAGCAACCAGTCTCCAGCATCGAGAACGAGTTCTTCCGCGTCGAGGTCAACCCCGACGACGGCACCCTCATCATCAGCGACAAAACCACCGGCCGGGCCCTCCGGGGCTGCAATCGCTTCGTGGATGGCGGCGACCGGGGGGACGAGTACAACTACTGCCAGCCCGAGCACGACCGCCTGGTAGACCGTCCCGCCAGGCCGCCCGCCGTCCGGCTGTTATCGGCTGACGGGGTGGGTGCGAGGCTGGAGATTGCGCTGGACTATCAAGTGCCCATCTCCCTGACCTCAGGGGACCGCTCCCGCCGCGACGATGAGACGACGCTGCTCCCCATCCTCACCCGCGTCACCCTCACCCCTGGCGTGCGCCGTGTGGACTTCGAGACGATGGTCGAAACCTGCGCTTGCGATCATCGCCTCCGCGTCTACTTCCCCACTGGCCTGGCGGTGGACGCTGCCTGCGCCGACGGTCACTTCGACGTCGTCGAGCGGCCGCTGGATGTGCCGCCCGCGACCGTGGGCTGGGCCGAGCAACCGGTGCCCACCCACCCGCAGCGGGCCTTCGTAGACGTGAGCGATGGGGAGCAGGGGGTGATGCTGGCGAACCGGGGCCTGCCGGAGTACGAGGTGTCCCGGGGCGAAGGTGGGGCCGAGATCGCCCTGACCCTCCTGCGCTGTGTAGGCTGGCTCTCCCGTGACGACATGTACTGCCGCCAGGGCCACGCCGGGCCAATGGAGGCCGTCCCCG
>Ga0315532_1003503_pt1 | contig 10022 bp, 10 predicted proteins | sample SalMarWE160370MG_FD_203082 | JGI IMG/M metagenome (GOLD analysis project Ga0315532, IMG submission 203082) | Salt marsh sediment microbial communities from the Plum Island Ecosystem LTER, Massachusetts, United States - Salt Marsh Sediment WE1603-70 ... | reverse complement strand
CATTTGCAATCTAGAAGAAGGTTCTGAACCGCACTTGGATATCGAAAGATTCTGCAATCATTTTGCCGGAGCGGTTTTGGTCCCGAAAACAGACCTGTTGCATCATGAGTTGATAAGCTCAATCAGAGCTTATCCGGAAATATCTGATGAGTATTTGGGGAAAATCGCCGTGAATTTCAAGGTTAGCTCGGAGGTAATCCTACGGCGGATGGAAATTCTTCGACTAGTCACTAAAGACTTATATGAAGGAAAGCGCAAAGAGTGGAAAGTCAAATCCCAGAGACAAAAGATGAAAAAGAAGGGATTTGGCCTCCGTCCTGCTAAGAAATGTCTCTTAGAAAAAGGTGTTCCATTTGTTTCCCTTGTTTTGGAAACGCGCAAACAAGGCGTGATAACGTACAATGATGTAGCAGATTACCTATCAATCCGACTCAAATACCTTAACGAAATGGGAGAACTCGTTAAAGGCGAAAGTTGATGTGATGAGTCATTCTATTCAACCTATTAGGATTTATTGTATAGATACAAGCGCATTAGTAAACATGAAGATATTGTATCCTGAGGATATTTTCTCTTCCTTATGGAGAAATCTGGAAAGTCTAATAAATAAAGGATTTCTAATTTCGCCCTCCGAAGTCCTCGAAGAATTGAGAAAAAAAGACGACGAACTCTTGAAATGGGCACTGGTTCACAAGACTATGTTTAAGGACCTAGATGCCGATCAACTGGAGAAAGTACGGAGTATTTTGCGTCGTTTCCCGGGCCTTGTTGACTTCCAGAAAGCAACACCAGATGCTGATCCTTTTATTATTGCACTTGCCATATGTGAAGAACAGCAAAGGACATTGTGGGATGAACACCGTATAGTAATTAGCGAAGAAAAACCTGCTAATTCTGGAGCTCGTCCAAAAATTCCTGATGTGTGTAAATCATACGGTGTTGAATGCATCTCACTGACAGAACTTTTTAGAAAAGAAAATTGGCAATTTTAGATTGATGGTATCTTTAAAGAATGATTAACTTTAGGACAATGGAAGCAAGTTTCAAAGCATTCAAACCATATCTGTTGTATATGGTAAACTAGTTAAAATTATTTTTTGAAACTCTTGGCTGGCCGAAGGGGATTAACTTAAGATCTGTCAATCAGTGGTCGAAATGATAAAAAACGTGCGCCAAAAACGAGAACTGCCACCATGAAAATTGAAAATCTGCTGCAACCTGATTTGCAAGCGAGGTTACAAACCGAGGGTATAGAGAAGTTTCTCGATTTATTAGGTGATGAAAGATTCAAACAAAAGAAAACCCGAATGGAGAACCTTTTGAAAATTGCTAATCCTGATGAGGCACTTTATAGAGAACTTATGCTTGCTCTCGGGTATAAAAATAATAAAGTCCAGTTTCTGGAATTAGCTATGATTCTACCTTATTCAGAAATTTGTAAGTTAAATGATCAAGAGATGATTGAAAAAGCCCTCCTTTACAGAACAGGCTTTTCGAAATCAAAGGAGGATTTACCTAAAGATTTTGATTTTTCCTTAAAGATGGAAAAATCGGTATGGCAATATAGGGGAACAAGGCCGGCAAATTACCCGAAAATAAGAATAGAGGGCATTTCAAGATTATTGTTTTATTCTTTAGAAGATGGATTATGCAGCCTTTTTGAAAAAAAGATTATCGAAAACTATTCAGGAAAAGTAGATAAAAAAATAGCCATGAATTTCTCCCGCGATATTACTGAAGTTTTTGCAGCGACGCGGGCGGTAGGGAAAACTAGGGCTACGGAAATATGTTTTAATATAATTTTGCCATTCTTTGCTGTGATCTTTGAGGAACGAGGAGAAAGTAAATATGCGGATTTTCTCTATAAATCCTATGATCTACATCCTCCCCTTGCCAGCAATTCTATTACAAGAACAATGGGAGCACAAGTTTTCCGTGACGAGAAGAATGATGCAAGAAGAATTGTTACCTCGGTAAGAAGATACATGGGGCTAATACTATTATATTACAAAGATAAGGGGATTGAATAGAATAAAGATTCTTGACCTCAATAGGTTCTATGCGCTATGTCTCCATTAAAATAGTTCTTAACGTTAGCGGTCCTATTTTATGCGATATGATGTTACAAATAACTTCTGAGAATGGTTAAGATGAGTCATCAAAAATTAATGAAAAATATTGAACAGCTTGGTGAAAGATATTGCAAAAAGCATCTTAGCCGATGGGATAAGAGCCAATTGAAAGACAATTGGTGGGAAGCTCTAAAATTCTTTTTTTATCACTCGTTTATGAGGGGAAGACGCGATAAGCTATCTAATGAATATTGTTCCTTTGCAACTACAGTCTTGCAAGAGTACTTCTCAATCGGCTCTGAGGTTCTAGATGAGTCTTACGAAAGGCTTGAACAAATGAAGGGATTTTTCAATAAGGATATTATTTTAAATTTTAAAAAAAGACGGAACCTAGGACGGAAAAATAGCGTTAAACATCTAGAGTTTAAGAAGGAAGTAGCATCAAAGAATCCTATTATAAGTACTTTACTTACCCCCCGAAAAATTCCGATAGAGTGGGACAACAATGTGTATATGAAGAAGATTTTCTTGGGGAATGAGGAAGATATAATGATGGTCCTGGATGTTTTGAAACTCGTCTCGCAAGGTACAAAAAAAATATTTACAACTATTTCAAAGAAGTGATACAAAGAGCTGGCCTGAGGGGTGCTTGGCGAGAGTTAAAACAAATAAGAGCGATTGCAGATAAGATCGCTGCTTTCATTATTAGGGACATAGGATTAATGAATGTTGGCCTTATTACAGGAGACTATGAGTATGCATTTCCGATAGATATCTGGGTAAAGAGAATTTCTCGTAAATTAGGCTACGATACCGAGAGTCCTGATGGAGTAAAAGATACTCTTATTAGTAAGTGCAAGGAGTACAGAATAGAACCATTAGTCTTTGCTGCGGGACTCTGGTTTTTGGGTTTTCACTCACTCAATATAGCGTTAGAGTGTTTAGACAAAACAAAGATTTGAAATCGGAGTTAGACTGTTTTATCTAAAGTAAAAAGATCAGTAGAAACCATAAGGTAATCAATTTTTATATAGATTTGTAAAATAAATAATACTGGGGGCGAGAGAAGGAATGAATAGCAAAAATACTGAAAAAACTTTCTTCGAAGGTAAACGGCCATGGTCGAAAATTAAGGATAATATCCTTAAAGATTATTTGCCAATCTATCTCTCAAAAGTGTCTAAATTACATCGACCAATAATCCTGATAGATGCATTTGCTGGACCTGGTGTATTTGAAGATGGTTCCGAGGGATCCCCAATAATCATGGCTAAATCTGCTGAAAGATATGCAAAAGGAAAATACTTAGCAATTTTTGTAAATTCTGAAGAGGAACACCGCACTCGGTTAGAAAAGGAATTGAAAAAAGTTTCAGACACTGCACTCACCATATTAGGAACCGCCCAAGAACTTCTTAGAGAAGTCAAAAAAGTCTTAAGCAACCAGACAGTTTTTGTTTATCTGGATCCCTTTGGGCTTAAAGATTGTGAATTTAGTCTCCTTAAACCTTTCCTTGAAAGAAGTACTTCTTACAGCACCGAAATTATTATTAATATGAGTATGCCTACTCTGCATCGTTTGGCAACAAGTAAAGCGAAGATGACAGGAAAAGAAACATCTCAGACAAAGGCATTAAATGAAAGGCTAACAAAAGTTTTAGGTGGTGATTATTGGAAAGAGATTATGTGGAATACTTCTCTAAATTCTCAAGAGAAAGAAACCAAAGTAATGGAGAAATATAGAGAGCTTTTAAGTAAGTATTTATCTTATAAGGGTTCTTGCCCAGTTAAGGAAAGGAGAGAAAAACGGGTAAAATATTTCATTACTCTTTGCTCACGCCACCAAGACGCTATGCTTCTTATGAATGACATTATGTGTAAGGCTTACTTTAAACAAATGCATGAAATAGAATTTAAAGGTACTCTTTTTGAAGGAAAACTTGATTGGCGAACTACCAAAGAAACTGGAAATATAGAGCCAATCATTCTGAATGCAGCTAATAATATCCCAGGAAAATCAAGAAAGAATTTGTGGCTGTCTATTATACAGAAACATTTTATGAGATGGACAAGCTCAGAGTATAAGAATAGTGTCCAAAAATTGATTGAACAGGGAGAACTGATTTGTCCAACTCCTCACAAAAGAAAACAACTTAACGATGAATGTCTGCTTTTTCCAAAGAATAAAGATTTTATCCATCGATCTCAGGGAGGATTAATAATTGAAGAACCTATTACTATTTACTCTCAAATAAAAAAATCCAATAAAAAAATAAAAATTCATTTTGATGAATATAAAATGGTAAATGGTGATGTGGCAACTTTAGTTAGTCATGTTGCCGATGGCTCTATTGTCAAACGATTTGATAAGACTCCTTACCCGGTGAAGCCTACAGATGTGATTTGCCCTCATTTTCTTGAGTTAAAATGGGCTTATGGATGTCCTTTTGATTGCAGTTGGTGCTACCTAAAGGGAACTTTTCGTTTTAGGCCCGAGGGAATAAAACCTGCTTATAAGCCTCTTGAAAAAGTAAAATTGCATATAGAGACTTTTCTTCAAGAGGTAGAAACTCCCGAAATTCTTAATACTGGAGAAATCGCTGATTCATTGATGGGTGAAAATGGAGACTGTCCCTTTTCTAAGTTTATCATTACGCTCTTTGAGAATCAAAGCAGACATAAGGTCCTTTTTGTGACAAAATCAACCAACGTTAAGAATCTTTTGGAAATAGCTTCACCCAGACAGGTTATAATAAGTTCTAGTCTTAATGCTAAACCTGTAGCTGAAAGGTGGGAAAAGAAGGCGCCTCCTGTAGAGAGAAGAATAGAGGCGGCAAGGAAACTTTCCGACGCTGGATATGAGGTAAGAATTAGAATAGACCCAATGGTTCCAGTTGAGAGCTGGCGTGAGAGCTATATTGAACTTATCGATGAGATATTTTTAGAATTCATCCCCGAAAGAATTACTTTAGGATCTTTAAGGGGGCTTCAGAGTACAATCAATGGCACAAAGGACACTAGTTGGGTTAAGTATTTGAAAGAGGGGTCAAATTGGGGGAAAAAGATTGATTTTACCACAAGATACAGGATGTACGCGACTATGATTGAGCACTTAGGCAATAGATATAACTACCATAACATTGCTCTATGTAAAGAGACAAAAGCTATGTGGGAGAAACTAGGAATAGACTGGAGCCGGATTAGATGTAATTGTGTATGGTAAAGGAAGCTAGAGTAATAGGAAAAGTAACGGGGTCTCAACATTGGGAGAGTTGTTTTTGAGCCATTAGTTTTGACTGAAGAAAAGGTCTATCGAGCAGTTGTTGAATTTGTGAAAAATAGGCTTGTTGAAGCAAGGAGCATGTAATGGGGGATTTGGTAAAAACCGATTATAGAAATTTTCTTGCAAGAGTTTCAGATTTGTTAGAACAGGCAAGAAGGAAAACAGTAAGACAGGTAAATACTGTTATTGTCCATACATATTGGAAGATTGGTCACTTAATAGTTGAGGAAGAACAAAGAGGAAAAGAAAGAGCAAAGTATGGCGAGTATCTTATTCAAAGATTATCAAAAGACCTAACTAGGAGGTTTGGACGAGGATTTACAGAAAGAAATCTTTGGGCTATTAGACAATTCTATCTTACATATCCAATTCTGCACGCACTACGTGCAGAATTAACCTGGACACATTACAGACTACTTTTAGGAATAAGGGACGCAAAAGCGCGCTCCTTTTATGAAATTGAAGCAGTAGACAGTAGCTGGTCAACGAGAGAGCTCGATCGCCAGGTCAATTCTCTTCTCTTTGAAAGACTTACCTTAAGTAAGGATAAAAAGAAGATGATGGAGCTTGCAAAAAGAGGACAAATTATTGAGAAACCTGAAGATGCGATTAAGGACCCTTATGTGCTTGAATTTTTAGGTCTGCCAGAACAAAGCTATTATACCGAATCACAGTTGGAGCAGAAATTAATTGACCATCTACAGGAATTCATACTGGAATTGGGTAAGGGTTTTGCCTTTGTTGCAAGACAAAAAAGAATCACCATTGACAATGAGCATTATTATATCGATCTCGTCTTCTATCACCGAATACTCAGATGTCTTGTATTATTTGATTTAAAAGTAGGTAAGCTTACTCATAGCGATGTTGGACAAATGAACTTTTATCTGAACTATATAAAAGAAAGGGGAAGGTTGAAAAAGGAAGGGGGAATAATAGGTGATCTTGATCTTTTAATTGGCTCCACCTGTCTTCATCGCAATCTCATTCTTTTAACAAATAATGTTGCTCACTTTGAAAGAATAGAAAATATAAAAATCATTTCTGTTTAAGCCATGCCCTACTAACAGATAGAGTAAGAAGACTAATAGAATACCACTTTGCCGAAAACAATAATACCGGAATGCACAAAGAACAGTTGTAAGGATACTAAAGAAAGTAGCTGATAAAGCCGGGGTTTCAAAACCAGTCTCACCACATGTTTTAAGACACACTTTCTCGGTAAATTGTATCAAAAAAGGAATCTCCACCAGAACTCTCCAGACGCTTTTAGGTCACGACAGATTGATAACCACTGAGATCTACCTAAACTTGCCTCCAGAGGATGCAATTAGAGAGTTTTGGAATAAGTGGTAAGGTGGTGTATAATTGAGTTAGGCAAAATTGTCACAAACACTATACAAGGAGAATATTTTATGCAAACTTTAAAGACTTGGAAGGAAAAAAGCACTTTTAGTTACACTGGTTCTGTGAAGCAGGGGACAAAGATTTTTTACGGAAGAAAACCTTATTCAAAATTTATATCTGCGACTCAATATGTTAAGTTAATTAACCATTTTCAAGGCCGCAGGGTGGATATTGGTACGTCACGCACTGATCCACCTCGTAACAGCGTGGGGGAATGGCTGCAGTTGAACGTTACCAGAACAGCGCTAGCATCATATGTTGGACCTATCCTAATCACTGAAGGTTATGCCGAAAAGGCTGGTGGATCAAAAATTAGATTTTTGTAAGTAATTCGCAATAGAGCATATCTGGCTTTAGACCTTCGATTTTTTCCTGACTCGCCTCATGATCGGGGACGTTATATCTCACCCCAAACACCCGCCAGCCGATAAGTTTAGACAAACCCGAAAATAAGCTTTGAAAGCTGTTACGTAAAGGCTTAAATTTCCGCTTTTTGTAAAAGCTTATACTTCCGCTTTTGTTACCTTAAGAGTAGAGTATTAAGAAACTCTATTTTAGGAGGTAACAATGAAGCGGATAAGTCAGCAAGGTAAATTTGTCTACCCTGAGAAGATTCTTCATAGGGCTAAAGTCCTGGCTCTGGTCATTAAAAAGAAAGTAACTCAATCTCAGGCGGCTAAAGAACTAAAATTAAGATCCAATAGGCAGATACGTAATTTATTAAGGAAATATATTAGTGGAGATCATAGTATAAGCTCTTTAGTCCATACCAGAAACGGAGAACCCTGGAATAAGATAGACACAGTGATAAGGGATAAGGTAAAGGAGATTAAGGAAATGCATCCTAATTTCACCAATCCCCATATAGCCTACGTTGCCGAAAGAGAGCTCAAAGAAAGAGGAATATTGATAAAGCTTAATCGGACAACAGTGAGAAATATTCTCCTTGAGCTTCCTAACTACAAGCCGGCAGTAGTTAGATTCAGACCAGCAAAAAGATTTGAGATGGAGAACATAGGAGAACTTGTTCAACTGGACACCTCATCCTCGAGAAGCTGGTTCTTCTACTTAGGAAAAAAACTCATCTATTGCATAGTTTGCCTGGATGATCACTCTAGAAAGATCCTGGCCGGACATTTCTTTGAAAGTGATGATGCCTATAGCAATATGCTCGTTTTAAGGGAAGTGATGGAAAAATATGGTATCTTTGAGATAGCCTATACTGATTGTGATAGTAAATTCAAGTTCAGTCCTAGAAAACCATCTATGTATCAAACTCTGATAGTTATCCCGGATGAGGTCATAACCCAGATAAAATATGCTCTTTTAAAAATAGACTCCACACTCCTAACCCACTCTCCAGGAAATGCCAGAGCTACCGGAAAGATAGAGAAATGGTTTCAGTTTCTTCAGTCCTGGTTTTGTAGGGAGTATGAATTCAAAAACCTTCCTCTACCTGAGCTTGATAAGAAATTTCAAGAGTTTATCGACTTTTACAATGATAGATTCCATGAGGGAATAGGTGAGAGGCCAAATAAAAGATTTCAAAGAGCGCTTGAGGAGGGAAAAACAAGATTCCGCCCTCTTCCTGAAGATGCAAACCTTGATGATATATTCTGTCTCATAGAAAAAAGGGGCCTTAAGAAAGATAATACCTTCAGCTACAATGGCACCACCTATAACCTAACGAGGAACAGAAGATCCATTACTCGAAAAGCTAAGGTAGAGTTACATATTCATCCACAGAGAAAGATCAGAGCCTTTTACAAAGATGAATTTGTTCAGGAATTTCCCTATATCAAAGAGGAAATTTAAGCCTTTACGTGAGGTTCAAATTCAGAACTATTGCCAATCTCCAATCAAAAATTCCCTAAAACCGGAAATTTAAGCTATAATGGACCCCATAATTCGGACACTATGCTAAGATACAGGTAAGGTCAAAAAGGGAGATCCATTATGACAAGTATACGCAAGAAATATCCACCGAGTTTCAAAGCGAAAGTAGCTCTAGAAGCTATTCGAGAGGACAAGACCTCGGCTGATTTAGCGAGCCAATATCAAGTTCATCCTTCTCAGATACGAAAATGGAAGAGTATGGCTCTTAATGGCATGATCGAACTCTTTGCCGATAACGGACAAAAAAGAGACAAGGAGAAAGATCTATTTATTGAGGAGCTCTACAAGGAGATTGGACAATTAAAGGTAGAGTTGGACTGGCTTAAAAAAAAATCTGGACTTATCAGCTAAGGAGAAGGTTTTGCTTATCGAGCATCAAAATAAAATGATACCGGTAGGAAGGCAAGCAGAGCTTTTAGGAATAGCCCGCTCAACGGTATATTATCAGCCGAGGATTGATCTCTATAACTTAGAGTTGATGCACTTAATTGATGAAGAGTATACCAAGACTCCCTTTTATGGCTCCAGGAGAATAAGGGAGATCCTCAAGAGAAAAGGCTACCTCATCAACCGAAAGAGAATCCAAAGACTGATGAGACTGATGGGCATTGAGGCTATCTACCCTAAGCCTAACTTAAGCAAGCCTCATCCGGGTCATAAGATTTATCCTTATCTTTTGAGAAACAAGAGAATTGAGGAGGTTAACCAGGTTTGGGGTATTGATATCACCTACATCAGGATGAAGCATGGTTGGCTTTACTTAGTAGCAATCATGGACTGGCTTAGTCGCTATGTCCTCTCTTGGAACCTATCAATTACCCTGGAGGTTGATTTCTGCATCAAGGCTCTAGGAAAAGCTTTAGACATTGCTAGTCCTGAAATCTTTAATTCTGATCAAGGCTCCCAGTTCACCAGTGTCGCCTTTCTTCACTGCTTAGAAGAAAGGAGTATTCAGATTAGCATGGATGGAAGAGGAAGAGCTATGGACAATGTCTTCAATGAGAGACTCTGGCGTTCAGTAAAATATGAGGAGGTCTATCTTAATGATTATACCACAGTGAGTGAAGCCAGGCAGGGCATTGGTAACTATATCAACTTCTACAATCAGGAGAGACCGCACCAGTCACTGGATTATAAAACACCAGCTGAGATGTACTTTGACAGCAATAATCAAGAGAAGAGACTTGACTGTATCTTAAGTATGGCAAATTAGTGTCTTGACAATGGGGTCCACCTTATCCTTTAAGAATTTTCCCCGCTACCGTAGTTACACCAACAAATTTAAAATGACCTTAATCATAACATCTTTATCCTGAGGCTTGCTGGCTGCGATCATAAGAGTTAATGCCACAAGGGCATTTTCAT
>Ga0315532_1003500_pt1 | contig 10031 bp, 7 predicted proteins | sample SalMarWE160370MG_FD_203082 | JGI IMG/M metagenome (GOLD analysis project Ga0315532, IMG submission 203082) | Salt marsh sediment microbial communities from the Plum Island Ecosystem LTER, Massachusetts, United States - Salt Marsh Sediment WE1603-70 ... | reverse complement strand
CAGGCGGTAGGCCTCGGCTACCAGCGACACAGTCTCTGCTCCAGCACGGAAGGCAATAGCTCCACCTTCAAGAACCTCGAAGCGACTTTCGAGCTCTGTTACTGAGAAGGGCTGCCGGTCAACCGCGCCTGTTTGGGGATGCTTGAAGCTGAGGAAGACAACTTGGCCGTATCTTTCTACAGCCTGAACCAACCGCTCGTGGCCTGTGCGGCGATCATACAAGTAGACGCCGGATCGCAATTTGGAGAGAAGAGTCATTGCCGTCAATTCCCTCTCTTCTTCGAGGCAGGCCAGCCATGCTAGCTTTGCCCGCACCGGTGTTGTCGGTCAGGAGGAAGGCCGGAAGTAGATGAGTATAGTATACCAGATTTCGGACCGTTTGGCAACAACCAAAAAGCCACCTGCGTTAACCGCGCAGGTGGCTTTCCCCTCAGAAAGATGGAGCATTTAGACGCGATCCCAGCTTCGCCCCGGCCCCGTCCTGGCTTATAGCAGATAGCATATGGCTTATGGCATCTGCGCCACTTGCTACGGGCATGAGCCATCGGCCATCAGCTATCTGCCATCTGCCAATCAGTGGAGCTGAGGGGACTCGAACCCCTGACCTCATCAGTGCGATTGATGCGCTCTCCCATCTGAGCTACAGCCCCAACTTCTGCTATAGTATAAGGCCATGTCTTAAAGTTGTCAAGCCACTGTAGTTTTGTGAAACAGCACTAAGAGTGGGTCGCCATAGATGCAAGAAAACCCGCTCCGTTGGATTACATTCCAACTACGCCCTTGGAGCGGGTTATCTCAACTACTGTCTTGGACTTTAACCACGGAAATCCATCTATTTCTTCTTGGGTAAGAACCTGAACATACTGGTGCCACAATCGGGGCAGGTCCCCTTGGCCGCCAGGCGGCCATTCTTCATGATCACCTCCTTGGCATCTTTCATCTTTTTCTTGGCCCTGCACTTAACGCAATAACCTTCCACCTCCATCGTCCTTCACCTCCTTCTGTATTGTTGTTGCAATTATTATAGCATGAAATGCCTATTTTGACAACTTTTCACCCGCCTCCCTGAATAAGGCTCACCCAGCTTCACCGACCCCTTCCAGCTTTTATCAGCCGCCCGGCGAGCATCCCGCCCAGTACGGCCAAGTCCTCTGTGGGCAGATAATGGCTTGCTGCTGCGTCAAAGAGCACATCGGCGGAGGCAGAGAACTCCTCGTCCTCCAGATAGAGAACGGCGGCCAATCGGAGGCGCGGGAACATGGGGAAGAGGAAGGAGGCATCGCCGTAGGTCAGGCGCGTCCCACCCAGGGTCTCAGCGGCGGCCACGAAGCCGTCCAGGTCACTGCCGAAAGCCTGAGCCAGGCGAAGGTTGGCCCGCCGTCGAAAGGCCGCATCGTAAACCCGCCCGCCAAGCAGTTCACGAAAGGCGACCCAGTGATCGGCGAGAGGAGTGCCGTCGGCGTTGATGAGATAGTGCAAGATGAGGATCCAAATGGCAATGGGTGGCTCCTGGCCTGTCTCCACCTCCGCCACCGAAATCTCAGGATAGCGGACGACGTAATCCTTCCCCCAGAACCTCACTTCTATCTGGCTGCTGGCGTCGTACTTCGTATCGCTGCGCAAGGCCACCAGCCAGGGATCGAGGGATTGCAGATCGCCGACGGCCTTGTCCAAAGCTGGCCCGTAGGTCTCCTCCGGTGTTCTGTGTTTCATCCTAACCTCCCGCTGGAGTGCGGATGCAAGTCCGCCCTCACAGGCTTGCGCCTGCACTCCAAGTCCTCACATACTGGCTATCTATTCTACACGAACCCAACACAAACGTCAAACGTCAAGCGGCTCCCTTTTGGAGTAGCGGGCCTCGTGAATGTCCCGCAGTGTCTCCTCCACAGGGCGCTCGTCTTGCCAGGCTCCAAAGGAAGTCCAAAAACGAGCCAGGTCTCGTGGGGGTGTCACTTCCTCATGGGCAGGCTTTATGAAGGTAACTAGAACACGGTAAGCCCCTTGAACCGGCACCAATTCCAGCCACCGGATTTGTTTTCCGTCGTAGACCGCCGGCACAGATACCAAAGACATAGTCAACTCCTTATTTCACTTGTTATCAGTATGCCAGTATGTCCATCACGGTCTATTATAGCATTGGATAGCGGATGTGTCAAAACACGCAACATGCGACGTGATCTTCATGGACAGCGATAGCGGAGGCAAGCTGTTTCGACTCTTGCCTCTTGTCGTGTTGTGGGGTATAATGCAGCCGTCATTGCAAGGTGTCATTGCGAGCCGAAGGCGAAGCAATCCCCACCACGCGAATTGGAGATTGCTTTGGCACAAAAACCGTGCCTCGCAATGACACACCCATCAATCAGGAGGTAGTAACATGCGTATGTCGAGACTTTTTGGCCACACTTTGCGCCAGGTGCCCTCCGAGGCCCAAACCACCAGCCATCAATTGCTTCTCCGGGCTGGCATGATCCGCCCCTCGGCACCGGGCATATACACCTACCTGCCGCTGGGGCGACGAGTTCTACGCAAGATCGAGCAGGTTGCGCGCCGGGAAATGGAGGCCATCGGAGGGCAGGAGTTGCTGATGCCCCTCACCCTGACCGCCGAGGAGGTCGTGGCCGACCTGTGTCGCCAGGAGGTCGAATCCTATCGCCAACTTCCCACCCTGATCTACCACATCCACCCCGAATCCCGCGACGAACACCGCGTCGGAGTGGGCCTGATGGAGACCCGCGAGTTCACAGCGCAGGAGGCCCTCAGCTTTCACCCCGACTCAGAGAGCCTAAACGACTTCTACCCCCGCCCCTACCAGGCTTACGAAAACATCTTCCAAGCCTGCCGCCTGGAGACCATGGCCGTAGAAACCGAAGCTGGCCACGAGTTCATCGTTCCTTGTGAGGCAGGCCAGCACACTTTTATCCTCTGTTCCGAGTGTGATTATGCCGCCCACGCCGAGAGGGCGGAGTTCGCCAAGACGGAAGCGCCGCGGGAAACAGAAAGAGCAATCGAGAAGGTAGCCACGCCAGACTGCAAAACCATCGAGGACCTGGCTAACTACGTCGGAGTGCCCACCGAGAAAACCCTGAAAGCTATGCTCTACGCCACCGAGGAGGGTGAGGTGATCTTCGCGGTCATCCGTGGTGACCTGGGGATTAGCGAGGCCAAACTGAAGAGTGCGCTAGGGATCGCCGACTTATACACTGCCATAGAAAGGGAGATTGTGGCTGTGGGAGCTGTGCCGGGCTATGCCTCCCCCGTCGGGTTGAGCGGGGTGAAAGTGGTGGCCGATGATTCGGTGCTGCTGGGCTCCAACTTCGTGGCCGGGGCCAACGAGGACGGCTACCACCTGCTGAACGTCAACTATCCCCGCGACTTCCAGGCCGATATCTTGACAGACATCGCCCAGGCCCAGGCCGGCTATGCTTGCCCTCGCTGCCGCAGTCAACTGACAGAAACCGCAGGCTTCGAAATCGGCTACTTGAAGCGCAGCGAGAGGCTGGAGGCCACCTACCTTGATCGAGAGGGCCAGGCCAAGCCCATCGTCGTGGGGTCTTACAGCCTGGACCTGGCGCGGCTGATGGCTGCCGTGGTCGAGCAGCATCATGACCAAAAAGGTATCATCTGGCCGCCTACCATCGCTCCCTACCAGATCCACCTCGTCGTGTTGGGATCCGATGAGAGGGTAGTGACCAAAGCAGAGGAGGTCTACGCCGAGCTAGAAGCCCTGGGCTACGAAGTCCTCTACGACGACCGCGATGAGAGCGCGGGGGTCAAGTTCAACGATGCTGACCTCATCGGCATCCCCTTGCGCCTCACCCTGAGCCGTCGTACCCTGAAGGAAAACGCCATTGAGATCAAGCTGCGTTGGGAAGAAGGCTATGAGACCACCGGCTTGGACACGCTTCCCAGAGAGCTCGAAAGACTGGTGACTACCGGATAGCTCCCCCCCTAGCGCCGGAACAGCGAACAGTCCGTTGAATCCTTCAGTCCGAGGTGTATTTCAATTTGGGGGCGAGACCGAGGGCCAGCCCAGTCTGTCATTGCGAGGAGCGCTTTTTGCGACGAAGCAATCTCCAAATACAGGAGGGGAGATTGCTTCGCTTCGCTCGCAATGACACCTGCCCCAAAACTGAAATGCACCCTTTCAGTCCGTTGTGACTTGCGCGATTTATCCAAACATGGTATAATATAATCGGCATACGGGTTTTATTGGAAAAGTGGGCAGCCCCCACTTTTCTTGCTATCAGACAGTTTTCAGTCCTAGCACGGGGCAGGAGGAATCAAGACTTGAAAAAGAACGATTTCGCAGTGGCCTTCAACCAAATCTGCAGCGAGAGAAACCTGGACAAGAAGGTAGTCCTGGAAGCCATTGAGGCCTGTCTATTGACGGCCTACAAGAAGGACTTCGGTTCATCTCAGAATGTCACGGCCGAGATAGATCCGGAGACCGGGCAGGCCAGGCTCTACATTACCAAAGAGGTGGTGGAGGAGGTCCAGGATGAGCGCTTTGAGATTTCCTTGGCCGAGGCCAAGGGGGTCAACGAGGACGCCGAGTTGGGTGAGCTAGTGATGCTCGAGAACACCCCCGAGCATTTCGGGCGCATCGCTACCCAGACAGCTAAACAGGTTATCTTGCAGCGCATCCGCGAGGCCGAGCGCGATGCTCTCTTTGACAGCTATGTCGAGCGCGAGGGAGAGCTCATCAACGGTACTGTACAGAACATCATGCCTCAAGGTGTAACCCTAAACCTTGGCCGAACTGAGGCTCTACTTCCCAGGAGTCAACAGATCCCCGGTGAGTACTACCGGCTCCACCAGCGGGTGCGGGCCTATGTCCTCGAGGTACGCAAGGCAAACCGCGGCCCCCAAATTATCGTCTCCCGCACTCATCGCAATATGCTTCGCCGCCTGCTCGAGCTGGAAGTGCCTGAGATCTTCAATGGCACAGTCGAGATCAAGGCCATCGCCCGCGAGGCGGGTTCGCGGTCAAAGGTGGCTGTAGGCGCTGTTCAAGCAGGGATAGATCCGGTGGGGGCATGTGTGGGTATGCGCGGGGTCAGGATTCAAAGCGTGGTCAAAGAACTGAGTGGGGAGAAGATTGACATAGTGGAATGGAACCCTGATACAAGCGTCTTCATCGCCAACGCCCTGAGCCCAGCCAAAGTCATGAACGCCTATCTGAACGATGATCCCATTGGGGGCAGGACGGCTACCGTCATCGTGCCCGACGACCAGCTCTCGCTGGCCATCGGCAAAGGGGGACAAAATGCCCGCCTGGGAGCCAAGCTGACCGGCTGGCGCATTGACATCAAGGGCGCCACGGAAGCTGCCGAGGAGGCACTACAAAAAGCCAAAGAAGAAGAGATCGCCCGGGTAGCTGCTGTAGCCGAGAAGAAAGACATCTTAGCTTTGGCCGAGGCTATTCTGATGAGAAAAGAGGAAGCTCGTCCCACGGCCAGAGAGCTGCGGGTGCTTGGAGAGGCCATTGACGTGATAAAGACAGTTGCTGCCAAAGAGAGAGCCGAAGAAGGCGTCCCCATCGAGGTGTTGGGTCTCAGCACCCGTGTCTACAACTGTCTCGAGCAGGCGGGAATTGCCACGGTGGAGGAGATACTGGAGAAGCTAGCTGAAGGCGATGAAGAGATGTTGGCCATCAAGAACTTCGGCCCGAAGTCGTTGGCTGAATTGAAAGAGAGGTTACAGGCTGAAGGCTTCGCCCCCGCCGAGGGTGAGGTGCCCATCGAGGTGTTGGACCTTAGCACCCGGGTGTACAACTGCCTCGATCAAGTGGGAATTACCACAGTGGGGGAGATACTGGAGAGGTTAGCCAAAGGCGATAAAGAGATGTTGGCCATCAAGAACTTCGGCCCGAAGTCGCTGGCTGAGGTAAAAGAGAGGCTGCAGGCTAAGGGTCTCATCCCAGTCGAGGAGGAAGTGGAGACCGAGGCAGTCAGTGAAGAGCCGGTAGAGGAAGAAGAGGTGGAACTGGCTGCCCCGGGGGTAGAAGAAGTAGCCGAGGAAGTGGCGGAAGCCGTGCCTGCCGAGGAAGTCGAGAAAGAGGTGCCGGTCGAGGAGGTGGAGCCCGCTGAGGAGCCGATCGAAGAAGAAGAGGAACCCACTGAGGAATACGAGGAGGAAGAGGAGGAGATATTCTACGAGTACGAGGAAGAAGACGAACTAGAGGATCGCCGAAAGAAAGCGAAAAAACGCCGTTTGGTCTACGATGAGGAACTAGGGGAGGTAGTAGCCGAGCGACGCCGCAAGCCTGGCCGTCGCCGTGAGGAGTGGGAGGACCTTTACTAGTCCTCACCTTTCCACCAGAAAAGACTGAGAATGCCTGGCAAACACGTACCGCAACGAACCTGCGTCGGTTGTAGAAAGAAACGCCCCAAGCGGGAGATGGTGCGCATCGTCCGGACGCCCGATGGCGGAGTGGAGATTGACGAAACAGGGAAAAGGTCCGGTCGAGGCGCCTACCTGTGCCGACGCCAGGAATGTTGGGACATAGCGCTGAAGAAAGATCACCTGGAGCACGCTCTCAAAACCAGCTTGACCGATGAGGAACGAGCAACATTGGAAGAATTCGCTCACGGGCTACCGGAGACCGAGGAGTGAGGAACTCAAAGCTCAAAATCCAAAGCTCAAAGTTCAAACTGCGGGGGGAATTGGTGGTTGCGATCCTGTCTGGGGAGCCAACGGGGGTAAGGCGATGAGGAATTGATCCGAGCGTGAGCTTGCGCATCCCCTCGCTGCTAACCCCGTTTCTCACCACTATACTGACACTCCATATCTTTATCCCAGAGAGCTTGGTGATCTATTTCACCGAGTTCACAAGGGAGACCACTGTTCGCTGAGTTCCACGTTAATCGCTAGAAAGGGAATACTCATGACTGAAAAACAGAACAGGAAAGCCATCGTCATACCTGATTTCTTGACCGTCAGGGAACTGGCCGATTTGATGGAGGTCAGCCCTATTGATGTCATCAAGGAGCTGATGAATAACGGCATCCTGGCCAACATCAATCAGCAGATTGACTATGAGACAGCCGCCATTGTGGCAGAGGAGATGGGCTTTGAGACCAGTCCAGAGGCCCCTCCTGTCGTCGAAGAAGAAGAGATCCCCATGATCCCCCAGCCCCTCAAGGAGCGCATCTATGAAGGTGAGGCCCCTGAGGATCTGGAGCTCCGGCCGCCGGTGGTCACCATGTTGGGGCACGTAGACCACGGCAAGACCACCCTGCTGGATGTGATCCGGCACACCAACGTGGTGGCTGGCGAAGCGGGGGGAATCACCCAACACATCGGCGCCTACCAAGTTGAGCACGATGGCAAGAAGATCACCTTCCTGGACACCCCAGGTCACGAGGCCTTCACCGCCATGCGCGCCCGTGGCGCCCAGGGGGCCGACATAGCCATCCTGGTGGTGGCCGCCGATGACGGGGTGATGCCCCAGACCCAGGAGGCCATTGACCATGCCCGAGCAGCGAGGGTGCCCATCATCGTCGCCCTGAATAAGATGGACAAGGCCAACGCGAGCCCGGAGAGGGCTAAACAACAGTTGGCCGACGTGGGCCTGCAAATTGAGGAGTGGGGAGGCCAGACCATCTGCGTGCCAGTCTCGGCCAAGAGAAAGACCGGCATAGACGACCTGTTGGATAACATCTCGGCGGTAGCAGAGCTGGCCGAGCTCAAGGCGAACCCCAACCGCCCAGCCATGGGCACGGTCATCGAGGGCGAGTTGGACAAGAGCCGGGGCTCGACCGCCACCCTCCTGGTGCAGAACGGCACCCTACAGTTGGGAGATGCCTTGTTGATCGGGGACATCTCTGGCCGCGTAAGAGCCATGTTCAACGAACGGGGAGAGCAGGTCAAGAAAGCTACACCCTCAACGCCAGCGGTTGTGTTGGGCCTCTCCGGTGTCCCCCGCCCCGGCGACACCTTCAAAGTCGTGGAGGACGAAAGGACAGCCCGAGCTATAGCTGCTGAGCGAGTTGAGGAAAAAGAGAGAGCGGCTATCCGGCCAGCCAGGGTGCTCAGCTTGGACGCGATTTTAGATCAGATCAGGGCTGGAGAGGTCAAAGAACTCAACCTGATCCTCAAGGCTGATGTCCGGGGCACCATCGAACCCATCGTTGATTCCCTGGAGAGGCTGGGCGACGAGGACCTGAAAGTGAACATCCTCCACCAGGGAGCAGGCAACATCAGTGAATCCGACGTCATGTTGGCAGTAGCCTCCCGGGCCATAGTCATTGGTTTCAACGTCAATGTAGACCAGGCCGCAAGCCGCACAGCGGGGGTCGAGGGGATTGACATCCGCCTTTACGACATCATCTACAAGTTGATTGACGATGTGGACAAAGCCCTAAAGGGCCTTTTGGAGCCGGTCTACAAGGAAGTTGTAATCGGCCACGCTAAGGTAAGAGCTATTTTCGGCGTCCCCCGCGTGGGCAAGATCGCCGGCGTCTATGTAGCCGATGGCCACGTCGCCCGTAATTCCCTGGCCCGGATAAGACGGAACGATCAACTGGTCTACGAGGGGCGAGTTTCATCCCTGCGGCGCTTCACCGAGGACGTCAAAGAAGTTAGGGAGGGATTCGAGTGTGGAGTGGGTTTGGTGGGCTTTCAGGACTTCGAAGAAGGCGACATCATAGAATTTTATAAGAAGGAAAGGGAGAGCTAGGATAAACCCAAAGTCCAAAATCCAAAGCTCAAAGTCCAAACAATGGTTACTCGTCGTCAGAAGCAAATCAGCAGTCTCATTCAAGAAAAACTCGGTGATTTGTTAGAGAAGAAAGTCAGCGATCCACGCCTCGACTTGGCGACCATCACCGCAGTCGAGGTCAGCCCCAACCTGCGCCAGGCGCACATTTTTGTCAGCGTCCTGGGAAACCAACAGGAGGCCATGAAAGGGTTCGATCACGCAGCGAGCTTCCTCCGCCGGGAGCTCGCCTCTCGCCTGGCCTTGCGATACATGCCTGAGCTAACCTTTCACCTGGACACCTCGCTGGAGCGTGGTGAGCACATTTTTCAACTCCTGGAGGAAATCCAGCAGGAGAGAAACCCTCAAGGGGGAAACGAGTGAAGGAGACCGTCGTTCGATTCATCCACGACGCTCGGAGGGTGATGGTCATCACCCACGTGGCACCTGACGGGGACGCCATCGGCTCCCTTTTGGGCCTGGGCTGGGCTCTGCGCTGGCTGGGAAAGGAGTACACCCTGGCCTGCGCCGACCCCGTGCCCAGGAGATTCACCTATCTGCCCGGCAGCGAGGCGATAGTGACCGGGCCAGAGCCTGTACTGAGCCCTGCCGAAGTAAGCGAATATGACCTGGTCATCAGCCTCGACTGCGCCGACTTGGACCGGCTGGGGACAGCCTACGACGAGTCCCTGGCCGGCCTGCCCATCATCAACGTTGACCACCACGTGACCAACACGCACTTTGGCGCTGTCAATTGGGCTGATACGGGGGTGGCATCCGCGGCCGAGATGGTGCTGGACCTGGTAGAGAGCCTGGGCGTCCCCCTCGACTCCGACATAGCCCTCTGCCTCCTCAATGGAATCGTCACCGACACGCGCGGTTTCCGCACCCCCCACACAACCCCTCGGACCATGCGGGCAGCCCTCAAACTGATGGAGGCAGGAGCACAGCTTCCGGAGATCACCGATCATGCCTTCAACCGGCGCCCCTTCTCGGCTATATGCCTGTGGGCCAAGGCCCTGAACGGCCTCCGGTTGGATGGGAGGATCATCTGGAGTCAGATCACCCAGGCCATGCGCCAGGAGTGCGCTTTCTCCGAGAACGGCGGTGCCGGCCTGGTCAACTTCTTGGGCACTACCGACGAGGCAGATGTAGCCATCGTGTTCGTCGAGAAAGACGACGGCCGGATCAAGGTGGACATGCGAGCCAGGCCCGGTGTTGATGTCTCTGCCGTCGCCCTGGACCTGGGCGGCGGTGGCCATCCCCAGGCCGCTGGCTGCACTCTGGATGGCGACTTGAACGAGGCCCAGGAGAGAGTACTGACGGCGGTCAG
>Ga0315532_1003487_pt1 | contig 10069 bp, 3 predicted proteins | sample SalMarWE160370MG_FD_203082 | JGI IMG/M metagenome (GOLD analysis project Ga0315532, IMG submission 203082) | Salt marsh sediment microbial communities from the Plum Island Ecosystem LTER, Massachusetts, United States - Salt Marsh Sediment WE1603-70 ... | reverse complement strand
CTGGGGCTCATCCTCGGCGCCGTGTGGGGCCAGCGCGCCTGGGGGGACTACTGGAACTGGGACCCGAAGGAGTTGTGGGCCCTGGCCACGTGGCTGATCTACGTCGGCTACTTCCACTTCCGCGCGGTGTCCGGAGCGAAGCGCCCCCGAGCGAACGCCGCCTTCGCCATCGTGGGCGCGCTCACCATGGTCTTGAGCCTGCTCTGGGTCAACCTGGCCGGCAGGATCTTCCCCGGCCTGCACGTCTACGCAACCTGAGCCGGCGCCCCGCCCGGCCGCCTACCGCTGGTAGATGGGCAACTGGCAGCAGGGAACGCTCAAGGCCAGCACCGCCATGGCCGTGGCATAGCACTCGCCCTCCCTTTTCTCCGAGCCGGCGGGCCACGAGCCGTCCTGGCGCTGGAGCTTCAGCAGCATGTCGTACATGTGGGTGGCATAGCGCTCCCAGTAGTCGTCGCCGAGCTGGTACATCCCCTGGGCGCAGTAGTAAAGGCCGTAGTAGAAGTAACTCTCGTTCGGGCTGCGCGGCAGGTGCCCCAGGATCCAGTCGCCCGCCGCCAGGGCGACCTCGTCGCGGTGCAGTCCGCACAGCTCGAAGCACAGGAGCGCGACGCCCGTTCGGGCAACGCCCGCCCCGCCCCCCGGCTGGTAGGCGAAGCCACCGTCGCTGGTCCGGCATCGCATGACGAACTCAAGGGCGTATTCGATGGCCTCCTTCGGCACGCTCGCACCGTTGTTGCGCGCCGAGCGCAAAGACATCAGCGGCCAGCCCGTGCAGGAGATGTCGCTGTCCGTGCTGTTCGACTGGTAGCGCCAGCCTCCCTGGTACCTCTCCAGCTTCGGGACCTGCTGGGCGGCCAGGATCACCCTCAACGCCTTGGGCAGGACCTCAGATATCGCCTTCTGCCGCTCCGGATCGACCATTCCCGACACCTCGGACAGCATCAGCGTCGCGATCGTGTGCCCGTACATCGGCCCGTGGGATGCCCCGGGGCCGACCAGCATGTCGTTCGGCTTGCGGGACGCCAGCACGAAGTCCAGCCCCTTGTCGATGACCTGGCCGTACTCGTGCTCCCCCGGCGTGTAGCCCTTGGCCAGGAAGGCCATGACGCAGAGCGACGTTATGCCGGTGTTCTTGCCCCAGCCGCTGGGGAAGCTGCCGTCGTCGTCCTGCTTGTCCGCCAGGTAGGCCAGGCCGCGCTCGATCGCTTCGTCCACGGCTTCGTCGTAGTGCACCAGGCCGGCCTTCTCTTCTTCGGCCTGCGCCCACACGGGGACGGCGAGGGCCGCCAGGAGCCATCCGGCAATCAGGAAAGCCAGAAGTGCGCGGAGCGATCTGCCTGGTCTCACGGTCCCCCTCATTGCTCGCCTTCTTCCTTCGCCCTGGTGCCGCGCTTCGCGATCGCGCGGAAATAGCGTTTGATGAGCTCCCGGTACTCGCCGGGGCTGTCCTGCCCGGCCGCCTGGAGGATTTCGTCTTGCAGTTGGCCGGGCAATCTGGCCCAGTCGTCGAGAGTGAACTGAATCTCCCCCAGCTCGGGCGCCGATAGCTCGCGCAGGTCGGCCGCCGTCAGTCCCAGCCGCTCGGGGTCGAGGGTAAGTCCCACGCGCCCGCGCACGTAGTCCGGCATGGAGCCCTGATACAGCCCCAGCTCTGCCAGGCGGGCGGCGGCCTGCTGCTCGGCGGCCTGCATGTGCTCGGCGGCGCGGCCGGCCGCTTCCGGCTGGAGCGTGCGGGAGGCCTCGTCCGCCGCCCGGGCCGCTTCGCTCAGCGACCGTTGGCTCGGCGCCTGTGCGGCGGCCATGTCCCACAGACCTTGCCGCTGGGCAGACGGTGCGTAGGCCGCCCACATCCGGCCCAGGGCGTCCGCTGCCTCGCCCAGCGCGTGGGCGGATTCCGTCTGCTCCGGCAGCGCCTCCCGGGTTCGCCGTTCGGCCACCGCGTCCTCGGCTCGCCGCTGGGCCCCGCCGGCCCTCTCCAGCTCCTCCAGCGCGCGCCTGCCCTGATCGTAGCCGGCCTCACTCGGCATGAGCTGCTGCACGCCCTCCCGGACCCTCTCCACCTGACCGCCGAGGTCGGCCGTGCGTTCGGCGAGCCCTGCCTGGCGCGCGACGACGGCTCCCGGGAAGTCCTCCGCCGCGAACGCATCCATCTCGCGTGCGAGGTTCTCCTGCCGGCGCGCAGTCCGGTCCGCGTCCTGCGCGAGCCGTGCCTGCCCGCCGGGGTCGGGAGCCAACGGATCCCGGCCGGCGTCGTGCAGGCGCCGCGCCAGGTCCGACAGGTCCTCAGCAGCTGCCCGGGCGCTTTCGGCGGCTTCGACAGCTTCGCCCTCGCGGATTCTCCTGGCCGCCTGGCCGGCCTGCCGAGCCGCGCGCAAATCGGCCCTGTCCGGCTGGGGCGCCAGCTCCTCGGTCCTGCGCACCAGGTTGGCCGCCTCACGCGCGACTTCCGCCTGTTCGGCCTGCATCCACTCGGTCTGTCCCCGGTCAACCTGTGCCAGCGTCTGCTGCCTGCGATTGGCCAGGTCGCGCGTGCGCCGTTCGAGCTCGCGCTGCCGCGCGCCGAGTTCCGCCAGACGTTCCGACCTCTGCTGCTTGTCGGGCAGCTCCGCGAATCGTCGCTGGATGTTCTGAAGCTGCTGGACCAGCCTGTCCGCCCTTTCAGCAGCCTGGGCCGCTGCTTGCTCGGCGGGCTGGGCGTTGCCGGCCTCCACAGCGGCCGACGCCTGTCTCATCTGATTGGCCGGGTTGAAGCGATCGAACGCCTGCCGCACCTCCCACATGTTCCTCCGGGACTGCTCCTGCAGCGCCGCCATCTGGTCCCCCAGTGCCTTCTGCGGCTCAGCCTGTGCGGCCAGTTGCTGCCCGGCCTGGTCGGCCGCGTTCTCCTGCCGCGTCTTCTCCTCGGGGTCCTGGGCAGACTGCGCGGCCGCCTGCGCCGCCGCCAGGTTCTGCCGGGCCTCCTGCGTCTTCTGGGCGAGCTCGCGCTGCTGCTCGGCGGCCGCCTCCGCCTGCCGGGTGAGCTCGACCGCAGCCAGTTCCTGCTGGAGCTGGGTCGACCGTCCGCTCAGGGTTCCGGCAACTGCGGACTGGTTGACGGCGGCCTGCGTCAGGTCGTGGCTGCGAATCTGCTGAGCCGCCTGGATCATCTCGTCCCGCTGGTCGGCGGCCCGATCGTCCGCCGATGCGTCTTCGGCCAGGGCCTCCTGGTCCCGGGCGAGCTGCATCAGCGCTTCGTCGTTTTCCTGGAAGGCCCGCAGCCCTTCCGTGTTCTCGGCCAGCCGCGTCTGGTCCTGCTGCAACTGGCGGGCCCGCTCGGCCAGGCTCGGCAGACCCTCCCGCGCGAGGTCTTCACGCACCCCTTCGGCCAGCATGTCGGCCATCTCGCTCGCGGCCTGGTCCTGGGCCTGCTGCCACTGCTCCGCTGTCATGACGGGCGCTGCCTGGGCCTCGCCGGGCGCTGCCTGGGCCTCGGCCGGCGCTGCCGCATCCATGCCCTGCCTGGCCTCGGCGAGCTGCGCCTGGCGGCGCGCCAGCCGCGCCAGATCCTCGTGACGACTCACCGCCTCCGCCAGGTCGGCGAAGTCCCTCAGCAGGTCCTCGGCCGTCATCATCGCCAGGTCCATCTGGAGGTCCGCCTCGTCGGCCAGGTCGGCGCGCTGCCACGGATCGTCGGTCAGCTTCGTCTGGCCGGCCAGGTCCTCGGCGCGGGCGATGTGATCTTCCGCCAGTGCCTGCAGCCGCGGACTCAGCACGGAGTAGGTGCCCCATCGAACGTCCCGCGCCAGCTCGCGCACGGTGCCTTCGGCGGCGTCCAGGTGGCCGGCGATCTGGTCGAGCTGCTCCCTGGCGTCCTCCGCCAGCTCCCCGGCAGCCGAGACCGCTGGCAGCACCTCCGTGGACTGCTCCTTGGCGGCGCGGAGTTCCTCCAGTGCGCTCTCCAGGCCTTCGCGCACGTCATCTTCGGTGGCCGCCTCGGCGCGCTCGGCGTAGGAGGGCGCTTCCCGGTCGAGCTCGATGGTCAGCGCCTCGGACACCCCTTCCTGAGGCCCACCCATCTCGGGCGGCAGGCCGTCCTTCGCGCGCACCCGGACGGTGAGCTGCCTGGCCCTGCCGAGCGGCAGCCTGGCCAGGTCCAGCACGGCCGTTCCCATGGCCAGCGGCCCGGCGGCCCGTCCCTCCTCGGTCAGCGGAACGGGCACGGGGGCCAGCTTCCCCCGCTCCGTCTCGGCGGCGAACTCGGCCCCGGCCACCCCGAAGTCGTCGCCCACCGCGTAGAGCACCGGCAACTGGTCGGTGGGCTTCAGGCGAAGCTCCCTCTCCTCGGGGTGCAGGATGACGGCCGTCGGCGGCGCGTCCGGCAGCACCGTGATGGCCCGTTCGCGCGGGGAGTTCGTGAAGCCGTGCCCGTCGGCGATCTCCGCGCGCCAGCGACCCGCCAGCTCGCGTGTCAATTGGACGCTGAAGGTGCAGACCGACGCCCCGTCCTGGGCGATGCTCAGGCCGGGTCGCACCCCGGGGACTTCCTCCCCGTTCACCACGAACTTCGCCGACTGCACCACGGTGTTCGTCTTAGCGGTGATGACCACGTTCGTCCCGGCCACGGCGCTGATCTCGCCGGCGGCATCGTCCTCGGTCGCCGGATCCAGCCGCGTGTAGGCCGGGTATTCGTAGCGAAGGTCCACCCGCGTCACAGCCGGGAAAGGCACCACCTGCACGGCGTAGTAGCGGCTGAGGGCGTCCCCCGCGTGGATGCGGTAGCGGAAGCTCTCCGTGACCGGAGGACAGGTGAACACGAAGCGCCTCACCTCATCGTCGGCGCTGAAGACGCCCGTCATCTCCTCCGCGGCTTCCTCCGCGTCCGAGCCGGCCACAAGGAGCTCGGCGCTCCTGACCGCCGCGTTCGCCACCTGCACGTCGATGCGAAGGGACCGCCCCTTCGTGACGACGACGTCGCCGGGCTCAATCGCCAGGTCATCGGCGGCCACGTTGGCCAGGTTCAGGTACGGGGCGACCGCCCGGGCAAGCAGGCGCACGGCGGGGCGAGGCCATCCCACCAGCAGGCAGCCCAGGAACGCCGTCCCCGCAAACGCCACCACCAGGAAGAAGCGGGCCGGCCGGAACGTGATCTCGTGCCGGGGCGCCAGCGTGCGCACGTCGCCGCGGGCCTCGTCGACCAGTGCGGCGATCAGCGCCGCCGACCCGCGCAGCTCCGGCGCGTCGTCGCTGCTCAGAAGCTCCACGGCCGAACTGATGCGCTCCTGCAGCTCCGGGTGATGGGACTCGATCGCTCGGGCGATGCCATTGAGCGTGAAACTGCGCGCCAGCGGCCGAATGAAGAGCGCCCCCGCCGCCAGCAGCGTCAGGGCCAGTGCGGCCAGCGTCAAGGCGTAACGCACCGTGACCGAAAAGAGCGTCACGCCGGCGTCAACGGCCATGACGGCCAGCAGGGAGAACACCGCGACGGCCGCCAGGGCCGCGACGCCACGCACAAAGATCACCAGCCGCGCCCGCCGTATCAGGCGCCTCAACGTGCGCACGATCGGCTCCGGCACGCCTCCGGCGTGTGCAGCCATTTCGTCCGTCATGGCAATCCCGCCTTCTTGCGCAGCAGCCATTCGCTCGATGCAGCCAGCAGCATCAGGCCCAGCAACTGCCACGAGCTCCACAAGGCGCGTTCCTCCCGCTCCTCGCGGACGAGAACCGGCGGCCCCAGGGCCTTCATGACCTCCAACGCCTCGGGAGCAGCCACCACCACGCCGCCGCTCACCTCGGCCAGACGCTTCGGCAGGCCAGGGTCGGCCGCCAGCTCCGTCAACTCCATCGAACTCGACGGCGCCACCGAGAACTCGGTCGAGACGGCTTCGACGCCGTCCGCCTTCAGGATGGCGTCCACCTCCGGGCCCATCACCTGTACGCTGTAAGTGCCGGAAGGCAGCTCACCCAGATCGGCCCGGTACGAGCCGGGGACGTCGCCGTCGTAGGTCATCCTCGTGCGCAGAAGGAACTCGCCATCCCTCGACAGCAGCACCACCACTTCGTTGCTGACCAGAGGCGTCAGGTCCGCCCTCATTATCCTGGCGCGCGCCAGCACGCGCGAGTGCAGGGCGTAGCGCGGCCGGTCCGTGCCAAGTTTGACGAGGGCCGTGCCGGCCGGCAGCTTGTTCGCCGTTGCCCAACGGAGCATCTGCCCCCAGAACCTGTGATGGTGGACGTCGCCGGCCCGGTACCGCAGGCGCCAGGTCCTGTCGAAGGCGAAGAAGACAACGCGGCCCAGGGCGACGTTGTGTACGGCGATCAGGGCGTGGGTCCGCTCGAACTGGCGCCTGTCCTCGGGCTCGGCGCCCCCCGCCGGACCCTCTTCGCCGGCAGCATCCGGCGATGACGGTTCCGGCACGGCGTACGCGAGCACCGTCGCGCCCGGCTTCGTGTCCAGGATGGGATAGCGCCAGCGGATCGGCGGCAGCGAGTCCCAGGCCCGGGCGTTCTCCTCCGGGTCGGTCGTCTGCCGCATCAACACGCTGTCCCGGCCCTGGGCAGTCAGCGCCAGCCGGAAGGCCGCGTCCGGGCTCTTCGCGTAGCCTTCCGAGAGGGGGCTGACGCGGACGGGCAGGATCTCCTCCAGGGGCGAGCCCACGTAGGCGTGCGGCATGAACTCGGGGCCTGCGATCGCGATCAGCGTCCCGCCCCGGTCGACCACGAAGCGGCGCAACGCTTCCCGATCGGCCGCCCCGAGCACGGTCGGATCCGCGTCGCCCAGCACGATGGCGTCGAAGTTGAGCCACTCCAGCTCGCTCTCCGGCAGCGCGGTCGCTGCCACCCGGTCATCCGGAGCGGACACCGACGCCGGAATTCGCGGACGGGCCGCCTCCCCCTCGACGCGATCCGGCTCAAACAGGACATACTGAAGCTTTACGGTCTTGTCCCGACTGGCGAACAGGTTCTTCAGGTAGCGGAACTCCCACCGGGGCCGGCCCTCGATAATCAGCAGGTTCGTGCGCTCGTGCGTGACGCTGACCGTGATGGGGAACTCGTTGTTCGACAGTACCACCTCGTCCTCGCCGGCCGAGACCACAACGCGGTAGGAGTACAGGCCCGTCTCGGTCGGCACGTCGACCAGCTCCACCCGGGCCCGGTGCTGATCGGTGGGGACATCGATCGTCTCCGAATGGACGACGGTGTCCGCGCGGGCCAGCATGACGGTGGCCTCCCTGCCGGCCATGCCGTCCAGCTTCACCTCCGCCTCCACGTAGAGCTTGTCCTCCGCGCAGACCGTCTCGGGTGCCTCCAGGGACACGATGGCCGCGTCACGCGGCGGCCTCTCGCTGCCGATCACCACCGAGCAGACGGGCACCTTGCGCAGGCCGAGACGCGCGGCCAGCGGCTCGACGCGGTCGGCGGCGTTATGCCGACCGTCCGTGAGCACAACGACGCCGGCCAGTTGCTCGCCGGGCACGTCCGTCATCGCCCGCTGGAGGGCGGCGGCCATGTTCGTCCCCAGGTCGCCCGCCTCTCCCAATGCAGGCTGCGCCGTCACGTCGGTTTCATTCGCCTCCAGCGCGAAGGAATAGACCTTGACGCCATAGGCCGCCCTGAGCGGACCGAGCAGGCCGCCGGCCCCTTCGTTACCACCGAGCAGCAGTCGGCGCGCCAGTTCGAGGCGCGTCTGGCGGCTGACTTCCTCGATCATCGCGCGCCGCTCCTCCGTGGCCGAGGCGTAGTAAGCCTCGTCCAGGCGGTCCGCCAGCTCCGCGGCGTCGCCCGTGAGCCTCGCGAGGCCGCTCTGAACAGCAGCCACGATCACGGACAGCCGACCCGCCCGCGCCGCCAGCACAGACTCATCGGCCTGCCTCGTCAGCTCGGCGCCCTCCTTCAGTCCGGCGGCGACTTTCTCCACGAGTTGCAGCTTGAGTTCAGAGGCAGCCGCGCGCGTCTCTTCATCCTGCCCCAGCGGCCCGTCCAGCACCCCGTCCAAAGCTTCGAACTGACGACTGACGGCCTCGTGGGCGCCCGCCAGCTTGCGGGCCAGCTCCTGCTGGCGCGCCGCCAGGTGCCTCTGCTGAAGCTCGGGGCCCTGCCGGCGGACCATCCCCAGCCATTGACCCAGCGTGTCGACCTCCGCCCCCACGGCTCTGAGCTCCCGGACGACCGTCTCCAGAGCATGGGGACGCGCGATCCGCTCTCCCAGGAACAGATCGGCCAGCCGAACCTTCTCGGGCACGGACAACGCGGTGTCGGGCACCTGCATGGAAGCTGACCTGTCCACCAGGACGGCGACGTATCGGCGCACGCCCTCCTGGCGGTCCGTCCGCAGCACGGGCTGACACAGCATCGCCAGGACCAGGAGCGCCAGCAGGATCCGGAGCGCGACCAGCGCTCGACCCATCCGCCGCGAGACGGTCCGGCGCTCGACGCCGTAGAAGGCCAGCAGCGCTTCCGTTACGACGGCGCCCGCCAGCGCCATCAGCCATATGGGCCAGGGCGTGGCCAGCACGAGCCACTGCCGGGCCGCCTGCGCCGTCAAGAACAGCGCCGCGAAGCCCACGGCCGCATGAGCCAGCCCGCGCAGCAACCCCCGCAGTCCGGAGACTGCCTCCTCCGCCCGCAGGTGCACGGCGATCCACAGGACCAGTGCCACGCCGGCCAGGACGCAGAATCCGACCCGTCCGAACAGGTCGGGGAACTGGCGCACTTGTTGCATGATCGTCATCATGGCTTCGCAGCACCGGCAGTCGTTTCGTCCTGCAGCGCGGGCCGCTTCTCCAGCACGGCCCGCAGGCTCCGGGGATCGACGGCCTCCACGCCGAAGCTGATCTCCTCGGCCACGTGCGACCTGCGCTGGATCGTAATCCACCTGGCGACGGCCACCTCTCCCAGCAGCGTCACGAGCGCGCACAGCGCCAGGTGCTTCCACAGCTCGGCGCCCGGAATGTCGCCGACCAGAGCCGCCCGCATCTCGTCCGTCGTCCTTGCCGGGAACAGGTCGACGTGCCGCCCCACGCGCTCGAAGTCCGCAGTGGTCAGCAAGCTCAGGCGGCTCTCCTCGGGCTCGCGCAGCACCACGAAGGGGAAGCTGCCGTCCTTCCACGTGCGCCCGCCCTCCGGTCCTCCCATGTCAGGCGGCAACACCAGGCGGTACAGGCCGGGCTCGCAGGTGCCGGCGAACGCGGCCCGCCGGGCCTCGCCTGCGCCCGCCAGCGCAAGGGCGCGCCGTTGCCCGGACGGCGCGACGATCACGGCTTCGCCCTGGGCGGCGTACTCTCCCTCGGCCGCAACGGGCTCCACCCGGGGCAGCAGGTCAAAGGCCACCGGGAAGCCCGCCCGGACGTTCGCGTCGGCCACCATCGGAGCCGAGAGATAGTAGACCAACTCGTGCACAAAGGGCACGAAGCACTTCAGCGTGGGCAGGTTGCTGTCGCGCCGGCCCAGGCCAAGGGCCGTCATTGCCACGTAGCCCTCGCCCAACTTCCGCTCGACCAGAAAGGGCGAGCCGTCGTCCAGCATCCCGCCGACGCGCACCGATCCGTCCTGCTCGTCAACGGCCAGGCGCCAGTACGCCTCAATGGTTGCGTCGCCTGCGTCGGAGCGTCCTTCCTCCGCCAGCAGCGTCAGTGCCGGATGGGTGAACGTGTGCAGGCCCAGGCGAGCGGGGTCCTCGCCCACTTCCAGCCGCCCGTCCAGCGAACATGGCGCGACGCGGCCGCCTTCGGCGCTGGTCCAGGCGTTGTAGAACGCCGGGTCCGCGTTGCCGCCCGGCGCCACCAGCAGGCCGCCGCCCCGCGCCACGAAGAAGGCCAGAGCCCGCGAGACGGGGGGCGGCAATTGCGAAACGTCGGCCAGCACCACCAGCCGGTACTGCGTGAAGTCCAGAATGTCCCGCACCCCCGTGATGGGAACGACGGTCGGCTCGACCAGGTACCGGCCGAAAGCGGCGCCACCACCGTCGGGCGGCCGGTCCTCTCCCTCGGCCGGGGCCAGGGCTATCTCCATGAAGGAGGTGGCCCCCTCCAGCGGCCGGGTCGAGGGCGAGCCGTCCACCAGCAAGACCGGCAGGCGCTCCAGCACGTTC
>Ga0315532_1003480_pt1 | contig 10076 bp, 8 predicted proteins | sample SalMarWE160370MG_FD_203082 | JGI IMG/M metagenome (GOLD analysis project Ga0315532, IMG submission 203082) | Salt marsh sediment microbial communities from the Plum Island Ecosystem LTER, Massachusetts, United States - Salt Marsh Sediment WE1603-70 ... | reverse complement strand
AGGAGTACGAATATTTTTTGGCATAATGACAGGCTTCTCACCGTTCCCTATGTATACGAAGTTGATACAGGCCGATTAATTCGGGAGGAAGGAACTCATTGATTAAGATGCTGAGTGAAACGAAGCCTTTTTTTGGATAGTCTGCTGAGCGCAAGATGCAATCGATGATCTTTGTGTATGCTCCATTCTATTGATTCCTATTAGAAGTAATCAGAAACAAATAATCCCCGATCCTTAAAAATTGAGGTGTGATTATAAAGATGCCCGGAAATATTTAGATGCTTGTTACTGAATGCTAGCTCAGATACTGGTCACTACAATTTTTTAATGTGAAGGTTTTATATTTTTATTAAAACGCCAGAATGCGCCCGTCTTTTGGGCAGGGGAGAATGGCGACCTTCTTTGGCCCCACTTGGAAGGGCGGACCAGACCCCAAGAAAAAACATGCATCTTTCTGTGAGGGATTTTAAAGGGGAAAAACCACTTTCAATGAAGTCCATCCGAAGGGCAGGGAGCTGTATGCCCACTTGAGGCTAAAGGATCTTATAATGAACTTTATGGCAGGAGATGAAAAACTCAATAATGATCTTTTTACACGGCGAGGTACCGCTTCTTGACTTCTTCGTTTTGTTCCAATTCGGAAATGCTGCCCTGGTATTTTATGGCCCCGTTATCCACGATATAAGCCCGATCTGCATGTTTGAGGGCAAATTTGGAGTTCTGCTCCGAGAGAAGGACGGTCATTCCCTCTTTTTTGATTACATTAATAAAGTCACCAAGACTTTTTACAATAATAGGCGCTAACCCCTCAGAGGGTTCATCGAGGAGCAGGAAATCTGGGTCACCCATCAGGGTGCGGGCTATGGTCAGCATCTGCTGTTCTCCTCCACTCAAGGTACCTCCGCGCCGTTGTGCAAACTTCTCTAACAAAGGGAACAGTTGATAGATTCTGTCGAGTGTCCACTTGGTTGGTCGATCTTTAGAGACCCGTCTCCCTACATCCAGGTTTGCATGCACCGTGAGGTCTGGAAATATTCTTCGATCCTCGGGTACAAAACCCACGCCGAGACGGGCCACCTTGTAAGAAGCTACGCCGGTAATATCTTTCCCTCGATAATTTACCGATCCTGACTTGGGTGGATTGATTCCCATGATACTGATCATGGTTGTGGTTTTCCCTGCCCCGTTTCTTCCTAACAACACTACCACCTCTCCTTTTTCCACATTGAGGGAGACATCAAAAAGGATATGACTCAATCCATAAAATGTATTGATCTTATTGAGTTCTAATTCCATAGTTAAACTGCTTCTCCTAAGTAAGCCTCAATGACCTTCTCATTTTTAGAAATCTCTTCTGGGATTCCCTCTGCAATCATTACACCGTAACCCAAAACTGTTACTTTCTGTGAAATACCGAAGACTATATCCATATCATGCTCGATGAATAGCATGGTTATTTTTAATTGTTTCCAGAGATCTTGAATAAGCTCCACAGTCTGCCAACGCTCTTCTGGGCTCATACCTGCTGTGGGCTCATCTAAGAGCAGCAATTTAGGCTCCAGGGCCAATGCCACTGCGATGTCCAGCCTTTTCTGGTTCCCATGGGCTAAGGTGCCGCTTTGATGTTGAGCCATATCAGTCATTCCCACTCTTTCCAGCATTTCGTAGGCCTTTTCATGCACGAATTTGAGTTTGTGGGTGGGTGTGATAATATTAAGATTCCCTTTTTGGTGTGTGATGACCGTGGCCACAATATTCTCCAGCACCGTCAGCTTGGGGAAGATATTCGTGATCTGGAAAGACCTTCCAATACCCTGTCTCACAATGTCATAGGGCTGCATGCCCGTAATATCCTTACCTTGAAAGTAAATCCCTCCACTGTTTGACAAATGATAGCCTGTTATAAGGTTAAAAAGAGTGGTTTTTCCAGCACCATTGGGGCCTATTATGGAACTCAGCTCACCTTCCAGAACTGACATGTTGATGTTGTTAATCACGGTGTTCCCATTGAAGGACTTAACAAGATTTTTAATTTCAAGGATGTTATCCGACATTTTGCACTCTACTTGCTCTCATTAAAAAAATATCATTTTTCATGATTTCTTAAATAGTTTTTCATAAAGACCCACCAACCCTTCAGGGGCAAAGAGAACCACTGCTAACAATATGAAACCCAGGAAGATGGCCCAGGTTTCAACAAGGCTTTGATGTATCTGTTGAATTATGATATGGAGAAATATTAAAACAGAGGAGCCAATAGCCGGCCCAATAAAAGAATACATCCCTCCCACAAGGCAGGCAAAGATAGCGTCTCCTGATTTACTCCAGTGCAGAAACTCGGTTTGGGCAAAACGGTTCAGCTCAGTGAATAGCCCTCCAGCCAGGCCTGCAAAAAAGCCGGCAATGATAAAATTAATCAATTGGTAGCGTCTCACGTTTATCCCAATAAATTTTGCCCGCTCCGTATTCTCTCTTGTGATCCGTATGGATAAACCAAAGGAAGAGTTCATGACCATTCTCATGATAAGGAAACAGACCAGAAAAATTACAAGGCAAAATAGGTAATAATTGGCAGGCCCTAAAAACTCAGGTTTGGGAATGCCATGAATACCATCATCCCCGCCGGTAAATGTGTACCACTGAAAGGCTATCATGTAAAGGAGCTGACCAAAGGTCAAGGTGAGAATGGCAAAGTAGAGCCCAATCAATCGCACACAGAACCAGCCTATGATGGCGGCAGCTATGGCGGCCATACAGGGTGCGGCCATCAGGGCCAGACCCAGTGGCACCCCGGCCTTTTTCATCAAAAGGGCCACGGTATAAGCCCCAACACCGAAAAAAGCGGCATGACCAAAGCTTACCATCCCTCCAAAGCCGAGGATAAGGTTGAGGCTCGTGGCGAAAAGCGCCATAATTATCATTTCTGTGGTGACCCAAATCCAAAACTCCCCTGTCCTTCCCATTTTTGTCAAAATAAAGGGAAGGATAAAGAGAGCCACTATAAAACCAATTCCAACAATCCAATTTTTATTTTCAGGTCTCGATTTATCCATATACTGGCCGTCTCTCACTATTATCTTTATTATCTTTCCGGCTTACCAAAGAGCCCCCAGGGCCGTATGATCAAAATAAGGGCCATGACGATATAGGGAAAAACAATGGCCAAACGGCTAAATGGTAGCTGGATGAATGATATACCCACCCCAATAATCAGGGAGCCTAACAAGGCCCCGCCAATACTTCCAAGTCCTCCAATGACCACTACGGCAAAACACTCGATGATCTTCTCCATGCCTATACTTAGGTCAATGTTGGCCAGGGCGGACATAAATACGCCACCGATCCCGGCTAACCAGCAACCCAGCATGAAGGTTCCGGTCATGACACGGGATACATTGACTCCCAGAGCCCCCACCATTTCCGGATAGGAAACTGCGGCCCGGATAAGGTTTCCTGCTCTGGTACGGTGAAGTAAAAACCACAAGCCCACTGCAATGAGTGGACCCACCACAAGAATAAAAACATTATATGTTGGCAGGTATTGTCCAAAAAAATCGATTGACCCGGCCAGAAGATCGGGACGCGCAACATTGCGAATATCCCCGCCCCAAATCAGACGACATGCATCGTCAAGTATTAAAAGCAGGGCATAGGTCATAAGTAACTGCAACAGGTGTTCCTTGCCGTAGATGCGGCGAAAGAGCGGTATCTCCAAACCTAAACCCAAAATGGCTACGGCCGGCGGAACCAAAACCATTAACATAAGAAAGGAGAAGAGCGAGCCCCCACTAAAGAGCGTACTGAGGGAAAAGGCAAGAAAGGCTCCGACCATATAAAGGGATCCATGGGCAAAATTGATCACTCTGAGTACCCCGAACACCAGAGAAAGCCCGGATGCGACAATAAAGAGAACCATCCCCTGGCTCAAGCCATTGATGAGCATGAAGAAAAAAAATTGTATGGTCATAACGTATTCCAGAAGACTTCGCGTTCACAAAGCTACAATAATCATTTGGGTTCGTCCCCCGACGACCCGGGGACGAACCCAAATACGTCTCTTCTATTTTGGCTGCACTTTTTTGAGTTGCTCGATAGATAGCCAGACCTTTTCTGCCGGCACTTCCACTACGTCTTTTAAGATAAGAAAGCCTTTATATTTTGGGTCCTTTGCCGTGTAGCCTACATAGATACCCACATTCGCCATGTGATCTTCGGCGCGTATATATCTGGGGCCTCGCAAGGAGGCAAAGCGCAAGCCCTCTAAGGCCTTGGATACCTTGTCGGAGTCAATACTTCCCGCCTTCTTAATAGCGGTAGTGAGTGCAATCAGCCCGTCGTGAGCCATAATTGCCCAATCAGATGGCCATTCATTGTATTTCTTGTGATACTTCTCAACAAATACCTTCATGTCCAGGGTACCCACTGCGTAAAACGGGCAGCGGGCATAGCCCAAGAGCCCTTCGGGCATATCCATACCGGTTGCTCTCATCAGATCCAGGTCATACAGCGAGGTAATGCTGGATTTTTTGAAGAGTCCATACGGCTTGGCCTGCTTTATAAAAGTACTCAGGTTGCCCCCCCACAGATTGGTATAGATCACCTCAGGATTTTGTGCCATCAGTGCAGGGATATATGGTCCAAAATTAGTCTCTCCCTGCTTGGGCCATACTGCCTTGAGGATTTTTACCTCGGGTTTAATTTTTACAAGATACTCTCTAAACGCATCCCATTGGGTATGACCATAGGCGTAGTCAGGCCCTATAAAGGCGATACGCGTGTAGGGAGACTTTGCGAGAAACATAGCAATACCTCTTCCCTCTATCCCTGTATGTGGTACCACCTGAAACATATATTTGTGAAAATCTGTGGTTGTCAATTTGTTGGTATTTGATGTATGAAAATAGACGATTTTTTTGTATTCCTTTGCCACCTTGCTTACAGCTAAGGCCACGCCACTGCTTGTGCCACCGATGAGAAAATCACACTTTTCACTTAAAATCAGCTCCCTGGCCATGGTTGCCCCGATGTCCGGCTTAAGCTTCGAGTCACGGATGATGAGCTCCAGTTTTTTACCAAGTATCCCGCCGGCCGCGTTGGCCTCCTCTATAAAAAGCTCAATTCCTTTTTTCTGAGATGCATAAAATGTTGCCCCAACCCCTGGCATATCAGCCGTCCAGCCAATTCTGATGGTATCTGCTGCTAATGCATTATTCCCAGGGGCACTCATAAAGACAAAAAGAAATCCTAAAATACAAAAGATAATGTTGATATGACTATTTTTCATTTTCCCCTCCTTTTTTTTGGGTCATTATAGACCATTTCTCCATGCTACTTTACATGAATTAATCCTTATTTATTATATCACCTCCTCTCATTAAAGTTTTACATCTTGACCTTCCCAATAGGGAGCACGCATCTCCCTTTTAAGGGTTTTTCCTGCAACATTTCGAGGGAAGTCTTCCATAAAAACAACATCAGAAACACGCTGAAATTTGGCTTCCACATTATCGTTGATCCAATCTTTCAGTTCTTCTGGTGTAATAGAGCCAGGTTTGTGCAGAATGACAGCGGCTATCGGTGTCTCACCCCATTTCTCATGGGGGATGCCAAAAACAGCAGTCTCACGCACGGCCGGGTGCTTGACAATGGTCTCTTCAATGTCGCGGGGGTACACATTAACTCCGCCGGAGATGATCATATCCTTCTGGCGGTCTATTAAATACAAAAATCCATCTTCATCAACATACCCCAGGTCGCCTGAATGTAGCCATCCGTCAACAATGGCTTTTTCAGTCAAGTCAGGACGCTTGTAATATTCCGGCATCAGGATAGGACCTTTTCCACAGATTTCGCCAACTTCACCAGTGGGAACTTCTTCTCCTTTCTCGTTTAATATTTTCATATCAAAGAAGGTTGGTGGAGTACCAACCGAGTCCATCTTTCTCTCGAAATCATATTTGTCAAGAATCGTGACAAACCCCTCGGTAAGCCCATAAAGCTCATAAAATCTTCCGGGCAAGAGCTCGTGTATCTGTTCTTTATATTGTCGGTGCAGCGGCGCTCCGAGTGAGAGTATCATTTCAAGTGATTCCATGGCCTTGGGAGAAAAATTTGGCGCATTCAGCATTCCAATGATCTGCGCGGGCACCATCATGACGTGGGTCACTTTTTCGCATTCAATTGTTTCTATATATGAAACCGCATCGAACTGTGGAAGGAGAATATATGTTGCCCCTACATATACCGTTGGCATCATATCAACAAAGGCGCCATTAAAAACTATTGCCCCAGCATGCATGGTAACGCTCTCTGGTGTCATGCGATAGGATGCAGCAAAGCACTGTCCGTACTGGGCTCGAATATAATGTGTATGCACTATCCCTTTCGGCATACCAGTCGTTCCGCTGCTATACATAATATCAAACTGATCATCTCTCGAGATTTCAATGCCCTTCGGTTCCTGATCACCAGCAACTGCCTTTAGCGCATGATAATCTCGATAGCCTAGTATATCTCCGGCGTCAATCAATAAGTATCTATCATCGGCAATAGCAGGGAGTTCAGGCTTTATAGAATTAATAGTCTCAACAAAGGTTGAGTTTGTGATAATGGTCTCTGTATCTGAATCTCTCAGCAAGGTAGCCATGGCCTTGCCTCTCAAGAGTATACTGAACGGAACAACAACTGCTCCGATTTTGGCCACTGCCCAATACACCTCAAGCTGCTCTAAACAATTGGGTAGAATCGTTGCAACCTTATCGCCTTTACGAACTCCGAGATCAAGAAGGGCATTTGCCAGACGGTTAATGTTTTTATTGAATCCTAAATGGGTGAGGCGTTGGTCCTCGAAAACGACTGCAAGATCGTTGGGGTGATAAAGAGCATGATTAGAAAAAATTTGTCCAATATTCATTTGAGCCTCTTTATAATTTGGTTAATAAATATAAAAGATAGAATTCCAGAAAGCTAAATATTCATCGGTGCAACTTGGAATCAGCCTGATTCTTCCGCCTTTTGTTCCGCATAGGTCTTAATCATTCCCCCGTCAAACAGGAGGTCCCCGCCTATGAGATATTTTGCAAAGCGGGAAAACCCAAAGAGAAAGAGGTTGCCTACCTCAATGGGAGACATCATCTCTTTAACTCGAGAACTGCCCATCATGACATCACTAACTACTTGCTCGGGGGTGATGCCGCGCTGTTCGGCCTGGGCAGGGATCTGCTTTAGTGCCAGGGCCGTCTTTACAAAGCCGGTGCTGACAGTAAAGGAGCGGATCTTTCCTTCCCCTTCCGCGGAAATGGACTGGGTCAGGGCACGCAATCCGAATTTGGTTATATTGTATACAGGTTTGTTCAGGGTACAGATATGGGCGTGTATAGAGGCCATATTCCCTATGGCCCCTGTTCCGTCATTGCTCTTTTTCATGTGGGGAAAGGTCAGCTTTGACAGGTAAAACGGGGCTCTCAGCATTAGTCTCTGCATGTAATCGTATCTTTCCATTGGAAAGTTCTCTATTGAGTCGATATGCTGGATCCCGGCTACATTGGCCAGATACTTTATTGTCCCAAGCTTGGCTGCCTCTGATACGGCGTTTTCGATGTCCTCATCCTTTGTAAGGTCAGTCTTGATAAATATCATCTGACCACCCATTTCACGGGCCAGTCCTTGCGTCTTTTTCCCTTCTTCCTCGTTGAAGTCCAGGCCGGCTACCATCAGGTTATTTGCAGCGGCGGCAATGGCCGCGGCCCTTCCAATCCCGGTACCGGCGCCACTTACGATACAGACGTTGTTGGGATTAAAACTATTATCCTCAAGGATCAAGACATCTCCCCTCTCTATTTCCGGCTCCTCAATGTGCACTTTTCCTTTCCCATTTTCAAGTTATACGATATGTCATTGCCTTATTTCCTGCTAATTCCATGCCAGAAAATTCACCCTAACCTGAATTAACTAAACCAAGAGCTTCGATCTCTTAAAATCTGGCCTCATATTGGAAACTTGCAGTATTCATAACCGGTATTTTAGATTTTTGTTGCCAGTAAAATTTGGAGGGTGTATAAGAATATTTGCGTATCAAAATAAATACATGTAGAAATATTGATACGGAGGAAACCAATGGGCCAAGCAATAGATCCGAAGATCTTAAAGGTAAATAGCCAAAAAATGCCGATCCTAAAAAAAACTAAGAATTCCAAAGACATTCGCCATCAGTTGGAGATGTATAAATTGATTTTTGACAGCATATATAATGGAACCATGGTAACGGATAGTCAGGGTTTCATCACTCATTTCAACAAACCCTACGGCAAGTTCCTGGGGATGGACCCAGATGAACAAATTGGGAGACATTGCACTGAAGTAATTGAAAATACTCGGATGCATATTGTTGCCAAGACCGGAAGGCCCGAGATAAATGACACCCACAGAATAAAGGGCCAGGATATGGTTGTTCAGAGAATTCCAATAAAAAAGCATGGAAAAATAGTTGCTGTATTCGGTCAGGTCATGTTCAAAGACGTCAGGGATGTGAGGAAGCTTGCTGAAAAATTAGAACTCCTTGAAAGTAAAGTGGAGTTGTATGAAAAAGAACTTATATCATTGCGATCAACTAAGTATACCCTTGACAGTATTATCGGGGTCAGTGATGCCATCAACAATCTGAAAACGGATGCTCTCCGGGCCGCAGCCACCAACCTGCCGGTCCTTATTACGGGGGAATCCGGGACCGGCAAGGAGATGTTTGCCCAGGCCATACACCATGTCAGCCCACGAAAGATACACCCCTTAATCAGGATTAACTGCTCGTCTATTCCCCGTGACTTGCTGGAATCTGAGCTTTTCGGTTATGAAAAAGGGGCTTTTACAGGGGCTAAATCCGAAGGTAAGCCCGGGAAATTTGAACTGGCAAAGGGTGGTACCGTATTTCTTGACGAAATTGGGGACCTGCCCCTGGAAATGCAACCCAAACTTCTCCGTGTACTGGAGGAGAAAGAATTTGAACGGGTTGGGGGAACCTCGCTTATAAAGGCCGATTTCCGCCTCATTGCAGCGAGCAATCAGAACCTCGAGAAGATGCTGGAACAGAGAAATTTTCGAAAGGATTTATATTACAGATTGGATGTGATTCCTTTACATATCCCCCCTCTCAGGGAACGGGAGGAAGACATTATCCCAATGGCCCGCCATATGCTCAATCAAATTATCCAGGATGCCTCCATTGCTGAGATCGTTTTGGACCGTCAGGCCGAGAAGGCTATGATAAAATATGATTGGCCCGGAAATGCCCGGGAGGTCTCTAATGTGCTGGAGCGTACCCTATCTTCCCTGAAAGGAGATATCATTCATCTGTGCGATTTACCATTCTATCTGTATCGAAGCAAAAAGCAATTGCCCGGAAAAGGCAGAAAATCCCTTAAAAATATACAAGCGAGCGCAGAAAGGGAGGCCATCCGCTATGCATTGGAATCCACAGGTTATAACAAGGCCCAGGCAGCTAATATATTGGGAATTCATCGCACGCTTCTATATAAGAAGATGAAAAAGTATGACCTAGCCCTCGATCAGGCCTATCTTAGTTAAGCTGGGGTGTATGGAATCCCGGGCATAAACTAATGTTCTCCCACTAAATCAATCGTATGGATGGAAGCATTTATTTAGTGTCTGAACGAAAACTAGGAATTTTTTCCAAGATCAAGGAAGGCGAAAATTATAACCACAGGAATACATTGAGTATTTCGAGGATTATAATTTGAGCCTGACGCAGAGATTGGGAAAAATAACAGTTTTCGGTCGGGCACTATTTAGACAACCGATAAGCGAGGGCATAAAGCCTCGACTATTTCGCGATGCTTTTGCTGTAACATACGCCTCCTGTAATCTCTATGGTAGTGGCGTTAATCGCATCATTTTCGATGCAGTGCATTATGAGGCGAACCACTTCCTCAGGCTCAACAAGCCTTCCAAGGTGTACATCCTGCAGGATTGTGTTGAGGACCTTTTGATCCATATCTTTAAGAATAGGAGTTCCCACATAACCGGGCGCGATACCTACTGCGCGGATATTCCTGATATTTCTG
>Ga0315532_1003476_pt1 | contig 10080 bp, 6 predicted proteins | sample SalMarWE160370MG_FD_203082 | JGI IMG/M metagenome (GOLD analysis project Ga0315532, IMG submission 203082) | Salt marsh sediment microbial communities from the Plum Island Ecosystem LTER, Massachusetts, United States - Salt Marsh Sediment WE1603-70 ... | reverse complement strand
AGCGATAACCAGCAGTCCCCTGCCCGGAGCAGATACATGCTTCATTGTGTTTTTGCTGCCCTCAACCCGACATAGAAAGTCAATCAATGCAGGATCGTCCGTGGGCAGTTTCAGCACGCTAAGGTCTCCTGCCCATAATCGATAGTTGTTAATATAGACGGTATCGTCATGATAATAGTAATTTGCACGGTCGTTCTGTAATACCTGTGAATACGGCTTGGCACCAGCAGCATTCGATTTTGCACGGAGCATCATCGGCTCATCCGGACCCTGTGGAAAATAATACCAATATTGTTCAGCACTATCGCTCATGTTAATCAGGCTCGCCGAAATCTGTCCGAACTGGCCGGTAGACGTTTGATGACTTTCAACCAATGATTTTGTAACTATAGTGCCGGTGGTCAACACCCCTGCTGCGGTTAAAGATACAATCGCCGTTTTTGTAGTCGCCAGTCCCGCTATTGCCGCTAACAAGCCGACCTTTGTTGCCGCAGCGGAGACCGTTACCTGTGCAGCGGCGGCCTCACTTGGAGCCGTCATCTTTCCGAATAATATAAGAGCAGCTAACAAAGAACCCTTCCCGAAGCCATTCCGCGAAAGCTCCTTTTGCAGAGCCTTCTTCGCACGCATAAAAAGCATGCGCGTACTGAACTCACTACAACCCATAGATTCGGCAATCTCCGAATATTTCATCTCATCGTAGCATCGCATAACCAGCACGGCTTTGTGCCTCGTCTTAAGCTTGGCCATTGCCGATGAGACGATTTGTTTCAATTCTTCGTTAACGAGTCTCTCCAGCCCATCTTGCCGCTCTTTCGCAGTGCCATTACGTTTTATGCTGGAAATTGCCATCTTTCGTTGCGTTCGCTCGGTTCTGTTAAGATGCCGCAGCTTGTTAACGGCTATGCCGTAGAGCCACGGCCAGAACCTGTCATTTTTTTTCAGCTTACCTAATACATTGCACATTTCTAATAAGCTCTCCTGTACAATTTCTTGTGCCACATCTTCCCTCTGCGTAAGACGATAAACGTACGTTCGCAGGCGATCTCTTGCCTGCTGAGCTAATTGTCCTAAGGACTGCTTATCGCCGAGTTTCGCCCTTCTGACCAGTTCAAAGACCGGGTCAGCTAACTCCTCCGAAGCCCTGATAGAACTGAAACCTGCCATTTTAGGTTCGATCCCTTCGACTCCGCTCAGGAGGACAGACTGACACAATTGTTGATTCATAACCTACCATTTTCGTGTTACTGACGCATGTCCGTCGATTCGGCGCAACATCGCCGGATTCGCGACGAACATTTTGACTATATCTAAGTGCCATTATTGACTGTAAATGTAACGTTTTTTCCGCCTTAACAAAGGAAAAAACTACACCACGATACTCCGACCTGCCCCCGCGTCTGCCGCTCGCACCTGCGGTTACGCGAGTGCAGGCGACGCGAGTCGGGGCGGCGGGTAATTTTGGGGATTCTTTTACAAATTATATCATTTTTCCAGACCCAAATCAAGAGCAGGATTTTCGATCTTTAATTGCCAATTGTCGATCCCTCGACTTCGCTCGGGACAAGCTTGAAATCTCCACAGGACGCCTTACGACGGAAAATCGTAAATCGAAAATCGGGTGTGTTTTCAACCATTTAAGCAGGGGTTTTGAAACAAAAATCCGAAAAATGAAAAAATTTTAACTGCTTTTGCAACATCGAGTTGCGAGCATCGGGAATCAAGAATCGAGTACTTTTTTAGCATCAAATGAGCAGGTTCGCCCAAATTATGGGGGGCATTACAGAGGACGGAGGACGGAAGACAGATGACAGACGATGTTTATATGATTAGCCCCGCCACCCCTGGCCTGAGCGAAAAAAGCTTGCCCTGAGCGCAGCCGAAGGGTCGAATGGCTGTGGGCGGGGGATATAATTGCCCTAAAAAGCGTTCAACGGCTGCGGTTACGCGACTCGTATGGTTGCGGTTAACGTATGACGTAGGACGAAACGAGCAGCGCAACCGATGAACGAAACACGCTTGTGCCAACAATGCCAAGGATGCCAACAAAAAGTATTGGCAATCTTGGCCATCTTGAACTTGTACGCCTTTGGCGTAAGTGAAGATTGCCTGACTATTTGGCACTCTTAGGATTTGTTACCCGTCCTCAATAACACTGCGAAGCGCGGTTGATCAATAATCTAATTCATTTTCCTGTTCGGGGAATTTCGATTTGATAAGTTCTTTGGCTTTTTTTCGGCCTTTCAGCATAATATCATCCATTCCTGTGAAAACAGAGCTTAAGTAACGTGCGAGTCCGTCTAAATCTGGGAATAGAGAAGCTTCATGAATTCCATATGTTAACAAGCCTTTAAGAATATCTACTTTGGCCTTACCATCGATCAAAAGCTTGGTCACGGCACCTGAGGGCACTGGTTCCCTTGGGTCTGCATGGATGGTGAAGGTACCGCTTTGAACAGTTAGTCTTAAAGTAATATGAGCAGGCCAAAGATATTTTATCTCAGTGATTTTGAAGGGATCCGGTTCCTCTGTGAAGTCCACGTGGGGGACATCTAATCCATTGAGTGCATAGATCGCGCCATCTTTTCCTTTCATGTTCCGGCAAGCGAAATATGCAGCTACCAAGGGATTACGTGTCCAATCCAACAGACGAGTTGGAAGGCCGTGATGTTGTGCAAGAAATAGCCACTCCCAGTCATCCTTCGGCTTGATGTCAAGTCGGGGAATTGCTTCGGTCTTGAATCTTCGAACCATAACTTTTTCCATTAGATATAGACCCTCAAGATCGGCTTTCCACCCGCGCCCAAGCTTGGGAACAAGGTCATATTCCGCAAGGGATACTCCTCTATAGCCCATACCCCATTCCGACTGTAACACTTTATGCAATTCAGCAAACGACGAAATCGTCTTCATGGATACTCACACATAACATAATAATCTACAACACGCTTCAGCCCGTTCTAAACACTTGTTCCCGCTTACGAACTTTGATTTATTGCCTCTTGTTTTCACGAGCTTTACGAATTTTATCAGCCTCCCTTTTTGCAAAATCGAAGCTATCTGGCCCGACACCACAAATTTGTTCTATCACATCTGCTGTTTCTTCCCTAAGTTTATGGTCTTTCAGCACTTTCCATCCACAAATTGTATGGCCATTTCTTTTAAATAAACCTATTGTGGCGCCTTCTTTGGTTTCGAGAGCAATTTCTCTGGCCTTACAGATAGCTTCTTCATCGTCCTTTATATTTTCAAGTGGTATATTTTTTTTCAGACCAGCGTATACACCACATTTACATACTATATAGTCCATTATCATATCCCCCTGTATTTGCTAATGAAAACATAATAATATCCACCACTTCCGGCTTCGCCATAAAAAATCCTAATATAGAAAAAGATAGCGTTCAGCGATCGGCGAACAGCGAACAGTGCACAACGTACAATCTGAACGCTGAACGCTGCACGCTGTACGCTAATTTAACAGAGTAGTATCCGCTTTGTTGTTGCTCGGAATTATACCAAACTGCCATGGGGCAGGAAAATCAAAAATTAAAATTCAAAAAGCAAAATGACAAATAAAAATTCAAAAGGAACAAAAGGGAAATTTTTGCATTTTGCACTGTAGTTTTGATATTTGATTTTTGATATTTAATCTTGTTCCGGATTTTGTATTTAGTCGGCTTGGATTGTGCCGCCCTGCTGCGTCAGGCAAAAGACAAAAAGCTATCCATTTTAATTGACAAGAACAATTGGTAGGCGTATCATACTAAAACCGGCATAAACATAATAATATACTATAACATGCTTTGTATAAGGGACTTATATACTCATGCCAGGGAAAAAATTCATACATCTTCATCTGCACAGCCAATATTCACTGCTCGATGGCGCGATAGTCTTCGATGAGCTGTTGAAACGCTGCAAAAAGCTCGGCATGGATTCCGTTGCCGTCACGGACCACGGCAATCTGTTCGGCGCTGTAGAATTCTATACAAAAGCACAAGCAGCCCACATTAAGCCGATTATCGGCATCGAGGCATACATTGCACCGGCCAGCAGGTTCGACAGGACAAAAACGACCATCGCCGATGCAGCGTATCATCTGATACTGTTGGCAGAAAACAACGTCGGCTACCAAAATCTGCTCAAGCTGGCAAGTGCCGGCTATATCGATGGCTTCTACTATCGGCCACGAATCGATAAAGAGATTTTAGCTGAATTGAATGAAGGTCTTATATGCACTTCTGCGTGCTATAAAGGCGAGGTTGCTATGGCTCTTTCCAACGGCGGCCAGAAGGCGGCAACAGCCGCGGCGGAAAGATATCTGAAGATATTCGGCCCGGACAGATACTTCATAGAAATCCAAATCCACGAAGATGACAAAGCCGATGTCCGGCAGGGATTAATCGACCTTGCTCAGAAAATGGGCATAGGCCTGGTTGCGACCAACGATGTACACTTCCTACAGCAAGATGACCACGAAGCACACAACTGTCTCTGTGCAATCAGCACTGGCAAACGTGCTGATGCACCAGACAGGATGATTTATCCGCCGGACGTTTACTTGAAGAGTCCGCAGGAAATGCGCCAGCTTTTTGCCGACTTCGACGAAGCCTGCGACAATACTATAACCATCGCCAATCGGTGCAATGTTGAGCTTGACCTAAAACAGCGTCATGCCCCTCGATTTGAGCCACCGGACAAGACAACGGCTGAAGAGTTCCTCACTAAATTGTGCTATGAAGGAGCAGAAAAACGCTACGGACAAATTACCGACGAAATAAAGGAAAGGCTCGACAGGGAGCTGCATGTAATCGAATCGAAGGGTTTTGCCAGCTATTTTCTCATCGTGTGGGACTTTTGCAAGTACGCCCATGAAAACAATATCCCCATTGGCGCCAGAGGAAGCGCCGTAGGGACATTAGCGGGATACTGTCTGGGCCTGTGCGATGTTGACCCGATACGATACGACCTGCTGTTTGAGCGGTTCATGGACCCGCACCGCAACGAAATGCCTGATATCGATATCGATATTTGCCAGGCACATCGAGCAAAAATAATCGACTATGTTCGCCAAAAATACGGTCATGTCGCTCAAATTATAACCTTCGGAACGATGAAGGCCCGCGCGGTCATCCGTGACATCTGCAGAGTGCTCGGCGTTCCTCTGGCTGAGGCCGACAGATTAGCCAAGCTGGTCCCCTTCTCGCTTGACATGACGCTCGACAAAGCCCTTCGTAGCGAGCCGCAGTTAAAAGAAGCTTACGAAAAAAATGAGCAGACCAGAAAAGTAATTGATATATGTAAAAAGCTGGAAGGACTCACCCGTCACGCATCGGTCCATGCCGCCGGCGTGGTCATTGCAGATGAGCCGCTCACAAATTTTGTGCCGTTGTATAAAGCGTCCGGCTCCGATGACATCATAACTCAGTACGAAGGCCCGGTCGTCGAGAAGGTGGGCCTATTGAAGATGGACTTTCTGGGCCTAAAGACCCTCAGCGTATTAGAGCGTGCCCGGCAGTTAGTTAAGGATATTCATGGCATAGACATCGACCTGGAAAAGCTCGATCTGGCCGATGAGAAGGTATTTCAGCTATTTTCAGCCGGTAAAACAAAAGGTGTTTTCCAGTTCGAATCTGACGGCATGCAAAGCATGTTAGTGAAAATGAAGCCGGACAGGCTCGAAGACCTCATAGCCGCTAATGCCCTTTATCGGCCGGGGCCGATGATACTGATTCCCGACTATATCGACCGTAAACACGGTGCAAAATGGCAACTGCCGCATCCTATTATGGCTGAAATACTCGATGAAACCTACGGCATTATGGTCTATCAGGAGCAGGTAATGCAAATCTGCAACCGGCTCGGCGACATACCGCTGCGCGAGGCCTACGGCCTGATTAAAGCAATAAGTAAAAAGAAAGCCAAAATTATAGCTAAGGAAAGGGAAAGATTCATCGCAGGTTGTGTCGATAAGGGACTGACCAGCCAGCAGGCTCAGCAGATTTTCGAGCTTATTGAACGTTTCGCCGGCTATGGCTTTAATAAAAGTCACTCGACCCGCTACGCCTTTATTGCTTACCAGACGGCTTATATGAAGGCCCACTGGCCGGTCGAATTTATGGCGGCACTTTTGACATACGAAATGGGTAACACCGATAAGGTTGTTAACTATATCAACGAATGTAACGAGATGGGTATTGTTGTGATGGCGCCGGATATCAATGAAAGTGGTGTCGATTTCACGCCTATTTATAAACACGGCGAGAAAAAAGGCGTCATACGTTTCGGCTTGGCTGCGGTCAAGGGCGTCGGCGAAAAGGCGGTCGAACAGATAATCGCCGCCCGCGAGAAAGTCGGCCGATTTGAAAGTCTTTTCCATTTCTGCGAGAATGTCGATTTGAGAGCAGCTAATAAGCAAACTATAGAATCACTTATAAAAGCAGGTGCCTTCGACAGGCTTGGCGGCACGCGCCCTCAAATGATGGCCGGCATGGAAAAAGCTATGGAAATCGGCTCAAGCCTGCAGGCTGATAAAAATACGGGCCAGATGAGTTTCTTCGGCCAGAAGACAAGAGAAACCGACTATTCACAGGACCATAAGCAACTGCCTAATGTTCCACCCTGGCCGGAGCCGCAAATGCTCGCTTACGAAAAGGAGGTCCTCGGCTTCTACGTCACCAGCAATCCGCTTAGCCATCACGCTGAGGTTATAAATCTTTATTCGACGCACAATACCTCACAACTGGTTGAGGCTGATGAAGGCAAGATTGTTATAATCGGCGGTATGATAGCCAAGATACGATACAACATTACAAAGACCGGCAGAAACGCCGGGTCGAAAATGGCGGTCTTTGTACTCGAAGACCCGCAGGGACAGGTCGATGTGGTAATGTTCCCCAACACTCTGAATAGATTCGGCAATATATTAGTTAAGGATGCGGTTGTTTTCGTAAAGGGCAAGCTCGATTGGCGAAGAGAGAAGGCCAATATTTTGGCTGAGGAACTGATAGCACTGGATGAAGTGAGAAAGAAGTTGGCTGCAACGGTAAGAATTCGGCTGGATGCAACAAATGTCACTGAGGAAAAGGTGACCGCGATACGTAGTATTTGCCAGCATCACAGAGGCAAAAGCCCTGTTTATGTTGCGGTAAGAACTGACAAAGGCAGGGTCTATGCCGCCGCAGATAAGGAGCTTTCCGTCAATCCGGATTTGGACTTTTGCCGAAAGATGCGGCAACTCGTCGGCGAAGAAAATTTCCAACTAACAAGATGAATATTCGATGCTTGATACTGGATACTCGATACTCGTAGTGATAATAATGACTTGATAGTTGTCATTCCGCACTTGATGCGGAATCCATTTTTATAGACTTCGTGGATTCCCGCTTTCGCGGGAATGACACAAACAACCAGTTGGTTTAAATCTTGGAAACAGTTTAAAGCTTGGGGGGAAAATGACTATGTATTTGCCAAAAGATAAATGGAAAGTATTAGTTCACTACTATAAGGAACTTTCTAGTGTAGATTCACGGATACCATTCTATATGAGCAAACTGGAAGGGACTTTACAAGGAACAAATGCGCGAAATAGAGCTAAAATAGCAAGCAAGACACTTCAAAAAAGAGGTTTGATAGCCTTTTTAAATGATCAAGGTGATGCGCTAACAGTACAATTGAGCCTTGAAGGCTATGATTTAGGCAGAAAATATAGCTCATGTTTGATACGTAGCGGCTTGTGGTTCGCAGAATATAAAGACCACTGGTTCTGGCTTATCATCAGCTTTCTAGGAGGAGTTATTGGAGGATTATTGATCAACTGGCTATCTTAGGTGATTTAGTGAAAGATAAATTTAAAGGCAAATTTATTGTTCTCGATGGGCCGGACGGCTGCGGAAAAACTACGCAATTAGAATTACTTGCAGAATATTTTAACAAAAAAGGTATCGAAGTAGTTAAGACACATGACCCAGGTGGCACTAAAATTGGTGACCAAATACGCCACCTTCTTAAATATGGCGCCAAAGGAATTATGGATGTTCACACTGAAACCATGCTATTTATGGCCTCGCGAGCCCAACTTGTTGCTGAAGTAATTAAACCCGCAATAGAAAAAGGCAAAACAGTTCTATGTGATAGATTTATTTCATCTACTTGTGCCTATCAAGGTAGTAGTGGATATCCCATTGAGAAAATAATCGAACTAGGCAAACTTGCGGTTGGGGATGTTTGGCCAGACCTGACAATTATAATCAACATACCTGCTGAAGAAGGTCTTGAGCGTACCGGTCGTAAACCACGCCAAAAAAGTATTGCAAATCACAAAGATGCTAACCAAAGTCACTTATTTGAAAATACGACACCCGACAGATTTGATTCCAGAACTTTGGAGTATCACCGAAAAGTCAGAAAATGGTTTCTTATGCTGGAAAAAGAATATCCTGGGGTCGTTAAAATCATTGATGGGAGTAACGCTAGTATAGAAAAAGTTCATCAAAAAATATTGCAGCTTATCTCAGAAGTGAGATTTACATAGATGTCATTAAGAGAAATTTTTTGTCAGGATAAAGCGATTGCGGTTTTGCAAAAGGCATTTCTCTCCGGCAGGTGGGCCCACGCATATATCTTCGCCGGACAGGAAGGTATCGGCAAATTCAAAACAGCAGGTGAATGGGCGAAACTGCTGCTTTGTGAGAATCCGTCTATAGAAAATGGTTTCGCCGATAGTTGCAACACATGCAAATCCTGCCGAGCTTTCCAGGCCGAAATACAGCCCGACTTCAATCACGTCTATAAGGAATTAGTCGAATTCACCAAAGATAATAAAGGCAGAAAGACACCCGTTGACTTGCCTATCGATGTCATCCGAGAATTTCTAATCGAGAAAGTGGCAACCAAGCCGACTCTTTCGCAAAGAAAGGTCTTTGTAATCAGCGAAGCTGAAAAATTAAACGCCGCCTCACAGAACGCGCTTTTGAAAGTCCTGGAAGAGCCGCCTGCATATTGCTGTATAATCCTGCTATGCACCCGCCTTGAAAGGCTTCTGCCGACCACCAAATCAAGATGCCAGATAATCCGGTTCGGCCCCATAGACGAAGACAGGATAATCGAAAAGCTAAAAGAAATAGGTCTTGAGCAAAACCAAGCCCAATATTTCGCCCGATTATCGGCTGGCAGCTTGGGAACAGCCTGTCAGTGGGCGGAGCTTGAATTAGCTGATGCAAATCTTTACCAAACAAAGAAAAAGCTGGTAAGCTCATTAGCCGACTTTGAGTTTGCCGATGCGGTGGAGCTGGCTGAAAGGATTTTGGAAGACAGTAAAAGAATCGCCGCTGTCTGGCGCAACCTCGACAAAACCACCAGCAAAACCGATATCAATCGAAGAGCTCAAAAAACTCTGATACAAATAATCATCTCAGCTCTGCACGATTTAATGAAACTGAATGCTGCATCACAAAAAACTGAGATTAATTTCGACCAAAAAGAACAGATAAAAAAGTTGGCCGCTCGTTTCAATGTGGAACAAGCTGCAGAAAAAATATCTGACTGCTATAGGATGCTGCGCTGGATTGAGTCCGGAGTTAACGAGAAGCTTATTTTCGAGCAGCTATTGTTAAACTTAGCAGGTTCTGATATAATTCATATTTAACAATAATGATTGTGAACCCCGAATTTGTTGCGGGGTTATTATCTCTTTAAGGTGATTGGAATGCCGGAAGTCACTGAAGCAAAGCCCAAATGGGCAAAAAATAAAAAATATATGCTGGTTCGCTACAGCCGCATGAACACGCTTGGCTTCTTCGAGCACAACGAAAACAAAATACCTAAAGTCAACACGCGCGTCGTCGTAGAAACAGAGAGAGGTCTTGAATTAGGCTATTTAGTGGGTCAAATCAGCTCCTACAAGGCCGGACGATTTAGATTAAGTGACGATCAGATAAAGAAATACTTCGATGACAGCGGCGTTGAGTTTTCGTGCGAGCAGGCCGGCAAATTCGTCCGTTACGCAACCGCAGCGGATATAAATGAACAGCAGCACCTGCAAAAAATCGCAAAAGAAGAGATAGAGTGCTGCAAGCG
>Ga0315532_1003466_pt1 | contig 10096 bp, 10 predicted proteins | sample SalMarWE160370MG_FD_203082 | JGI IMG/M metagenome (GOLD analysis project Ga0315532, IMG submission 203082) | Salt marsh sediment microbial communities from the Plum Island Ecosystem LTER, Massachusetts, United States - Salt Marsh Sediment WE1603-70 ... | reverse complement strand
AAGGTATCCGACAGTATTATGAATACATTACTGATGCAGAGAGCCTGGCTGCAGGCAGGAAGACAGTGCGCAAATATCTCAACGAACCAATAGAAAAATGGGCAAATGGTTCAATATATTTTTTCAGCACGCCTACTGAAAATCAATGGCCGGTGGCTTATCCCGCTTCCGGATTATTCGTAAAACATTTGATCGACAATCACGGACTGGACAAGTTTAAGAAGTTCTATTGTAAGCTTGATATAGAAGCCGGATTCCTGGAGGTTTATGGAAAACCTCTTGCAGATGTGGTCGAAGAATGGAAAAATGCCGAAGTAATAGGACGCTTATGAAATGGCTTTATCGATGATGTGCGCATTTACAACTACGCTCTCTCGGGAGAACAGATTACATCACTTTCAAAAGGTGAGTGATTCAGTAAATCAGAAAAATGAAGAAAGGATGATTAAGCATGAACGCAGCAAAACTTGTTAGAATAACGCTGTGTTGCCTGTTATTTCTTTTACTCGTTCTACCAGGATGTTTCTCGTGTTGCTGTGGAGATTGGTTCAAAGCTACGCACGAAAGAACCGAAGACCTTTCAACACCAATCTTACCGGGCACAACACTGTCTGCCAAAACCGAAGTCGGGTCTATTTCCGTTATTGGTTCCAGCACAGCCGAATGCAGCGTTCATGCTACGATCAAAACTAAAGCTCGCACTAACGAAAGGGCTGTTCAGCTCGCAGACCAGACCACGGTATTGCTAAACTCCATCGAAGACGAAGTTGAGGTGAAAATCCAAAAGCCGCGCCTCAGCAAAGGCGAAGGTGTCTTTGTTGACCTCGAAATAGAGATTCCTCAACAAATTCACCTTGATTGTGCAACCGATGTTGGCAACGTTGAAATATCCAATACGACAGGTAAGATCAAAGCCGGCTCGGACGTAGGCAAAATCATTTGCACAAACGTCTCCAACCAGCTTCAATTACAGACGGATGTCGGTGACGTTCGTGTCAAGTGTCTCGACAGCACAATAGAACCCTGCAAAATCGACATCTCAACCGATGTGGGCAGTATTACTTTTGATGGCCCGGCCAATTTATCAGCCGTAGTCAATGCCTCCACGGGCGTTGGCTCTATTAAAACCAACGTGCCTATATCAATCACGGGAAAAATCGGACGAGATGTTGTGAGCAGCTCAATTGCTGGAACAGTCGGTGATGGACAGGGAGTCCTTAAGCTCAAAACAGGTGTAGGCTCAATAACCATAAAATAGTTTCGTCACGAATCCGGCGTGCCGAATCGACGGACTCAGGCCCGTCATGGGCAAATATAATATGGCACTTAGAAGTCGAAAGTTTGTGGGCGCAACAGGTAAGCAACAGCTGCGGTGGGTTGTATTACTGCTTGCGATAGCGGTGATACTGCCCACCGTGTGTTTGCTCTGGTTTATGAGCCGGGCCGTCAGGAATGAACGTCTGGCGGTCAAGCAAAAACTAACCGACGTTTACATGAAGCGGCTGGAAACACTCAGCAAAGGAATAGATGACCTTTGGTCAGCTCGGATAGAAATGCTCGGACAACAGGCAACAGCAGAATGTCAGCCCGTTGAGATTTTCGAGAGGCTTGTTGGTCAAGAAGAAGAGACGAACGGTTCGAGGATTTGTGATGCGATTATTATCTTCGACGATAAAGGAAGGCTGCTTTATCCGGTTACAGAGGATGGAAAGCAACAGGCTGAATTGTCGGATGAGTTCACCGAAGCATGGGGTGTTGAATTTACTGAAGGAAATTTCCCACGAGCGATAAAATTGTATGAACGGATCTCCGAATCCTTCGTTGATGACTACACCTGCTATAGCGCTTTAATGGGCAAGATACGCTGCTTAAGGAAATTGGCAAACATCGAACAGGCTATCACTCTGTGTGAAAAAATAGCTTACGGACAGCCTCCTGAGGATGTAAGTTCATCTTCCGCAGCTCTGATCGCCCGAGCAAGAATCCTGCTTGTAGATCTGAAGAGTGAAACTAAAGAGGGATTGGCGCGGTCCGATTTGCAAAACCTGATAAATTCTACTATCAGTTATGCTCCCGACAGTGGTTACGCTTTTTTACCGATGCCGTCGGGGACAAGAAATTTTCTTCTGCGTAAAGCAATCGAAATTGTAGAAAAAAGCCAATGGGCTGAAGAGTTGGAACCGCAAATTTTAAGGGTGAAAGAGCTGCTTTCAGCCGAGGAGTTGGTAGTAGCGGTTCTTGACAAATATTATACAGCAGCCGCCTCGGAGCTTTGGTCTGAAGAGGATGCTGTCAAGATGGTGACACTGTTGCGTGCAACGCTTGAAACAATTCAAGAATTAGACTGGAACTGGACTGAACAACTGCAGAGGCAGATATCTATGGTATTAGATTCATATCGTGCCAGGACAGCAACTACTGCTACGTTCGACCGGCCTGTGTTTACCACTACTTTTGGTTCTTGGCCTGAGGATAATCTTCGTAAGCTGGATTTGCCCCAAGATGTCTTTGGGATATATCACAGCATCGGTGACAAGATATACATGTTGTTACAGAATACGGAAAGGTTCAATTTTGACTTCAAGGTATGTGGAGACGCCCTTAAGGAATCTGGTGTTTCCTATAGAATAACAGATAATTTTGGTGCTTATGCCTGCGGTTTGGAAAACCCGGAAACGACGGCTTTTCTAAGGGCACCGCTGGAAAAATTCCTTCCGGGCTGGCACGTTGAAGTTTATTTTAAGGACTTTGATATCTTTGAAAAAACAGCTGGCAGACAAACCGTTATATACATGTGGGCGGGATTGCTGGCTATTGCTGTGATGTTTGCAGCCGGTTTGTTGGCTGCGCAGACCGTGGGGAGACAGATAAAAATAAACAGGTTAAAAAACGACTTTATCGCTACGGTTTCACACGAATTGAAAACTCCGTTAGCTTCGATGCGCGTCTTAGTGGATACACTACTGGAAGGCAACGTAAAAGGGCAGCAGCAAGTGACAGAATATTTGCAATTGGTCTCAAAAGAAAATGAAAGATTGAGCAGCCTTGTTGATAATTTCCTCACATTCTCAAGAATGGAGCGTAACAAACAAGCGTTTGAAATGCTCAGAACCCATCCCGCTGCTATTGCTCGAGATGCGTCCGAGGCGGTTAAGACCAAGCTCAGTGTAGGCCGATGCAAGTTTGAAGTAAATATACAGGAGGATTTACCGGAAGTGCTGGCGGACCGTGATGCAATGGTGACGGTGCTTGTAAACCTGCTGGACAATGCGTATAAATATTCTTATGATGACAAACATATCAAGCTGAGTGTATCTGCTGAGGATGGTTCAGTTTGTTTTCGCGTTTCTGACAATGGCATCGGCATGTCACGCCGAGCTGTCAGGAGGATATTCAATAGGTTTTACCAGGTTGACCGCAGCCTTGCCCGGCGTGCCGAAGGTTGTGGATTGGGCCTGAGCATCGCGAAATTTATTGTCGATGCCCACAAGGGTTCGATTTCTGTTGAAAGCAAAACCGGTCATGGAAGCACATTTACTATAAGGCTCTCTGCCGTAAAGCCTGATTCCGGTTGAAAGGAGAAATTCGATGAAAAACGTGTTGATTGTTGAAGATAATCCCGCTATGCTGCGAGGTCTCGAAGATAACTTTGCATCGAAGGGTTATTACGTCAAGACGGCTATTGACGGGCAGCAGGGTCTAAATACCGCTCTGGCTGAAAGGCCGGACCTTATCATCCTTGATATTATGCTGCCTAAAATAAATGGTTACGAAGTGTGCAGCCTAATCCGTGAAAAAAGTCTTGATATGCCTATAATAATGCTGACCGCCAAAGATGAGGAATCGGATGTTCTATTGGGGCTGAATCTCGGAGCTGATGATTATGTCACCAAGCCGTTCAGCATAAAAGTTTTACTGGCTCGTGCGGAAGCTTTTTTACGACGCCGAATGGATGAGAGAAGCGCGGTTTATAAATTTGGCAATTGCCAGCTTGATACCGTCGCGTGCACTGTTAAGCGCGACGGCAGGGAAGTTAAGCTTAGCCCCGGAGAATTTCGGATGCTGCACCTGTTTCTTAAGAAGGCCGGATGCACTTTGAGCCGCGACGAAATACGAATTGCCGTGTGGGGCTATTCGCACTTTATTACTCTGCGAGACGTTGATCATCTTGTCACCACACTGAGAAATAAAATAGAGCCGAACCCGGATAATCCAACGTTTATTCAAGCTGTTGGAGAATCAAGCTATAAATTTGAGCCCGCCTGCCCAGAGTATCCAACGAAGGAAAAGGCACCTGCGAAGGATGGTTCGGAGGGCAGGCCAACCGAAATATATGGAAACAATTTTAATAATTGAAGACGACCCAGCTATGCTGCGAGGCTTGAAGGATAACTTCGAGTTTAAGGGCTACTGTGTGCTGACAGCAGCCGATGGAGAGGAAGGATTGAATCTTGCTATCAATAAAAAGCCCGACCTGATTCTCCTCGATATTATGTTGCCAAAGATTAACGGCTATGAAATATGCCGTCTTGTCCGGCAGGAAAAGCTTGATATGCCCATAATAATGCTGACCGCCAAGGGTGAGGAATCGGATATAGTGCTGGGGCTTAATCTTGGAGCCGACGATTATGTCACCAAGCCTTTTAGTATAAAAGAGCTTCTTGCTCGTGTAGCGGCATTTCTAAGGCGAAGCAAACAGACCGAACAGGATATTTATGAATTCGCAGATTTCAGACTTGATATTCCCGCCAGAAAGTTTACCCGAAAGGGAAAGGAGATTGAGCTGTCGCCAAAGGAGTTCAGGCTAATGGAGCTTTTTGTAAAAAGGATAGGCCGGGCGCTTACGCGCGATGAGATATTAAATGCCGTTTGGGGCTATGATTGTATTGTAACACCTCGGAGCATCGACCGGTTCGTTGCTACATTGAGGAACAAGATAGAGCGTGACCCACATAACCCGGTCTTCATTCATACTATACGCGAGGTCGGCTACAAATTCGAGCCGGAATAAGCAAAGAGACTTGCACTATATTTCATTTATAGGTTCAGATTCTCGATGACGTCTTCAATGGGCAGCTCTGCATAGCATATAGCGGTATCTGCAGCACCATAATAAATTTTCAGTTTCTTATCTTCAAAAAGCAAACCACAGCTAAAAACAACATTTCCGAAGAAACCTTCGCATTCGTAGTCAGCCTGCGGCTCTAATATAGGCTTGTCTGACCTTGCGATAATCTTCCACGGCTGTTGGCTGTCCAGCAGAACAGCTCCAAGATAGTAGCGATTATTTTGGTCTGCTCCGTGATAAATTTCCAGCCAGCCGGCATCAATCCTGAAAGGTACGGTGCTCGCTCCGATTTTTGCCTCGTCCCAATAGCCTGCGCGTGTCCCCATTAAATAACGATGGTTCCCCCAGCAAAACAGATTCGGCGATTCCGCGAGCCATATCTCATTTCTTTTAAATAGCGGCGAATCAGGTCTGTGTAGTGCATAAAACTTGCCGTCAATTTGTTCAGGAAATATAGCTACATCTTTATTTTCGGGACAGAAAATAACTCCGTGACGCTCAAATGTGTTGAAATCCTTTGTAGATGCCAGGCAGGTAGTGACGCCGAGCGGTGAAACCGCAACGTAGTCGATATAATATGTGCCTTCAATAAGGCTGATCCGTGGGTCTTCGATACCAAAGGTTTCATAGTCGTTAGCTGGGAACATAGCAGGGGAAGCTCCAATCTCAAATTTAACGCCGTCCTTGCTGCGTGCGAGCCTTAAATGAGAGATGGATGTCAGGTATGTTGCGCCGGGTGTTTTTATCAGCCTTGGATCTGATAAATCAATTTCCTTGTTATCTTTCGAGAACTCTTTTGAAATGTAGTTGGCTTCGGCGAGATCGTAAACAGCGGTCGAAATGACGTTTGGATGTCTGCTGATCGGTCTTTCCGCCACCCGAAGTAATAAGATGACTTCGTCTTCAAAGCGAGCAACGCCGGCATTAAATACGCCGGTAACCTCGAAATCAGCTCTGGATGGCTTAACATCTTTTGGCTCGATTATGGGATTATATGGTGAACGAAATATAGACAATCGGTTGCTCCTTTAACCCGTGAGATAGACACTTTCAATTCTATTCTAATTCCGAGGTTATCTATCTCACGAGGTAAATCAGCAGTTCTGCAATAAAAGCTCTATACGATTAATAATAGCGGCTTACACCTTGCTTCGCAAGGACTTCCTGACCGAGCACATTATTCTTAATTCTCTGTAGAAAACACCAACCGTCATTTCGACCGAAGCGTCCCTTAGGGACGCGAAGCGGAGAAATCTGCTTGAAAGTAGATTTCTCGACTCGCCTACGGCTTGCTCGAACTGACGTCTTCTATTCTTTTCTACAGAGCATATTCCTAACTGATTTTTTCTTGACCAGCGGCTGTTTGGTTTATATCTTTATTGTCGATGATACACTTTTAACACAGGAGAAAAATATGGCTTATGTAAGAACAATTCCGTGGTTTTTGTGGCCTATTGCAGTTGTGTTGAGGCTGATTGAGCTAATACTGATAGTTACCGGGCGAATTTTAGGAATTATTTTATCATTAGGATTGATGATTGTTGGAATCGCGCTTACTATAATAGTCAATGGTGCTGTGATAGGTATTCCAATCGCCATCCTTGGTCTTTTGCTGATGGTACGAAGTATATTTTAACTGGACCTGTAAAAAGATCAGTAATTGAAGGGAGACACAATATGTATAAGAGCCACATCACCTTAATTGGATTACTTATTAGCTTGGCAATAATTCTTCCCGGCTGTATTGCGGCGGCAGTTGGAGCCGGAGCCGCTGGTGGTGTGGTTTACATCAAAGGCGACCTTGAAGCTGTTGAAGCTAAAAATATCGATGCGGTTTACGCTGCAACAAAGAAAGCGGTTGGACAGCTTGGGTTAATAATCACGAAGGATTCCAAGAGTGTTCGTAAGGCTGAAATTGTTACCCGTGATGATGAGGACAGAAAGACCACGATAAAACTAAAAGCAACATCTGACGAAGCTACAAAGCTGTTAATTAGAGTGGGTATCTTTGGAAACGAGGTAAGGTCTTCACTTATTTATCAGAAGATCCATGATGCCTTACAGAAAAGCGAATCTCAGTTTTAATGATATTTTTTGTTTTACCGAATTATGTAATCACCTGCCTGCCCAGAGTTCCATTCTCCGTAGTACTCCGTAAGGAGTCCTTAGGACTACGAAGGATGAAATCCAACGAAGGAGAAGGCACTTGCTAAGGATGGTGCGGCGGGCAGGTCGGTCATTTTTGTCCTAAGGACTCCTTACGGAGAGGGACATTTAGTTTAAAGTAGGGGTGCGAAATATCGCACCAATCTATTTTGTGATTTTCCCGACAGTGGCAGACAAATCTTGTTCAATTCAATGAATACTCACCTTCCACGATCCATTGCTCTTAAAAAATACGACTGTCCCCCCTGGCCAGCTTTAATCATCTCGTTGAAGGATAAATATAATACCTAAGATACTTAGGTATTCTTTGAAAATCTGCCAGTCAAGTACCAAAAGCACAAAGGCCTTCACAGAGGAAAGTCCGCTTACTTGTGCTACGTAGCGTAGCTACTACGCATAGTAGCATTTGGTGCTCGTGTCCCGTAGGGGATCCCCAAGCGGAATTATACCGACCTTCCGGGCAGCGATGAATTCGGACCTTAAGCGTTATAATTTCTCCTCTTAAGGGAACTAATTAATAGAGGTGATACAGCATGGAGGCCCATATTGAGAGAGAACAGGGGTGTTATCTATACGTAGTTATTAATGACAGGATTTGAGTTAAAATAAGTGCATAAACGCAAAAACTCATCTTGGCGAAGCGCCAAGCCGCAGCCAGATTGGAATAGGCAAAATGAGAATGACAACCGAACAACGTCTGGAATTTTTAGAGCGAGAGGTGGTTGTGCTGCATGATACTGTGAAGCTGCTGCATAGGCTATTAAAGCAACAGCGTGAGCTAATACATGATTATATTACCCATACGATAGCTTCCGCAGCCGGCGGTGGTGAGCAGAGTAATGGAAATGTTCGCCCTGAAAGGGCTTTATATACCTTTGTCTGCAAGCGGAGATTAGACATAATCGAGAAGCAGATTGAGAAACTCCATAAGATAGTGGAGGCATCAGGACTCGGCCGGAAAGCCGGGTAAAATTCTTGTTATTATCAATTCTTCGCGGGGATATCGAGATTTCTTTTACATCGTGGACAGGTTACAGTTTTGCTTTTGTAATTTGGCGGGATTTTGAGGTTCAATCCGCAAACACAGGTTAAAAATACGAATTGGTTGACCCTTCGCATAATATCGCCGACCTGGCGGAGTTGTTTTTCGAGGCGTTCTTCTTTCTTAACTTCAGCACGGGGACCGCGTAAAGGTAAATCTTCTTTTGCTAAAGCAGCCGCAGGGACAATCGTTTTGTGATGCGTCACGGCAGCATACGCATCCGAGTAATTTCTGAAAGATGCGCCTTGGGTTATATTGCGCAGAATTCGTATTCGCTCGGAAATCGGCGGATGCGTGCTGGTCCAGTCAGATAGTTTTCTTTGTCCCTTTCTTTTGAAAGGATTAGCGATATACATAGGAGCGGTGACTTTATTGGCGGCAGCTATTTGTGGAGAAGGATCGCTTGCGATTTTCTCCAGGGCGCTTGCCAAACCCTCAGGATAGCGAGTCAGTCTTACCGCACCGGCGTCGGCGAGATATTCGCGTTTTCTTGAAAGCGCAAAATATAAAAAATACGCCATAATGGGGGCCAGGATTGCTGCGACTATTGCGATTATGAGCATAACCAACTGGGCTTGGCCGCCACCTTTTCCGCCGGATGAGTACCTTCGGCGGGAGCCCATCATCGAGCTATAAAACATGCCTCGCAGAAAGACCTGTGAAAGCAGAACAATTGCGCCGAGCATTATACCGGCAAGTGTGACGTAAAGAATGTCACGATGCACGATGTGACTTATTTCGTGAGCAACGACGCCCTGCAGCTCATCACGGTTAAGCCTGCCTAAAAGTCCTGCAGTTACAGCAACGGATGCGGTTTTGGGGCTTCGGCCTGTTGCAAAGGCATTCGGAGCAGGGTCGTTGATAATATAAATTTTCGGCATTGCTGGCAGACCGGCCGCGATTTTCATCTCTTCAACGACATTGAAAAGCTGAGGGTGGACATCGTGAGTGACAGGCTGAGCTTTACTGGCTGCTAAAAGGATTTGGTCCCCGCTTGAAAAGCTTACCAATGCAAGGATGAGCCAAATAGCCGTTGCGATCATCAGGCCGAAAAAACCACCCAGCGGGTGACGAGAGAAACCCAGACCGATGATAAAGCCCAACAGCAGTAACACCACAGCCATCAGCACCATCAGCAGGATAGAGTTTCGTTTGTTGGCTCTGATTAATTCCCACATGGTTTGTGCCTCGCGGCTCGCAGGCCGCGGCTTATAATTCTATTGCTATCTGCCAACAACTTATCAGTATTAAAAGCTTATCTTTGGTGCTTCACGTTCGGCGGCGGCTTCTATCTCGAAGAAATCGCGTTTACTAAAGGCGAACATGCCGGCGATAATATTAGAGGGGAACACCTGAATCTTGTTGTTAAAGAACAAGACCTGGTCGTTATAGTTCTGCCTGGAAAAAGCGATTCTGTTCTCGGTGCTGCTTAGCTCTTCCTGCAGGGAAAGGAAATTTTGATTGGCCTTTAGGTCCGGGTAATTTTCCACGACCAGCATGAATTTGCTGAGCGCCTCGCCGAGAGCACCTTCGGCTTTAGATGCCTCGGATACGTTTCTTGCGCCCATCGCCTTGCTACGGGCCTCTGTTATGGCCTCGAAGGTCCCACGCTCGTGCTTCATATAGCCCTTTGCGGTCTCGACAAGATTGGGAATCAGGTCGTGTCGTCGCTTCAGCTGTACGTCAATCTGCGACCAGGCGTTATCCACCTGATTGCGAAGCCGGACCAGGGAGTTGTAGATGGCAATTACAAAGATAACCAGCAGCCCAAGAACAACAAGTCCAATAACAAAAGCTATTAAAAAAGCTGATATTGCCAT
>Ga0315532_1003462_pt1 | contig 10101 bp, 10 predicted proteins | sample SalMarWE160370MG_FD_203082 | JGI IMG/M metagenome (GOLD analysis project Ga0315532, IMG submission 203082) | Salt marsh sediment microbial communities from the Plum Island Ecosystem LTER, Massachusetts, United States - Salt Marsh Sediment WE1603-70 ... | reverse complement strand
TCTGTGGCTGGAAACGTTTAAGATTCAGTGAATTCAGAAAGTAAAAGTATAGAAAAACATGAAAAGGGGGATCTAAATAAATCTGTTTGTTACCACATTTGAATCAGTAGCGATGCTTTTAGGGACAGGATTTATTGGATTCCGGACAATAGAAAATGAATTGCTCCAAGAATCATTCTGAAGATGCTTTCTCCTCTCGCTATCGCTCTATCGAGTTTCATTTTCGTCAACATTATCTCACATTTTTCTCCTGCTGAATCTCCTCAGTAGTAGCAATTACTGCTTTGGTGGCTCGTTTTTACAAGAATTACTGTAGAGTTAACGGTAATAGCTATAACTGTGTCCCAAAAAAGGCGAGAAGCGAGTTTGGTATGAGTCTCTCTTATCAAAATGGAATATTTTTTCCATTGGCAATACTCACTGGCATGATGGACAGTGAATCATCTCATTTAGTGTATCTTTTTATATTTACACTTTTTTATTCCGCCTTTTTCTTCAGTACTTATCACTTCTTCTTTAGAGGGAAAGGGAAGAAGGTAGAAGTGAAAAAGATACCCTCTTATTCGAACAGATAAATACCTAAGACAATAAAATATAAAAACCATGTATCTATTACTATCGAGGTGAAAAAAATGGCAAAAATAAAAGTATATTCAACTTCTATGTGCCCGTACTGTAAAATGACAAAGGAGTTTCTGAAAGAGAAAGGAGTCGAGTTTGAAGATATAGACGTCTCCGTCGATAGAGAGGCAGCCATGAAGATGATAGAAAAATCGGGACAGATGGCAGTGTCGCAAATTGAGATCAATGGAAAGTTTATTATAGGTTTTGATAGGGAGGCACTGGAAAGGGAGATAAAAAATGTATGATACGATAATTATTGGAGCAGGTCCTGCGGACATCACTGCCACTGTGTATGCTGCACGAAAAAAGATGAAAACACTGGTGATTACAGAAAATATCGGTGGACAGGCTGCATTGAGTGGGGATATAGAAAATTATACAGGATACCAGTTTATTACAGGTCCCGAATTGGCAAAAAAATTTGAAGAACATCTGAAGAAGTTCGATATTGATGTGAAAGAAGGAACAGAAGCTGTTTCTGTCGAAAAGATTGATGATTATTTCACAGTAAAAACAGGTGAAGGAACGTATGAATCCGAGATCGTAATACTTGCTACTGGAAGAAAACCGCGAATGTTGAATATCCCGGGTGAAAGAAAATTTAAAAATCGGGGTGTCACGTATTGTGCGACCTGTGATGGACCATTATTTGCAGGGAGAGCTGTTGCAGTAATTGGAGGAGGAAACTCTGCATTGGATGCAACAATCCAGTTAATGGCTATCGCGACTAAGGTTTACCTCATCACCAGAAACAAAGAGATGAAGGGGGACACAGTAATGATCGAGAAGGTAAAACGTTCGAACAAAGTTGAGATACTGAGAGATGCAGTGACGAAAGAGATTAGTGGGGATAAATTTGTTAAAGCCATTCGCGTCGTTGTGAATAAAACAGAGGAAAAAATTCTTGATGTGAAGGGCGTTTTTATAGAAATTGGCTCGGTACCGGTTGCAATACCTGTAAAAAACTCAGAAGAAAAACTGAAAGTAACAAAATATAACGAAATCATTGTCAACGAACACTGTGAAACAAACATTTCTGGACTTTTTGCAGCGGGGGATGTTACGAATATCCCTGAAAATCAGATAATCACTGCTGCGGGGCATGGGTGTATCGCGCTTCTTTTTGCTTTTAAATATATCTCTAAAAGACCGAGTTGAGACCTGATCGCCATCCATTTAATCACAGTATGTAGTTAGATACGTGAAAATCTTGTGTAAAATGGAGGAGGCATACAAAAAGATAGAAACCTTTTTATAAGGAAATACTTCTATCAAACATCAATGACCAAGATTTTTTGTGTGTGAAGTCATGCTTCTCATATACAGAAGTCATGTGTTTAGAAATAGAGCAAAAGGAGGAAAAAAGATGCCAGAAAAAGTTGTAGAAGTTGAAAATCTTGTAAAGCGCTATAAAACCGTGACCGCAGTAGATGGAATAACTTTTGACGTTTATCAAGGAGAAATATTTTCTCTTGTCGGACCCAACGGCGCAGGCAAAACTACTACAGTCGAGATACTGGAGTGTCTGAGAACGCCTACAAGCGGATCTGCAAAAGTTCTCGGTTTTGACCTGCTGAATGAAGAAATGGAAATAAAAAAGAGGATAGGTGTAATGCCACAGGAGTTTAATGCATTTGAGCGTCTTACTGTAAAAGAGAATGTAGAACTCATAGCAAAGATATATAATGTGAAACCTGAAACAAAACAAGTTCTTGAGGAACTCGGTCTGTGGGAAGCAAGAAACAGACGATTTCACAAACTCTCTGGCGGTATGCAGAGACGTGTGGGAGTTTGTATGGCATTGATCAGTGATCCTGACCTCTTGTTCCTCGACGAACCTACAACAGGTTTAGATCCCCATGCAAGAAGGGAATGTTGGGAAGTAATAAGAACTCTTAAGAAATTAGGCAAAACCGTTTTTCTTACGTCCCATTACATGGACGAGGTGGAGCAGTTAAGTGATAGAGCAGGAGTAATAGTGAATGGCAAACTTATAGTCACGGACACAGTTCACGATCTTATTTCACAACATGGCGGAGGAATAAAAGTGAGTGTAAAAGGAAAAAAAACTAAAGAAGCGGAGAAAATACTACAACGATTTACTGAAAATGTTTTTCATGATACGGATATAGTTACGGGAAAATTTCAGACAAGACAGGAGGCAAGCAAAGCACTGGCACAGCTTTACCAGATGGGGAATGGATATAGGATAGAAATTATTGAGCCCAATATGGATGATGTCTTTGCGCGACTGGCCGGTCACAAAGTTGACGAACGAGGTGAATTGTTATGAGAAGCGTACCGTCAGTGTTTCTTGCACTCATGAAAGAGTGGTTGAGGAGCAAATCAGGCATGTTTTTTTCGTTTCTCTTCCCTCTCATGCTTTTGCTGATCTTTGGCTCTGTTTTCGGCGGAACTGGAAGTACAACATACATGTTGCACGTTCAGAATTTTGATGTGAAAGACGGAGAGCCCACTGAGCTTTCTAAAATCTTCATAGATGTTCTGGATTCCATGGAGATTTTTGAGATAAAAGAGATCGATCCGGGTATCGATGTTAATTCCTATGTAAAAGAGAACCCTTCTTTCGAGTATAGCTACAGGATACTGAAGATTCCCAAAGGATTCGAAGAAAATATACGTGGGAAAAGCATGGCAGTAAGACTGAATGTTGTCGTTGGTACCTTCACATATATCGAAGAAAATTTCAGCAATTATATGAGCGAGAGTGATCTACAAGCTATAGAAGGAGGACGAGAGGAATTGAGTAAGTGGAAAAATATGTTTCCTTCATCAGAAGGGGCTGAATTAACATTTTTGGCAGATGAAACCGATATGTCGGCTATGGCTGTTCGCAGCATACTCGAGAGTATCATCAATGCATTCAATAATCAACTCATAGGTGTTGAGGAGCAAATGATGAGTATAAAATCCGAGTCTCTCGTTGAAAAAAATATGAGCGCTACGGCCTATTATCTTCCTGGCTACATAGCAGCATTCATAATGACTAATGGAATAATGGGTGCAACATCTGTTATTTCAGAACTCAGAAGAAACGGCACCGTAAAAAGATTGGCCGCAACGCCGTTACCCAAACGTTCGTGGATAATGAGTAATGTGTTTCAACAGACTATCCTCGCATTCATGCTCACTGCTGTCATGATTATCTTTGCACGGATCATTTTCGGTGTAAGTGCACTGCCGAATCTCTATGCACTCCTACTTATTTTCATAGGTGCAGTTACATTTGCCAGTATAGGTATGATACTGGGTGGTGTAATAAAAGACGTGGAGGCAGCATCTGGAGCGGGAAGTGCCATTGCATTTCCTATGATGTTCCTCTCGGGTGCGTTCTGGCCCATTGAAATGATGCCGAGTTATATGCAAACGATAGCAAAGTGCTTACCTCTCTATTACTTCCATGACGGGCTGAGAAATATAATGATACTCGATAATCTCTCAGGATCATACGTACCATTTTTGGTCATGGGAACGTTGGCAGTAATATTCATCGGCATTGCAATAAAAATAACGAAATGGAAAGAACTATGATTCCTAGTTGAGATTTTCTCTATACAGTAAGAAATAAAAGGGAATGCAGAATATTACGATCATGATAAAAGGCAAAGTCTTTAAATATGGTGACAATGTTAATACGGACGTTATCTATCCGGGAAAGTATGTTTATACTATAATGGATCCAAATGAGATGGCAAAGCACGCCATGGAAGATCTGGATCCTGACTTTGTAAACAAAGTTAACAAGGGAGACATAATAGTAGCAGGGAAAAACTTTGGCTGCGGATCGTCCAGAGAACAAGCTGTCACGTGTCTAAAATATGCAGGGATCTCTGCCATCATAGCAAAATCTTTTGCAAGAATATACTATAGAAACTGTATAAATAACGGATTAATCCCTGTTATATGCAAAGAAGCTTCAGAATATATACAAGCTGGAGATAGCGTACGTATAGATGTTTCAAAGGGCAAAATTTTGGCGAAGGATAAAGAGCTTAATTTTGTGCCTTTCAGTGAGTTTATTATGGAGATTATAGAGAGTGGTGGTCTTTTAGAATACACAAAGAAGGTGATAGAATGTACAAAATAGTGACACTGCCAGGTGATGGTATAGGGAAAATAGTTCTACCAGAAGCACTCAGAGTCCTCGATGCAGTAGGTTTTGAGGCAGAATATATAAGAGGGGATATCGGCTGGGAGTTCTGGGTGAAAGAGGGTGATGCTTTACCTCAGAGAACAATCGATCTTCTTGAAAAACATCGTATTGGACTTTTTGGAGCTATAACATCAAAGCCAAAGGATGTGGCAGCAAGGGAATTATCTCCAGAATTGCAGGGGAAGGGACTTGTGTACTATAGCCCCATTGTTCGGCTCAGGCAGCATTTTAACCTCGATCTATGTATAAGGCCATGCAAGACCTTTAAGGGGAATCCTCTCAATTTCATACGACGGACTAAAGACGGGTTCGAAGAGCCAGACATAGATGTTGTAGTCTTCAGACAAAACACAGAGGGTCTTTATTCAGGTGTGGAATGGACGAATCCTTCGCCGGAAGTGAGGAAAGCTCTTGAGACTCATCCAAAAATGGCTGCTTTTAAAGATATTCCAAGAGAAGATCTCGCCATATCCACGAGGATATTTACAAGACCGGCCTGCAAAAGGATACTGAAAGAAGCCTTTGAATATGCCAAAAAGTTCGGATACGTTTCTGTAACAGTTGCAGAGAAGCCAAATGTCATTCGTGAAACCTCCGGCATGATGAGAGAGGAAGCTATAAAAATTTCTGACAGTTATCAGGATATAGATCTGTACTTCACAAATATAGATGCACAGATGATGTGGATGACAAAGAATCCCGAGGATTATGGTATCATAGTTGCAGGGAATATGTTTGGAGATATAGTATCAGACGGATTTGCAGGTCTTACCGGTGGACTCGGCTTTGCGAGGAGCGCTAACATTGGAAAGAACTGTGCTCTCTTTGAACCGACTCATGGTTCGGCTCCGAAATACGCTGATCTCGATCCTTCCATAGTCTCTCCTTTTGCCATGATTCTCTCTGCTGTAATGATGTTAGATTACATTGGAGAGTATGAAAAAGCAAATAAGATAAGAGATGCGGTTACAAAAGTGATTGAAGAGGGGAAAATTCGTTCTTATGACATGTTGAAACTTAAAGGTGGTCCTGATGTTCTTAAAAAAGGAGCTGCCTCAACTTCAGAGATTACGGATGCAATAATAAATAAATTGTAAAGGAGATTTAAGAAAATAATAAAAAAATAAAAAGGAGATTATAAAATGGCCGAAGAGAAAAAATATTCAGAAAAAGAATGTCACAAGAAGTTTGCTGTTGGGTTAAACAACCTTGTGTGGGATCTTTTAGAAAAAGTTAATAGGACTAAAGAAGAAGACGATGAAATGATTCATGCTGCACATGCTTCCTGCTATCATTGGAGCAAAGTGGGAGCAGCTGTTAACATACAGAGAGGCGAATGGATGATTTCTCACGTATATGCTGTCCTGAACAGGTCTGAGCCAGCTTTATTCCACGCAAAAAGATGCATGGAACTCACTGATGAGCATGATTTTAAAGATTTTGATCTTGCATACGCCCATGAAGGAATGGCGAGAGCATATGCGGCTGATGGGAAAAAACTTGAGTACGAGAAATACAGCAAGCTGGCAAAAGAAGCTGGAGAAAAAATAAAAAACAAAAAGGATAAAGAGCTTTTCTTCAGCGACTTAGAATCAGGACCCTGGTGTAATATGGAATAGTGTATTATTTCTTACGAGCAACATAAATGTCAGCATCTATCATTTTGCCATATTAAAAATACTTATCAATGTTCAATCAGGAAATTAAGTACTTAAAAAAGAAAAAAAATTATTTCTTTTTGGAATAGAATGTCAGTATTGAAGGCAGGACAAGTATTGCTCCTAAGAACGCAAGTACTACAACTATAGCAACTAAAAAGCCGAACCTTGTCATCATTGACATCGATGATAATCCCAATATGAAAAAGGCTCCTGCCGTAGTCACTGTGGCAGATATTACCGCCTTGCCTACATTCAGTACAGTATTTTCCAATGATTTCGTTGGATCTCCTGATTTTTCGTATTCTTCTCTGAATCTATATATTACGTGGATTGAGAAATCTATTCCAAGGCCTATTACCAGCGCAGAAACCATTATTGTGAAGAGGTCAAAGTTCCATCCCGTTACCTTTAAAACACCAAATTCCCATATCATGGTAAGTCCTACAGGAATAATTGAGAATATTCCTAGTAAAGCGGATTTAAAGAGCAATGAAACAACAATTAGCGAGAGTACCAAAGCAAGGATCGTAGTTTTTATCTGTGTGGATTTCATTCCTTCCATTATGTCTGAACTCAAGACAGGGGCTCCTCCAGGGATGTACTCAAGAGTTTTGTACTTAGACACGATTTCTCTGATATCTTTCGTTATTTCTTTGCTGTCTCTGTCATTTCTTATGTCCATATTTGCAATGATCAGTCCTTCTTTTAAGAAATCTTCCTTTGTTTCATCTAGTATTAACATCTGCGAGAGCATTTCCTTCATTTTGGGATCCTGCATTAAGAGCTGAATATCGCCATACTGGAAAATAACATCTGCAAAGCTGAAAACTTCTGTGATAGTTTTCTCATTGGCACTGTTTTTCGTATCTAGGTTTCTTAACTCATTTTCCAAAGCCATCACTTCTGGGAGATTATTCATTAAATCTCCCTTTACAATTATTATCGCAGAAGTTTCCATACTTCCTATTCCGAAAAGCTCAGAGATTTCCGCAGAAGTTTTTATGCTTTCTGCATCCTCGGGCATCATATCCTCATAACTCAAAACAGTGGATATTCCAGGTGCAACTGCCAGACACGCTATTGTAACTAAAGCAGTTACTAAAAGAACTGCCTTTCTGTATCTCAAAGCAAGCAATGTAACCTTATCCATTATTCTATCTATATAGCTGATTTTCTCTTTAGCCTCTACGATTTTTCCTTTATCTCTGAGTACCAAAATCGCAGGAAGTAGAGTTACAGTTAGTACAAAACTGAACATGATCCCAAGTACAATTAGAAGTCCAAAGTCTCTCATAGGAGGGAGATCGGAAATACCGAACGATGCAAATCCGAAAGCTGTTGTCAAAGCTGTCAAAAAAACTGCTACTCCTACAGTGTTTATAGCTGTCACGACTGCTTTTTCTGCTTCTACGCCCTTACTTCTTTCTTCATAATATCTATTCAGCATATGAATTACATACGCTATAGCTATGCCCAAGAGCAAAGGCGTTATTCCAACAAAAAGACTCGAAAACCCTATATTTGTAAATCCTATTATGCCGAGGTCCCATATAACTGCTACTAAAATAATTAAAAATGGGAAAAATATATCTGATAGCTTTCTATACGCAATGAAAAGTACCACAAAAATCAACAGTATAGCAGCAGGAATAAGTACCCTGTTGTCTCTATCCATCGTGCTTCCCATCTCTAAAGCCATTGTATAATCTCCTGTGATAGAAAATTCTAAGTTATTCCTATGAGAACCAACAATATCCTGAAATTTTTCTGTTGATGAGATAGCATCTTCTATGTTTGGCTTTACTCTCACCCTTATGATCGCTGCTTTTCCGTCATCTGTCAAATACTGCAAAATTCCTTTTTTCACTTCAGGATTCTGCAGTGCAAACATTATTGCCTGAGAATTAGGAGGAATTTCATATCTCCCTAAAACATCTATGTAGGACTCTGTACCAATAACAAATTCTGGAAAATTTTTAAGATCGTTTTCTAACGCTATTATTGTATCTATACCCTCCTGGCTTGTCACATCTCCTCTTGCAAGTATGATCTCGTATTGCTGACCCCCAAATTTGTTTAAAAGTTCAAGTGTTGCTTGGACAGACTCTTTTTCTTCCGGTAAAAAGGACATCATCTCTGTTTCTTTTTCAATTTGAGTAATTCCACTGCCTAACAACAGTGTTACAATTAAAACTGTAAGAATTACTAATTTAGGCTTTTTCTCACATAGTTTTGCTACTGTATCAAGTATCATATAATTCCTCCTTTAAATTCTTAGTGAGAGATATAAGATAACTTATATAAAAACCTTTCGGCTTGGGGTTATGCATATTATACAAAATTATGTTCATACCATAAAAAGGGGTGAGAGAAGTTTCTAATTTCAAACAAATTATTCAACGACCCTTACACTCATATACCAAAAAGCTTATATAGTATCTCCTTGTATTACTCTTATGGTAGTCAGAGACCTAACTTTTTTTCAGCTGGAGATTTTAAAGGAATTAAAATTCAGTCCTAAATATGGATTGGAGCTTATAAAGAACTTAAATGTTTCTTCAGGAAGACTTTATCCAAACTTAAAAAGATTGGAAAATTTAGAATTGATAGAAGGAGTAAAAAAGGATAACAGAATTTATTATTCTCTGTCAGAAAAAGGGATCCAGGAGTTTGAGAATATCTTTACTTGGATATCTGATTGTGTACTTTCCGTAGGAATAACATTACTTGATGATTATCTCAAGTTCATAGTTGATTCTCTTAATCTTAGGGAGGGTGAAAGAATTTTTATGGCCTCAAAAAATGTAAGCCATCCTTTCGTTATGCGCATAGGGTTGGAACTTATTAAAAGAATATCGAAAAAAGTTACACTGTCAGGAAGAGTTTTCCTGCTTCAAAAGACCGATCTTCCCTATGTCACATCTGTGGAGAGTTTTGATCTTCTTCCAGATAAAATTGTAGATAAATCCTGTTTTCTAGCGGTAGATCTGGATGAAAAGATTATAAAAGACTGTAAGAGAATTACAAAATCTGAAATAACGATCATCGGAAAGCTCTCCAGCGATTTTTTTATTGAAAAATGCTTCCGAGATGCCCTTGGTAAGATAAATCCTGAAATAAAACCACCCTTCTTAATAGGGCTGAAAAAAGAGGAACTGATTGAAAAACTTAAGGAATTAGGGTATGAAAGTGTAAGATTCTCTTCATGGGGGGGTATTTTTGTTGCAAGTATAATCCTCCAATAAACTTTTTAAAAATCTCGACGAATGATAAGTGATGCCAACTATACTAGGAGCAGACATAGGTGGAACATTTACAGATTTTGTTCTCATTAAAGATGGTAACGTAAAAACTTTAAAGATTCCCTCTACTCTACGGAATCCCGCAGAAGCTATAATTGAAGGCGTAAAAAGACTGGGAGAGATAGATTATTTTGCGCATGGTACGACTCATGCAACGAATATTTTGATAGAAAAAAAAGGTGCAAAGATTGCTTTAATTACCACAAAGGGATTCAAAGATACTCTGGAGATAGGGAGACAGAATAGACCCAGACTTTATGATTTTTTTGTAAGAAAACATAAGCCTCTAGTAAATAGAGAGGATAGATTTGAGGTAGAGGAGAGGATAGATTCAGAAGGT
>Ga0315532_1003457_pt1 | contig 10108 bp, 9 predicted proteins | sample SalMarWE160370MG_FD_203082 | JGI IMG/M metagenome (GOLD analysis project Ga0315532, IMG submission 203082) | Salt marsh sediment microbial communities from the Plum Island Ecosystem LTER, Massachusetts, United States - Salt Marsh Sediment WE1603-70 ... | reverse complement strand
CCTCATCTCCTTCCTCATAGGCCATTTTTTCCTCCTTAAATTATATTCCTCTTTATTTGAAACTCTTTACCTTATCAACTCTAAATAATCCACTCCAGTTTTTCTCTATCTTTTCCCATTCAAAAGACCGAACCTCTTGTCCTGATGGCAGAATTAATTCTCCAGACACACCTCCTTTTTTAGTTTTAGCTGAGTATATCAAACTCCCTATTAAATGCAAGTAAACGCCCCTTGACCTTACAAAAATGTCTAAAACCCTATAGCTCTATCTATTATATGTTTTTGTTTAGCCTGGAGGGAGCGAAGAGCTATAAGTTTTCGTCTTTGGGTCACGAAAGCGAAATCCAAGGTACGTATAGATTGTTTAAAATAAGACATCGAACCTATTTTAAGGGCTTACCCATCCCGAACAAGCTAAAATAAATACTAGAGACAAAAAGAAAATCCCTCCCAAAACCTTTTTCACCACTTTTTTTATCTCTTTATCTCAAATTCTTCCCTCTTGCCGGTGTACCGACATTGTGGATTCTGACATTCACATTGTTCCTTTGCATGATATTTTCGAGGTTTTGCCTTTTTCCCACATTTTGGACATCTTAGTTTTGGTTTCCAAAACAATTTTAGCCTCCTTTCTCTTTTTTATCCAATTATTATGTTACAACCTACTACTCATTTAAAAATCCTCTGATGGCATCCTCGGGGCAAACCAGGTTATTTGGTGTTACTTTCCTAATTTTTTGTCTTCTTTTCTGGGAGCACTCCTTTTAGAGTTCCCCTGGGGCTGCCAATTCGGCCTTGCTCTTATCTACTCTAGTCTCTGAAGACATATAACATCAGTGACCTCGACAGCAACATAGTCAACTTGGCCCCTTTCAAGACCAACCGCCCAGCGATCAACTTTCCAAGTTGTCAGAGGCCGAATATCAAATGCAATGTCATCCTTAGAATCCAGCATTATGCCGGTTGCATCGTAGAACCGAACCGTTATCGTCACTGAGTCCAAAGTCTCATTGGTATTATTCCGAGCATGTCCAGTCACCTGGGCATCGCCGTATCTCTCCCCAAGTTCATAATCTAGGATTTCCACTCCAGACAATGTTGTGGCTTCGGCTATGTCTGAATTTGCTGCCCCAGCCTCATTATAGGCTTGGATGTAGTACCTATAGGTCCTGAGTGGATCAGGTCCCGAATGGGCCCAAGAGCAAGTATTTTGCGGCAAGTCCGCTATCTCATAGTAAGTGCTACCTCCAAAGATATTGCAACCCACTCTAAAACCGGTCTCATTATTAGAATTATCTTGCCAAGTTAGGTCTATCTGATTGTAAGACACAGCCGTTACTACCAAGTTACTCGGGACCCGTGGTTTTCTCAGCTTTTCCTCATCCGTGATCCACTCGCAGCCGCCTAGAATTGGCATAACTGCTAAAAGAAGTAAAACTGCCCATTTTTGCCATCTTAAAGACATTTTTCTCGCCTACTTCTGTGTTATTATGACCTCACACCCCCCTTGCTAAGTTTAATTGCTTGAATTTTAGCTTACTCTCGGCTATACTTTTAGGCAGGGAGTAAGGCGGACTTAAGTCTCTTTTGCGGGTCCCCAATCTTCGGGGAATACATGCTTTTCAAAGAGATGTCGGCTTACTCCTTTTTTGTTTGCAAGAGCAAGTTAATATATAGTCTCTTCCTGAAGCAAGTGAGGCCCTTCACCTGTTCATATAATCAAATTGGTTAAAGGAGTCTATTTTTCGAAAGTAGCGATTTTCACCTCCATTCTTGCTTTTTTGACCCCTTTGTACTAGTTTGAAAGCTGAGGTAGTCTGCCTAATCAAAGCTTCTTTCCCATCATCTCAAGGCAAGGATGGCTTGCGCCTCCTTAAGGGAGCTCTAAGGCAGCCTTTCCCGCAATCACTGCCATCATTCCAGCATTTCCGATGATCATAAAAAGAGAAATTATTCTTCGCGTGATGGGATGATTAAGCACCAATTCTGTCTCTCTGGTGGTAAAACCGCTATCAGTAAGACCCGAAAGAGCCTGAAAACTTGTTGTTGGCTTGTCAAGACCAGTGAGCTGAAGCGCTACGGTAGCTACTTTTCTTATCATAACACTAATAAACGCCACGATGATTACGAGGATAATTGCATCTATTGCTGAAAACCCGTACTTTCATTATTCAGTTTTTCTAGAAATACATTCCTACAGAGAAGATATTATCGGGTTAGAAAATTAGTTGTCAGTTGTGGATACATGATTTTTATGGCTTTCAAGCGGCAAACTCTCTGATTTTGTCATGGCTTGGCTGAGCTTGGCCGTCTGCCTCAACGAACAGGGTAAGGCAAAAGAACGTCAGCCCTGAGATTGTTTACTTTCTTGCTCTCTATGAATGTGCAGATGGATGGGAAGATGAACAAGATGGGAGACACCTCCGATACTAGAAATATTCCTAATGGCTCTTCGAGTTTCAGTGAGAAATTCTCGATAGACCACCTCCTTTGGCACTTCCCCTTTCTCATGGACAAAAGAGAGACGATGGAGGGCATAAAAGCCCAAGATGAAGGCAACAAAAAAGAGGAAATCTAGTTCTCTGAAGTTCAAAAGATAGGCAGTCCATGCTTCTTCAGAGGCAAGCCAGCGAAAACTAAGAGAAAGTTCCATAAATCCTAATACGTCGGCAAACAATCCTCCCAGGATAGGCCCAACTGCCATGCTCACTGAGACTAACGCACCGTTAAGAGCCAGATATTTGGTAGCATCGCCGGGGGGAGCTAATTTGAAGGCGATGTTAAAGGAGGCAATAGAGACTCCCGCGATGGCAATTCCTAAAAGGATATGGATGAGTGCCAGAAGTGGCAAGGTGGCGACATGCACCTCTGGAAGGGTGGTAAACGGCCAGACAATAACACTAATAAGGAGGAGCGCTCCACTCACCTGCATGACCGACTTGTTAGAGAATCTATCGGTGAGAGATCCCCAGATTCGAAGGAATAGAATATTAAAAAGCTGACTGATCACGGAGAAGACTATTACCATCGTGAGGGAAAGACCAATTGTTTTGAGCATATAGACCACAAAGAAGGGAACGGCAAAATTGAAGGCCAGAGCCCAAGAGGTAGTAAATCCCAGCATCCTTTTGAAGTTTTCATCCTTAAGAGGGGATCTGATTATTTCCCCGAGAGAAACTCTCTTACCCGGTTTTCCCATCCGAGGCTCTGGGGTCGCCCGAAGCGCCAAAACCCCAACCGTTCCGAATCCAAAAGCAAGGAGAAACAATACCGAGTAGCCAAAAGCTACCTGAGCGGGAAATTGGACCTTCCAAAAGTCAATGAACCTTCCAGCCCCTAAAGATAAAGGCATTGCCAGAGCTAAACTCAGGGTTAGTCGCTTAGAGAAAAATCGACCCCGGATTTCGTCCGGTACCAAGTCGCTCATCCAAGAGCTCCAAGCAGAGTTAGAAAAAGCAGCAATAGCTCCGGAGAGAAAAATGCCGACAGCTAGGAGAGAGAGGCCGGACGTTCTAGTAAGCAAGGGTATGAAGGCAAAAACTGAGAGCCAGGCTCGAGAAATAAGAGAAGCCAGAACAGAGATGAGTCTTCGTCTTCCCACCTTCTCCAGCAGCATCACCGCAGGAATTCGAAAGATATTTCCTAAAAAGGGAGCCGCTACCAGAAGTCCTATGAGGAAGTTAGACGCCCCCAAAAGGAGGGCAAAAGCAATTATAAAGGCTCCTGCTGATAGGCTTACCATGGCTTGAGACATCATCCCATCATAAAGGACATATTTTAATCCCTTTTCTCGCTCTTCAGGAGTAATTTCGTCTCTCGCTCTTTCTTCACCCATCGTTCCCTTTTCCTATGACAGTCCTGCGAAGAAAACGCCGATTTGACCCTTCCATGGAGGTATGTTTTTGGAGCTAATCCCCTTCCGTCGTTTGAAAAACCGGATAATACACTGGCCTCGGGGAAAAGTAGGTCCTACGCCCTAGCTTCATGTACGGAAGTCGCTTCGTTAGATGAGACCGCAGAGTGCCTGCGTTGACCTCTCGACTTCACCCAACTCTTTCTTGGTAATGGTGTCTTTGGCAGTTGGTCGCCGCTTCAATAGGTCTGCGCCTTCTTTCTTATTCAAAAAGGTGGTTTTCTCTTACTGATTTCGCTGACTTATTGTTCTTCTGAGAATTTTAATGAAGCGCACAATCAGCTCTAGCTCTCGGGGACTGAATCCCCGAGTCATCTTTAATAGAGCTTGTCTTTTTTTATCTTTCACTAGATCCCTTACCTCACTTGCTGCAAGATCCAAAGAGAGTAGAAAGTCATCATCCTCAAAGAAATAACTAAGGGGAACAGAAAATGTTTTCGCTATTCTTTTGAGCATCTGGAAAGAGGGAGAGCTTTGCCCTCTTTCTATTTTTCCAATCTAGCTAGGACCAACGTCGCCATGCACACGCTCGGCGAATTCCCTTTGGGTCAAGCTCAGCCTTTTCCTGAGCTTTTTGAGCCTTTCGCCTATTTTCATTTTTCCCTAGCTCCGTTCCTTCATTTCACCACTTTATAAAGGGAGTTTTTGCTAATGGGTTTTTTACTTTTTATTCTCTCTCTTCTGGAACCTAACTCTAGTGCTATTTATCCTCTGGGTTTCTGGTGTAGCCTCTACTTCCTTGAGCGATACGGTAGCGAGCGCCTGCCTTATCCTCTCCGGCTCTTTTCTGCCTCGCTTGAATACGTCAAGTCCCCTTGCGTCAAGGACAGCTATCAGTTTCTTCCTGATTTTGGCTAGGGCAAGAATGTTAGTGATTGTCGGTCCGTTCCTCAGTTCTTTGAATATGTCCTTTGTGTGTTCCTTTACCCAGTTGTCAAGGTCGTTGCTGGACAGACTGTTAATCTTCGTTCTCCTGACTGTTCCTATCATATTTTGATCCCCTTTGCCACAAGTCATAAGGAAAACTTTTCAATTTGGGCATTTTCGGGCAGTTTTCCCCATAGCAGATTCAGGCGACTGTCATTCCTCAAGACTAATTTTATTAAGGCATTGATAACTTTATGAGCCACTATCACTCCCGTTCCCTCTCTGGGGAGAATATTTTCAGTCCAGAAATCCCTCGCTCTTTGGAATGCCTCCCTCACACTCTCTCCTCCTGGAGGTGTAACTGAAGTAGGATCTTCATCCCATCTTAAGTAAAGATCCGGATACAATCTTCTCACTTCTGAGACCTTCATTCCCTCCCATTTCCCCTGTCTAAGCTCATCCAACCTACTGTCGGTCAGGACTTCTAATTTATGGAACTTAGCTATCTCAATAGCAGTCTCAAGAGCGCGGGAAAGCCTACTGGAATAAATATAACGAATATCTGTATGAGCCAGTTCTGAGGCAATATCTCTTGCTTGCCCCTTTCCCTGCTCATTTAAAGGGATATCAACTCCCCCCTGAATCCTATTTTCTAGGTTCCAGTCGGTTTCCCCGTGCCGCACCAAAATTATCCTTTTCAATTTGCCCTCTTGCGTCGATATTGCTCCACAGTGATCATAGGAGGCCTTTCAATGAGAGGAAATCTTTCCTTTTTCAAAAAGATATCTTCTCCTCGTCTCTTGACCAACTCAAACTCATCAGAGATTTCTTTTTCGAAAGTCACAAGATCTTTCTCCTTTAATCTGGTGAAAAAGGTGTGCAGAATGGCAAACGACATCCTACCCAGAGCAGCTAACCTCTGGTGTTTGTGGACTCTTCTATCTAGATCTACCTGTGCCAAACCTTTCAACCCGTATTTCTCATAAATGTCTATAAGGAGACCTACTTCTACTCCATAGCCAACCCGGAAAGGAACTGCCTCCAGAATCTCTCTTCTGCCGGCATACTCACCTGATAAGGGCCCTATAAAACCGCATAGTTCTGGATAAAAATTAGCTAAAAGAGGCCTTGCTAAGATTTCGGTAACTCTTCCCCCACCTGAGGGTCTTATCTTCGTTCCGAGCGCCAAAGGTCTCTCATAGAAGGCCTTGACGTATTTAAGGTGATCGTATTCTAAAAGTGGTCCCACCGTCCCATAGACAAATTTGGGATGAATGTTCTTAATGTCGGCATCTATCCAGACGATGATGTCCCCCTCCAGAACATAAAGGCTTTTCCAAAGGTTTTCCCCTTTACCTCTGATACTTCCAAACTCCGGAAGGCAATCACGAGCGAGATAAACCTTAGCTCCAGCCTCCCGGGCTAACTGTCTGGTTCTATCAGTGGAACCGCTATCCATGACCACAATCTCGTCTAACAAAGGATACTCCGTTTGTAGTTTCCTCTTTATCACCTTGATTTCTTCGGCGATCGTCTCCTCCTCATTAAATGTGGGAAGAGCTAAGCTAATCGTAAGATTCTTCTTTTTCTTTAGCTCAACCAACCGGCTTATGTTAGAAAAAGAGGAATGATGATAGGTATTGGTCTTGATCCATTCGTCTATTTTCATTGCTTAGTTTATAATACACCTCTCCTTTGACTCTTTTGGTCTCGGGGCACTTTATCACCGATAACAGTAGGTAAAAAGCCAGACTGAGCCAGTAGAGGAAGCCTCCGTCTGGAAAACAAATGTCTCCTTAAGATACTCCGACTTTCTCTATTAAGTAAAGTGACTCATTGCTTGAACTAGTTACCTTAGCTACTAGAGAATCTATTCTTGAGAGAAGAGGTACAACGCGGAGGAAAGGAAGATAAAATCTGCCTAACAATGATTTTTTCCTGGCATTTTCTCTCGAAGGCTTCTCTGTTTGTTGGTACAGAACCACCTCAATCTTTTTCCTTAGTTCTGTCAAGAATTTTAATAAAAAGGAACACTCCTGAGAGACTTTTCGAACCGTTAGACTATAGGATTCACAGAATTCCATTATTCTTGCCTTAGGGTAATCTCTTAAATGTAAAGGGTGTTCTGCGAACCCGGTAGGAACGTAGAGGATAAACCTTCCCCCGGGCTTCAAAACACGGGAAATTTCCTTGAAAGACTTTCGATCATCTTGAACATGCTCAAGGACGTGAGAGACAACGACCAGATCAAATTTGATCGAGCGAAAAGGGAGATTAGGTAAAGCCCCCAAAACAAAATTGATTCCTTCAGAAAATCTCTTTTTCAAAGAATGGATAGCATTCCTACTTATTTCCATTCCTATGCATCTTCCTCCTTTTTCAGCTATCCTTGCCAGCAGCTGTCCACTTCCAAATCCAATTTCCAAAACCCGCTTATTATGGGTTTGACTGAAGTCGTAAAAATTTTCTATCGCTGCTCGGTGGCGTATCGCCTCCAAGGATCTAAAACTTCTTCTTAATTTATATAATTGCTCATAGTACTGCCGCTGTTTTGTTCTGTTGCTACACATCATAGTGCACTTCCTTTATTGGGTGATTTGTTTCAGATTACCTAGGGTCTCTACTTCCGCCTGATTCGTAGAGAGCATTATCCCTTTGAGGTTGGTAATCTTTTTCTAGTTCTTCTGTTCCTTTTCTCAGCTAAATGAAGCTATGTTTTGCCTTATTATTTAGCTGAGAAAAAATAAATTCGTTAGAACTTATTTTTAGGTTGAGGTGTCCTATATTCACATGAGAGATCTTTTAGACCATATTTTCTGTATAATGCTTTATTTATTTCCTCGGTAAAGCTATTTATCCTTCTATCTGCTTTTTCTTTGTTTCTAGCTCGGACTACTAATTGCTGCCGGTAAGGGGATCGCTTTTTAATTTTATTGAATATTTCTTTAGAATTTTGTTTTTCCTATCTTCTACTTCCTTCAAAATTTTCCCTCTTGAGGGGGGAATTAAGCCCAACACTTTCCTGCTCGCTCTTATAGCCTCGATGATGGGGTCATCCAAACCTAAGTATCTTCGCCTGCCGGGAAGCTCTCATCTAACCTCGTAGGTGAATTCTTTCTGCTTAGACATCTTAGCCTTCCTTCATTTTGATTCCTTTGGTGAGAAGTTATTAAAGGAATAAGAAATCTTTCTACTTATTTGAATGACTAGCCAAAGGTCCTTCCGAAACCTCTTCAGGAGTGAGATACTTAAAAAACTTTGATTCGAGGGGGACTACAACAAGATCGGTCTGAGTGCACAACGAGCAATATCGTGCTTAACTACCAACAAAGGGTTTTTCTACTTCTTTTATTCCTTCTTTCTCTGTTTTGGTAAGAACATCCTTCTTTTAACCAGTTCCGTTTCACCTCGCCTCTAACCTATGGTGTTTACTTTGGTCAACTCTCCTTGAGTTTTGAAATGTTTTATGTTCTAGCTGTCAGATATATTCGCTTCTCTCCCGAACCTACGCCTGTTGCTACCCCCTCTTCAATTTGTTTAGAGCCATCATCTTATTTTTTCAAAGCAAAAAATGCGTAGAATCCGAAGAACCCGTACAATCCGAACCATCGCGGATCACCTAATACCATGCCTACGAACCCTAAAAATCCTATGAGACCCAACCACCCCAGTTTACTCATATTTGATCCCCTATGTGCATCTTTTTCCTACTCCTTACCTCTCTCTTAATCTCTGAATATCCTTTTCCTTTGACTCTATGTCCTTTTTCAGTTTGGTAATTTTACTCCCTAACTTTTTGAGCTCCACGTTGCCAATTCTCTTCTCCAGGTGAAGTTGGTATGTCTTTCTCCCCAGCTCTTCGAGAAAACCTTCCAATTCCTTTTTTCTCTGTCTGATCTCGGACCTTAGTTTAGTAACCCGGCCTATTTCTTTTGTTTCAAGGGCGAATTTTTCTATTCCTTCCTGGGTAGTTTTTTTAATCTTCTCCCCTAGTTCATCTATTTTTTCTCTCCAGTCTTCAGCTTCTCCCCTGGTCTTTTCGACTCCTTCTCGGGTACGGCTTTTGATTTTTCCCGCTAACTTATCTAGTTTCTTTCCCAGTTCCTCAAATCCTCCCATCTTCTCGTCTCCCTTAACTTTTTCTCCTTTTTAAAATATTTTTGTTACTCTTACCTCTATCTTTTTCACATTGGGAATTCCCACCTGTTCCACCAGATATTTTTTAACCATCTCTTGAAAATCATTTACCAGCCGAGGAACCCCTCCTTCTACCTCACCATGAGCTGATAAGGTTACATAAGATTCCACTCCTTCTTCTATCGGCTTGATTTTTATCCTTGCGTCTCGCACCTCCTCCATCTTCTCCCCTTGCCTTTGGATGAACTTAGATATTGCTTTGGTGCATATATTCAGGGATCCTAAAGGATTAGAAAGGATGATGTATCCACCTGCACCTCTAAGCCAGGTTGACAGGGGCAGGTAAATGCTAAGGGCAAGAAGGAATAGAAAAACAACTCCTGTAGTTAGTCTGATAGTAAGCTCACCCCACATCCTCGTCAGAGCAAGGCATACAGTAAACCGAGGGATGAATCCTGCATCTGCTAAAAATCCGGCCAGAGAAAGTGCTCCCAGGGCAACCAAACCCACCACCCATAGGACTTTTTGATAAGCTCTCATTTCTCTTCCCCTTTCCTATCAAAAACCTAATTTATAATCCTCAGTCCTCTTTCTTATCAACAAACTTAACCACTGCGACGAAAGCTTTCTCTTTCGGCTAGAGGGTCCTTCTTAGCTTTCCCTTCTTTAAGCCAATCCCGAATCCTGTTCCTCTTTTGTTAAGTTTGATGAAGTTTATCCGGAAAGGCTAGTCCTCCAGCGCTAAAATGGCTCGAGCTTTATTTATTATCCCCTGCAATTGGCTGATTTTTCCCTCAAGATTGCTTCTCTCTTCTTGCAAGTGAGAAATTTCCTTCTCGTATTCTTGCGTTTTTGCTTCCAGTTGAGCTTCTAGAGTCTCTATCTGTTTGCTGAAATCATCATTTTTGGCCCGTAGCGTCTGATTACTTTCTTGGAGGGTCCTAACCTCGGCTCTAAGGGTTTTTGTGTTTTGATTAGCTGCCTCAAGTCTTTTCACCTCTTCTTCTAATTGAGAAATTTGCTCTTGGTACTCCTGTGTTTTTGTCTCAAGTTGAGCTTCCAGAGCCTTTGTCTGCTCGGAAAGAACATCGTTTCTACTCTGTAGACGCTGATTAGTTTCCTTAAGGCTCTTGGCTTCGGTCAGTAGAGCTCTGTTCATAGCTCTGAATCTAATTTCCTCAACTCCAAAGG
>Ga0315532_1003452_pt1 | contig 10116 bp, 10 predicted proteins | sample SalMarWE160370MG_FD_203082 | JGI IMG/M metagenome (GOLD analysis project Ga0315532, IMG submission 203082) | Salt marsh sediment microbial communities from the Plum Island Ecosystem LTER, Massachusetts, United States - Salt Marsh Sediment WE1603-70 ... | reverse complement strand
GAGAATCACTCACAAGCGAAAAGGCCCTTTCCAGATACGGAAAAGGGCCCTTGCTTGGTGGCGGCGACTAGAGTTGAACTAGCGACCAAGGGCTTATGAGTCCCCTGCTCTACCGCTGAGCTACGCCGCCATCAGACGTGAAAAGAAGTAGCGGGGACAGGACTCGAACCTGTGACCTTTGGGTTATGAGCCCAACGAGCTGCCACTGCTCCACCCCGCGTTGTGTCCGGTATTATACTGAGAATTGAGTCCTAGTCAAATGAGCCCGTCAGCAGATTCAACCAATCCAGCCAATGGGAAGCTGCCTGGGCGCTACCCCTCGTCCCGGCTTCAGGTTGAGACGATGCAGTTGGGGTCGCTGCCACAACGGGGCGTCGTCGGAAAATGGGGATGATAAGATTCTCACCGGGTTTGGCCCATCTGTACTGCTCACGCGCAACTTTCTCCGCATATTCTGGCGATTTCACGTACTCCAGGCGTTCCTGAAGCTGCTCCTGCTCCTCCTCGAGCGCCGCAATTTCGGTGTCCAGCATCGCATTGTGCCGCTGCAAGCGATAGGCCTCCAGTGCCTTGCCGCCGAATGCCAGGATGAAGAAAACGGCACCCATGGAAACCAGGACAGTGATGATATCAGTTGGTGGAAGAGGCAAACGCCGTGTTTTGTCCTTCATTCTCCAGACCCCTTGGCATTCAACACTTACCACGTAACAAGCTAGCCTGTACTAATGATACATCGATTGGGCGGTAAAGTCAATTCATCGCGTTCATCGCTACACCTTGGGTGCATCCCGGTTTCCAGCCGTTCGTGCGGCAATTGCAGAGACGTTGCCTCACCGTGCGGTGAGATTGCACACGCAACGTCTCTCCGCCTGCCGTTCGCCACACCCATCGACAATCCATTGGCTCGCTGATTGCCTTCTCCCATGTGATTGTTGCAGGGAAACGATTACTGTTGTATAATAGCACCATCCAGAGAAAATCCCTTTCTCAGGATACCCTGCGGTTTTCTCGTCGCTAACCTTCTTGTGCTCCAGTATCGGAAGGACCTTGACCATGGCTAAGGAGATCCTCATCATTGAGGATGAAGGTTTTACTGCCGGCTTACTCAGCAGGAACCTATCGAAAAAAGGTTACGACATCCACATACTGGAGCGCAAGGCGGCCCTCAGACAAGTACGCAAGCACAAGCCTAGCCTGGTCATCTTCGAGATCCCCGCTTCTGACACGAAAGCATCAGAAACGTGCCGGCTTCTGCGCGATGCAACGACAGTGCCTATCATTGCCCTTACTGAGTCCCCTGCCAAGCTCGACGAGATTGAAGGTGTCGAGTACCTGACTAACCCCCTGGACTTCCGTGAATTGCTGGCGACTGTGGAGAATGCCCTGAAGCGTCGGCGAAAACGAAAGAAGGGCACTTTGCGCTTTCTGCGCCGTGGGGACTTGGTGCTCGATCTGCAGAGCCGCGGTTTGACCAAGGGGGAGCATCGCTATCGTCTGACGCCGAAAGAGTTCCTGCTTCTCAAAATGTTCATGAGCAATCCGAGCCAGGTGTTGAGCCACAAAAAGATCATGAAAGAGGTGTGGGACACTAGTTACCTGGGCGATAAAAGGACGCTGTATGTTCACGTGAGCTGGATTCGGGAAAAGATCGAGGATGTACCTAGAGCACCGGTGTACTTGCGCACCGTGCGGGGGGTGGGTTACCGCTTCGAGACCAAGCCGTAACAGGCTTTGTTGCCTCTGAGTGCCGCCGAGCACTCAAGAGGATTTCACTCCTATCCAAAAGTGGTTGGGCTGTATGCTAGCTAACTTGATTACCTTGACACGTGCGGGCATTTTCTTTGCGCCCGACAGAGTCTGAGGGTGCACATAACACACATTGGGTGATCTTCCGAATTTCTTCCGATACCGCCGTGCTGCATTCCCAATTTTGGTGGCAAGTGGCACCTTGGGATTGTCGTCGAACCAAAGTAAACCCGTTTTCATGTCAACCTCCATATCCACAGACGTGATACCTCGCTCACAATGAGTTCTTCTTCTTGCGCCATTGCGTTCTACTCAGATGCCAAGTGTTCGCCGCTATGTTCTGATATATCTCAAACGTCCCCTCGGCACAATGCACAAGAAAGCAAAGTCTCCCCGCGTTTCGACGTCGCCGCTTCAAGACAGTCCAACAGCGTTCCACAGCGTGAACACAGTAACGATGCCCGTGCCAGAGGAAGGCTTGCGGAATGTACCCGTGACGGCGCTCTTTCATCTCAATGGGCTCGTCGTAGACGCGGACGTTTCTGTGCCGTCTTATGTTCAAGTTCATCGCACTCCTCGCTCAGTCTTCGTGTCCGCCAACGATGTGGAACTGCCGTTGCACAGGCTCGTGTGCCATTCCCTGGGTGGGATAATACGGCGGTAGCATGTTGTTGGGTGCGGGGGTGCCACCTTGTATGACCACCACTGGCGGGTAGGCTCCGTACCGCCCACGCTGCTGGCCATACTGCCACTGGTCATCCTCGGACTGGCGCCTGCTCCTGTGCAAAACGAGCATGATCAGCACGCTCATCGGTATGCCCGCCGCCACTCCGCACACCACCCCTACCACCACCGCCATAGCCTCCGCACTCATGCGGCTGCCTATCACCGCCGCCAACGTCACGGCAAAGGCCAACAGCACAGCAATCAGTACTTTACGCATCTCTCACCTCCAACACCCTTCTTGAACCACGGAGGCGCAGAGGGCATAGAGAAGACATAAGGATCTCCGTGTTCTCAGTGTCTCCGTGGTTAGCCCTCACTTCACGCGGCGCATCACCAGCCCGGACGCATTGTGACGCGCCGCTCCCCATGAAGCTGCCTGCCGCAGCCTGTCCGCCTCCTGCGCTACCTCCTGCGGCGAGACGTATGCCGCACAAAAGCGCGTGCTCTGCCCCTTCAGCACCAGCAGGAAATCTCCACGGCCCTGCAATCGCTCTGCACCCGTGCCCGCCACCCCCGCAGCGATCTTGGCCTCCTCCGGCGAGGTGACCGAACCCACCAACCGCACCGGGAAGTTGGCCTTGGTCAACGAGCCAATGACTGCCGCCGTGGGCTTTTGCGTGCAGGCCACCACGTGCACTCCTGCCTCACGCCCCCGCTGCGACAGCCGCGTCAACACGAACTCCATCTCTTTCCCGCCCAGCATCAGCAAATCCGCCAGTTCGTCAATAAACACCACCAGGCGTGGGCTGTTGATGCCCTGCGAGTCACGACGCTCCATCTCCTGTACCAGCCAGGTCAGGCGGGCCAAAACCTGTGGCACTTCGGTCAGCGGCGGGCAGAGCAGGTGCGGCAGCCCGGACAACGCAGCGAAGCCACGGCCCTTGGGGTCAATGAGCAGCAGTTGCAACTGCCGCTGTGGGTTGTGCAGGGCCAGGGAGAGGGCCATCGTCCGAGCCAGGGCCGTCTTGCCGGAACCGGTAGTGCCGCAGATCAGGGCGTGGGCCACGTCAGGACTGGGCAGATTCAACAGCAAAGGGGTGCCCATATCGTCCACGCCCAGCACTGGGGAGCAGGATGGCGTGTAGGCCAGATGACGGCACAGGTCAAGCAGTGGCACCTTCACCGGCTCAGCACGCGGAATCTCAATGTTCAGCGCGCCGTTGTTGCGCACCACGCGGCAGGATGGTGCGTCCAGGGAGAGGGCGACCTCTTCAGAGAGGGCTTTGATGCGCGACAGGCGGGTGCCCATGCGCGTGGCCAGTTGGAAGCGCACCGTGCGTGGAGTGACCGTGCCGCCAACCACACGCGAGCGTATCTTGTGGCTCGCCAGCACCATCTCTATCTGGTTGGCCTGAAACTCGAGCAATCGTCGCAAAAAAGAAGCCTCCCGCCGATTAGAACGGTTGTTCTATCCCTATTATAGCAGAACAACTGTTCTAATGTCAAGAGGCTTGACTGAAATCTTTAAGGTTTCTTATGGAAACACTGACTGGAGCTAGAGCTGTCGGATGACGGCGATGACCTTGCCCTGAATCTCTAAATTGGAAGGATCAACGTATATAGGTTTCATGGCAGGGTTTGCTGGCTGCAGGCGCACGCGGTTCTTGCCCTTCTCGCGGTAGAAACGCTTCAGAGTCGTGTGCTTTTACGCCTTGAGCCAGGCCGCCACCAAGTCGCCGTTCCTGGCTTCAGTCTGGCGCTTCATGATCACGATGTCGCCATCGTGGATGAGAGCGTCAATCATGGAGTCTCCTTTGACCTCCAAGGCGTAGATAGGCCCCCGCTCCTGTATGATGTCGCGGGTCAACGCAATGCTTTCATCCACGTCCAGCGGCGAGAAACTTTCGTCAGGGATAGGAACCGGTTCGCCGGCTACGATGCGTCCCACAATGGGCACCTGCATTATGATTTCGTCCAATCGCACCCTCTGCGGCCCTACGCCCTTCTCGAGCAGCTTCATACCCCGCGATATGTCTGGCTGGCGTTGGATGTAACCTTTAGCCTGCAGGATATTGAGATTGTAATTGACGACAGACGTAGAAGAGATGTTAACCTTCTCACCAATCTCTCGGATTGTCGGAGGATAGCTGTTCTCCTCCACAAATCCCCGGATAAACTCCAGTATCTCTTTTTGCCTAGGGGACAGGTCCATCTAACTGCCTCCTTTCCAGGCATCTCCCTCTAGATGCTCTGTCACGCACCTATATTATACACGAACATTTGTTCTGTGTCAAGTCTGCGAAACTGGTTGTCATATGCAATCCAAAAGTGAACTGGTCATGGTAGACTCCTCTTGGAGCAAGAAGAAAGGAATGGATGACGCTTCGTGTGAATCACTGTCTGACGTTCAGCGGCAGTTGCGTAGTCCCCGCAGCGCAGCGGAGCAGGGCACTGCCGCGGGTTAGCGACGCCCAGTCGCGAGTACAGTGCCACAGCTGCCTACCCGCTTCGTTCTATCTATACGCGTGGCTCTAGTGTCAGCGCTTCTTGCGCTATGACCAGGCTGGCAAACAGGCAGAAGTCGCTGGACAGAGCTGCCTTGGGCGAGGCGTCCTACTCACGTCTCCTGCGCAGGCCCCAAATGACCCCGGTAGACCCGACTGGCGTCGTCAACGGTGACGAAGGCCATCTTGTCCACCTCGCTAACCAGGGTCATCACCGACGCTATGTCCCGGCGCTTGACTACTGTGGTGACTACGTATACCCTGCCCGCAAGTCCCTCCCCGACCATCTGCGTGGCCCCGTAGCCTGCCTGGGGCAGGGCCGAGGCAATCTTCTCGCCGCCGTCCTGAGAGATGGCCTGCACCACACCGTAGCCCAGGGCCAGCTTTTCCTCAATAGCTAATCCAACCAGAGTGCCTCCAGCGAAACCGCCGCAGTAGCCCAGCACGTTCCAGACGTTGCCCACGTCTCGCAATACTCGGGCGATGGCCAGGATGTAGATCAGAGACTCGAAGAACCCGATGGCTGTGGCCAGGCGCTTCTGCCCTCTCATCCCTATCAGGGTACGCACCGTGGCCATCGAAACACTAACCACTCGGGCCAGAAAGACTAGCAAGCCTCCTACGAACATTTCCATAGCTCTGGCATTCCTCCTCTCACACTCTCTATCGCGATAAGCCTGCCAGCTTAGCATTTCAGTTCGCCACCGGTTGAGCAGGTGACAGCAACCGTTTTCCATTGCCCGTTTACAAATTGCAGGTTGGCCTTCAGTGAGCGGTCGGCATAGTCGGGGACATATACGTGTTCTTCATAGAGCCAATTATACTACACAATCGCCTGGAGTGTTGGCAATCTGTGCGCGAATCAGTGGACCGCGCTCCTTCTTGTAGAGACTCGGGTTCGACCCCCTCTGACAGGACTGCTCAAACCTGGGATACATCCCCGTAAAAGGTAAGTTGCAAAATGTATATAAATATGCTATAATATGGGTGATTCTCAGGCCTCGCTAATGGCCAGGATACGAAGGGAGGACCAATATGTCGGCTAAGAAGACTCGGCAGACGGCCAGCTACCTGGTAATCGCTATGTTGCTAGTTCTAGCCTGCCTGAGTGTTGTGCTACCCCGTGCTTCCACTGCCCAAGGCTCTTTGCCTTGGCGGGCTGAGTACTTTGACAACGAGAGCCTCACTGGCAACCCCGTTCACGTGCGCAACGAAAGTGCTATCAACTACAACTGGTACGACAAGTCACCCCATGATCACGTACGACGCGACTATTTCTCTGTGCGCTGGACGGCTTTGCTCCTGTTTGATGAGGGCCCCTACATCTTTAAGACGTACACTGATGATGGCGTGCGTCTGTGGGTTGACGACCAGTTGCTCATTGATCAGTGGCGTGATCAGCCTGCCACACTCTACCAGCAGCAAGTTAACATCACTGCTGGCCACCATAGCCTGCGGATGGAGTACTACGACAACATTGCTAACGCAGTAGCCATGCTATGGTGGGAACGTCTACCGGGACCGATCGTCCCCACCCGTTGGCGCACAGAGTACTTTAACAACCCCTGGCTTATTGGCGAACCTGTACTGATTCGCGAAGAGACAGATATCAACTACGACTGGGATGAGAACTCGCCACTGCCCAATATCGCAGCCGATGATTTCTCCATCCGCTGGACGGGCAACATTGGCTTTGACTCCAGTGGTTCCTACACTTTCTCCGCTACCTCAGATGACGGTGTGCGCGTGTGGGTTAATGGCGGATTGCTGATTGACCAATGGGCTGATCAATCTCCAACCACCGTCTCTGCCACGCGCTACGTGCCGCATGGAGTGCATCCCATCATTGTCGAGTACTACGACCACTCAGGTACTGCTTCAATAAGGTTCTGGTGGCAGGGAGAAACGGAACCGGGGCCATCTCCGACTCCAGGGCCATCTCCGACTCCAGGGCCATCTCCGACTCCAGGGCCGTCTCCGACTCCAGGCCCCGCCGTTGAGGTCATCGTAGATGACCTAAGCGCTGGCTTCGAAAAAGGAGGGCCCACCGCAAGCTGGTACGAGAGGCCAGTGGGCTATGACGGCCATACCTACTGGACATACAATAGCGACGTCCAAGTGTACAACTTTGCCAAGTGGATTCCGCAATTGCCTCAGGCTGGCGACTACCAGGTATTTGCACACATCCCCAAGGAACGCGCTGATACCAAGAGCGCTCACTACCAGGTTCACCACAACGGCCAGGACCACTCCTACTGGGTCAACCAGTCGGTCTACTTCGACAAGTGGGTCTCTCTTGGAACCTACTACTTTGCTGCTGATGGCAACGAGCACGTGTATCTGGACGACGCTACGTCCGAGTCGTACGCCTCGCGCAGGATTGGCTTTGATGCCGTCAAGTTTGCAAGCAAAGAAGGGGGACCAACGCCAACACCCACCTCCGGGCCCACGCAGACGCCTACCGCAGTGACAGCCACGCCCTCGTCCGATGGTCCTACTGCTACACCCACGCCCTCGCCAACCTGTTCCATAATGCCCGTACTTGGCTTTGGCCACATCTGGACCACGTACGCGACTGTGCGCGACCGACTTGGGTGCCCAGTCGAGCTAGAGAAGGGTATTTGGAGCGCTGAAGAGACCTTCATCGGCGGGTACATGTTCTGGCGGTCAGACTTACTGCTCATCTATGCCTTGCACGACGACGGCACGTGGCAGAGCTTTGCCGACACATGGCACAGCGGCGAAATAGAATCGGATCCTACTATTGTACCGCCACCTGGCTACTTCCAGCCCAAGCGCGGCTTTGGCAAGGTCTGGCGTGAACAGCCAGGGGTCAGGGACAAGCTCGATTGGGCTACGACTCCAGAACGCGGCCTTGGCGCTTCCTGGCAGGCTTACGAGCACGGTTCGATGTTGTGGAGCGATGTGCAGGGCATCTTTGTCCTCTACAACGACGGCACCTGGAGTCACTACCACTAAGCGCTAAACTATCAAGAGGCAAGAGGCCTTGGCTAGTCAGCCAAGGCCTTTTCTTATCCCCGTAGTCTGCGTGCGTCACGGCCGCCAATCTATATCCAATCTGGCGAGTGCGGCGCTTTGTATGCGCCACATTTCCTCCCTGTCACTTCCCCGTTCATGATCATAGCCAAGGAGGTGCAGCGTGCCGTGAACAACCAGAAGCGATAGTTCGTCTTCGACCGGGTGGCCATATGCTGCGGCCTGCTCAACTGCCCGAGGATAGCAAACCACGATGTCGCCAAAGTAAATGGTGGCTTCTGGAGATGGAATGAACACATCTGGCTCGCCAGCATCGCCGAAGGCAAGCACGTCGGTCGTGGCATCCACGTCACGATAGACGCGGTTCAGTGTCCTGACCTGGGCATCATCAGCTACTACTAGAGTCAACTCGCCCCTACGTTCCTCCCCGGCGCTCTCGAACGCAGCCTGCACTGCTCGCCGTAAACTGCTTGGCCTTACTTTCCTGGCAAAGGCAGGCTCAACTCTCAAATGTGTCTTGATTGCTTGGGGCCGAGTGCCTTTCACGCTTGAGCCTGTTGGGTTTGAGTTATGCTGTCTTTTTCGGGATACTGAATGCGTGGGTGGAAAACTCCCTGCAAGACATCTGTGAATGCACTGCGGATGCTGTCGAGATCCCGCAGCGTCAAATCACACTCATCGAGTTCACCGCTCACAAGCCTATCATTGATGATTCTGCGCACGATACGTTCTATCTCACCAGGTGAGTCAGGATGCGAAGCGCGAACAGTTGCTTCCACGCTATCAGCAAGCATGACAATCGCCGCCTCTTTGCTACGAGGCCGTGGACCGGGGTAGCGAAAGTCGGTTTCATTGACCTCCTCCTCTCCCGCTTCCCTGCAAGCTCGCTGATAGAAGTGGCCAAAGCCAACACTGGTGGTACCGTGATGTTGAGCAATGATGTCCAATACAGCGTCTGGAAAATGATACTTCTGTGCCTGCTCCAGGCCATCTTTCACGTGGCTAATGATAATCTGGGCACTGGTCTTGGGATCCAGTTGCTGGTGATAGTTCTCGCCGTCGGCCTGGTTCTCAATGAAGAAGTAGGGACGCAATACCTTACCGATGTCATGATGAAGCGCTGCGACACGAACTAGCAGTGGGTCTGCTCCTACCAGTTCAGCAGCGCGCTCTCCCAGATTCCCTACGAGCAGGCTGTGGTGATAGGTTCCAGGAGCTTCCAGCAACAGGCGGCGTGCCAGCGGATGAGTTGGGCGCGCCAGATCCAGCAATTGCAGCGGAGTGGTGATACCAAATAACCCTCCGAGCCAGAAGAAGGTAGCGAATGCCAGGCTGGACGACACGATGCCATTGGCTACGCTGGCACCGATCAGTTGCAGCAGTCCCACGAGGTCATAGCTTTGACTCAACAGTCGGAAACACACGACCACAATGGCATTGACAATTCCGATAGCACATGCAGCCCAGGCGAAAGTAGTCAAACGCTCCAGCCGTGATACGATCAGCGCTGCAACTACACTGCCCATCAAAGTATAGACCGTGAGATCCAGGGAGCCTCCGCTGATGAACCCAACGAAAAGACTGAGCATGATAGTAGACACGATGGCCAGTTGAGTATCTAGCAGCACAGACATCAGCATAGCAACTGTGGCCATGGGGAAGAAATACGGCAGCAGGACATGCTCTGGAATGATCAACTTGGCTGCAATTCCTGTTATGACGATGAGCAGGCTCAGCAGTATCATACGTCGTCGGCGATACAGAATCTCCCGACGCGCCCGCCATAGGTAGAGACCCAACGTGGAGACAAGCACCACTACAAAGAGCAGCGTGCTCACCAGATCGTGCCATTCTGGCTCTGCAGGCTGCAGACCAAGCGCGGCCAACTCTTCAAGATGTAAGGGGGTGACAATGTCACCCTCGCGCAGAATAGCCTGACCCCTCTCGATGACATGCCATACGGGCTGGACCGCGTCGCGCGCCTGTCGCTGTGTTTCTGCAGTCCGCTGTTCGTCGAAGAAGCTGTTAGGCTTAAGCAGGGCTCCAACGAAAGCCGCCACTACGTCAGCCTGTTCGGGGGAAAGTGCATAGCTTACGAGTTGTGGAACTTTGGCCCGCTCCTCGCTCAGTTGATCCTCATGTACCCCATCACGCATCAACCCGTCGAGCAGGTAGATAACTTCGCTGGACACTCCCTGCCAGG
>Ga0315532_1003449_pt1 | contig 10123 bp, 6 predicted proteins | sample SalMarWE160370MG_FD_203082 | JGI IMG/M metagenome (GOLD analysis project Ga0315532, IMG submission 203082) | Salt marsh sediment microbial communities from the Plum Island Ecosystem LTER, Massachusetts, United States - Salt Marsh Sediment WE1603-70 ... | reverse complement strand
CGCTACGCATCTTCGTCATTCCGAGCGGAACGGAACTGCTTGCCCTGAGCGCAGCCGAAGGGAAGTGGAGTGAAGTCGAGGAATCCCTTGTCCCCAGCGCGAAGGAGATTCCTCGACTCGCTTCGCTTGCTCGGAATGACGCCCCTCGACTCGCTTCGCTTCCCTCGCTGCGCTCAGGACAGGCAGCTCGGAATGACGGTGATGCCTCACACCACCAGCGCCTCGTTCAATTCCTCCAGCAGCACCGGCAGGTCCGCCCCAAAGAGCCGCTTCGCCGCGATCCACCCGCCGCGCTCGAAGAGCGCGCCCACCTGGAAGTCGTCGCTCGTCACGCTCAGGTTCACGCCAATCGCCTCGGCGATGCGGTCGAGCCACCAGCGCTGTTCCTCGGTGAACGCGCGGCCCCCGGCCTCCTGCGCCGCCAGCCACTCCCGGTAGCGGTGCTGCACCAGGTCGGGGTAGGGGATCAACTCGTCCTCCAATTGCATCGCGTGGCGTACCAGCGAGACCAGGTCGGTGAGCGTGCGCCGGGCGCCCACGCCGCGCACGCGATCCCGCTCCAGTTGCGCGTAGGCCCGCCACAGCCCCTCCGTCGTCCAGAGGCGGGGCGGCATCTCGATGCGCGCCGCCAGTTCCTTGATCTGTTCGTAGGTGATCCGCTGCCGGCCGTAGGGCTGGCCGAAGATGATCTGCAGCGCGGCAATCTCGTCGCGGTGCTCCTGCAGGAAGGCGTAGAAGGAGGCCACCATCTGCCGCGCCCGCTCGGTGTCCTCCACGCTGTAGCCCGCGCCGATGACCCGATCCCGCGTCAGCCGATCAATGACCTGCTCGGTGCGCGCCTTGATGGTCGTGAGCATCTTGCGCAGGTCGGGATTATCGAAGGGCGCGACGGCGACTTCGAGCAGTTCGACCCGCGCGGCGGCGACCTGCTCTGGCGTGGGCTCAGCGTCCCCGGCCTGGGCGCGGGCGCGATCGTGGGCTTTATCAGGATCGAGCGCATCCAGCAGGGCGTGGGACAGTTCGCGCGGGGATTTGCCCCCGCTAGCCCCGGCGACCGCGTCGCGCTCCGAGTCGGTCAGTTGACCCTCCAGCCGCGCCAGCCGCACCGCCAGCGAGGAGAGCATCTTCTCATCGGCCATGCGGAACGCCACCGCCTCTAGGAGTTTGTCGAGCGGGAAGGAGCGCTTGCGGTCGAGCGTGCCCACGTCCATCTTGGGATGCTCGACCACGCCCACCGCGTCCACGATGACGAAGTGGGTCTTGCGCGCCGCGTCGGGCGTCGCCGCCTGGAGGTCGGTCTCGCTGATAACGCGGGTGCCGCGCCCGATCATCTGCTCGAAGTAGTTGGCGGAGTGCACCTGCCGCATGAAGAGCAGGATCTCGATCGGCTTGACGTCGGTGCCGGTGGCGATCATGTCCACCGTCACGGCGACGCGCGGGTTGTAACTGTTGCGGAAGGCGGCGATGATCTCCTCCGGCTTGCCCACCGCCTTGTAGGTCACCTTCTGGCAGAACTCGTTCCCCTTGCCAAACTCCTCGCGCACGATGCGCACGATGTCCTCGGCGTGGCTGTCGTCCTTGGCGAAGATGAGCGTCTTGGGTACCTCGCTGCGGCCGGGAAAGATCTCGCTGAAGAGCCGGTCGCGGAAGGTGCGCACACCGTGCGGATCTGGTCCGGCGCGACCACGTCGCGGTCCAACTGGCTTGCGTCGTACACCATGTCCTCGTCCAACTGCTCCCAGCGCACGTCGCGCGTCTTGCGGTCGCGCCTATCAACCCACTCACCGGCCTCGACGCGGCTCCCCCGCTCCGTCACCTCGGTGCGGATGCGATAGACCCAGCCATCCACGTTGACGCCGTCGGCGACCGCCCGCTCGCGGGGGTATTCCATCACCAGGTTGCCGTTGAAGAAACCGAAGGTCTGCTTGGAGGGCGTGGCCGTCAGCCCGATGAGGTAGGCGTCGAAGTACTCCAGCACCTGCCGCCAGACGTTGTAGATCGAGCGGTGGCACTCGTCTATGACGATGAAGTCAAAGTACTCGATGGGCAGGTAAGAGTTGTAGACCACCTCGCGGGGCCGGTCGCCGAAGATGGCGTCCAGCCGGGCCAGGGGACGGGCCTCCAGCGATTCGTCGAACGTCTCCTCGCCGCGCAGCATTGAGTAGAGGCGCTGCACGGTGGTGATGCACACCTTGCTCACCGGGTCGAGCACGTTAGACGTCATCAACTGCACGTTGTACAACTCGCCGAACTTGCGCCCGTCGTCGGGCGTCACGTACTGCCGGAATTCGCGCAGCGCCTGGATCCCTAAGTTAGTGCGATCTACCATGAAGAGCACCCGGCGGGCCCTGGCGTGCTTGATGAGGCGGTAGACGGAGGTGACGGCGGCCACGAGTTGGTGGACTTTAAGGCAGGTAAATCAGCGCCAGCAGCGTTGGAACAGGTGGACACACAACTCGACCTGTACGCACTGGGAGCAGAATCGAGCCTGAGAATGCCCATCGTGCGACGGAGCGTACATTTCTTGGAGGACGACAGGGTCTACACATGGGAGTGGTCACCGGAATGAGCGGTATCGGCCAGGGAACAATTGGGGACACTGTTGAACCAGATTATGCAGCAGGAGTTCCCACCACGACTCGCGTATTGCCCACGCTGTAACGAATTCCAGTCCATCTGTCCGTACAGGGAGAATGAACGATGAAGGCCTTTGACGAACTACTGCAGCAGGAAATTGCTTTCTATGAGGGCCGTCACGACGACCTGATCTATCTGGCACCGGACTTTTACCGACTGCTGACGCGCCTGCTGGACGATCCACAGTTGCCAGTGAGACTGCGGCCGCTGATTTCCAGCGCCATCGCTTACTTCATCCTGCCGGCCGACGTCATCTCAGAAGAATTGCACGGCCCCTACGGCTATGTGGACGACATCTGGCTGTGTGCTTACGTGGCGGACGTCGTGCGCCGGCAACTGGACGACGAGGCCATTCTGGTTGAGAACTGGGATGGAGAAGCACCGCTCATCCCCCTGATCCGCGAGGTAATGGATAAGGAGCATAACCTGATCGGCGACGAGCGCGACAGAATCCTATGGTACACTGGCTGCGCGCAATTGGTAAAGTAATCGTCTATGTCACAGCCAGCCCGAGTTGACGGTGTGACGCGGCACTTGCAGCGCAAAGTGCCACGACGGAAGAGGATCTGTTGATCGAGGTGCTGGGCCAGGACGGCTACTACCTGGTCACGCAACGGCCCTGGCTGCGGGTAGACATCACGCTGAGTGCTACACTGCCAGCGGATTCGCCGATCTCGATGCCGGATGCTGGCGCCTGGAGACGCTGGGCGGCCAAGGTGAAGGCCCGGTTGGCGCCCCTCCTGCCCATCGAGAGTGTGGATGCCGGACACCCTTTGGATGAGGAGTACGATTTGAGGATCCTCTCCTCGCGCAGCAAGCCGGCCGCCCGGCTGCGCTGCGATCCCAACAACGGAGAGTTGTACCTGACCCGCGTCGAACTGTCGGCCTGGCAGGGGATAGACCTGCCCCGCCAGTGGGACAACCCCGACCGCGAGCCGGACCCCTGGCCGGAGGCGCAGTTAGCCGACTTTGCCGGCCGGGCGCGTCAGGCGCTGCTGGTGTGGGAGGATTGCCTGGGACATTTGCACTCGCCGGTGACCAGTTGAAGAAACGGCGGACTGGCTGGCTGCGTGAAGTTGCTCGGCTAGCATTCCCACTATCTCACAATGGTGGCCTCAGCCGTTGTCTTCCGGCGAAGCGTGTGGCCGCATAGGTTTTCAGTGCAAAGTTTGCACTGATGCGGTGGGAGGCGGCGGGGACACGCAGTCGATATATGATTGGCAGATCCCTTCTTCCACCAGCTCTGCTGCCCGCCCGCAAGCTGGCATCAGGCCAAGTCGAAGAGTGGGGTTCTCTACTCATTACTCTGGACGAAACTGCAGGGTAGCGAGACCTGCCACTTTAAGGAACTCCAACGAAATACTGCTCGGTGCAAGTCAACCGCTGATCTTCTACTCGAGATGTTGGTTATTGTCAATACGCACCGCGCACCGACTTTCAAAGAGACGGTCTAAAACACTGGCAGCAGTGGCTGCATCTGGCCCTTCCACAAGCACCGCTATCTCGTGATTGGTCAACAGGCCACGTCTGGACAGGTTTGAAGAGCCAACGAGGGCCATACGGCGATCAACGACGACAACCTTCGCATGCAGATCGGCCTCGCCTTCAGAGATGAAATCATAGAGGTGAAAGTAAGGGTAGGTCCTGGCGAGGCGGCGAAGCCGGGCAACTACCTCGGGTGGCTGGGTGTTCAAGCGGTTAACGACCAGTCTGACCTGCACGCCCCTGCTCAGGGCTGCCTCCAGCCAGTCGAACAGCAGGTCAGCACCACTGCTGATGGCGTAGGCGGTCAGCGCAATCTCCTGCTCCGTTTCCCGGAAAAGTCGTTCCAGCGCGGACTCGATAGAACCGACGCCACCACCCATCCAGGCCGTGCCGGTGACAACCACGCTGACGCCGGTGTCTCTCATAGCAGATTCTCCAGCAACAGGTTGCGATCCAGCCGCATGTTACGGTGCTCGCACGAAGTCTCAGACACCAGGGCGCAGGCATAGCAGGCAGCGCCATTGTACCTTCCCGGGGCAAACGCCTCCTCGCCGCACAGGGGATCGTTAGAACAGGCATCCAGGTTGCAGAATGCCCTCTCCAGCACCCGCTCAAATTCAGGAACCAGCGCCATCAGTCCACCCAGCGTGCCATCTCCGCCGGGTTGGGCCGTGTAGAGCAGCACGCCTCCCCCTGCATCTCCAGTGGCCTCATCCAGGTCCACAAACACTCGCTCTCGCACGGCGGCCGAAGAATAACCCGAATCTACAGCCAGGGCGTTGATCAGCCGGTGAGCCAGGGTATGCCACCACACAAACACCGGATGAAGCTGGTCCCGATCCTCGGGACGGATGAGGCGCTGTTCAAAGCTATCCGGGTCAATCCAGGCATCAAACCAGGCACAGGCTGCAGCGCCATCCAAGGAAAAGTGACGCGCCGGGGCATCCGTCCGAGAACCAGGGTCCAGGTCAATAAAGACTCCCTCGCCAAACAGCTCCACTCCGGGATACCAGGAACGTTGTCCATCGAAGTAAACGCGATCCACAGGAGGGTTGAGGGGATCCAGTCGCCGGTAACCCGTCTGGACCATCACCACCCGCAGGCGGTTCACCGGTGTCACTCGCAGCCGATGTCCACCCGGTCCGTCCAGCGTCCGTACATATCCTTGCACCACCTCAAACTGGGGTGGCGCACCTGGTGTGGCAGATGGTTGCGGCGGAGCACCATGAACTGCAGCGTGGCGCAGTGCTTCAAACTCTTGCAAACGCAGGTTGCGCACTGTATCTGGCAAATCGCCAGCAATGGTATCGTCTATGACAGCCATAATAACGTCTTCAGGATAATTCTGAATTTCGACCAGAACTGCTCGTCCCAGCAGACCTCGCTGTACCAGCCTCTGCAGTGCGTCAAGCAACTCCTGTTTGCTTCCAGGGCGCTGCGTCAGAAGTATGCTCTGAACGATGGTCATTTCCAAAAGCCGGTGCAAGGGGGTGGAGCGCGGGGGAATCGTCAGAGCCGTCTGCAGTTCCGAAATGCGCAGATTGGCAGCACCTCGTTGGATGACTCTCGAATCCTGGTCACAACCTGGTCTGTTCGTGCCCTCTTCAGGGAAACGGCCAGAACAACGCCAACCCCGGGCATACGCGACGCCCAGGTTGATGCTGGTGTTACAATTGGGACAGACGATGTTTATATGGCGCAGCGCGCCTCCGCCGCCCCGCCAATACAGATAGCCAGGGCTGCAACCCTCACCCGTGTGGGGAATGATTCCCACCCAATCCACATCATCCAGGTGACCGGCTGGGCAGGCTCTTACGAAACGAATGGCTTGTTTATGAGCCTGATCCCAGGCTTCAAATGCATTGGCATGCGGAGGGCAACGCGGGCAGGCTCTGTTGCCAGTTACGCCTCGATAAAGGATCTGATGTCTTGTACACAGCGACCATCTTGGAAACGAGTCAGTGCTATAGATCCAGCGATGGTCAGGTTCGCCCAACTCGGCATTAGAGGGCAGGCGGAGAATACCAGCTCCACCCAGTAATGCTTGCGATAGACGCAGGTCGGTGATTTCAAAGTCGCCAGGACGACGCTGGTCGAACAGACCCGAGCGATCCAGCGTTGGAATGATGCGTGGACCGTTGGGGCCTTCCAGGATGGCTCCAGGACCATAGGTGGTGATGAACTGAGAGCGTCGCAGTGATTGCGTCATCGTCTAACTCTTGAATCCGGTGGTCTCTTCCACGTCTCGCAAAGACTGGGGAGCATTCTCATAGGCCTCAGACAGGCCATGGGACCGGTGTTGAGCGTCTCCAAGCACCACGTGCCGCTCCGGGGGGCGCAGGAAAGCGGATTCGTTGTACACAAAATGATCAGGATCCGGGTTCAGACCAGCAATAATCGCCCATCTATCCAGCTCCGAAGCTGCTTCTTGCGCTGTCGCACCTGGGGGGGGACGACGTCCGGCAGGCTGTTGACTGGCCCGCGCCTCCAGCAGGTCTGGGATAACCTCTACCTCTGGGTCGTGGCGATGTGATCCCATTCGCTGTGCATGAGCAAAATACGCACCGCTGAGCCGTTGCTGCACCCGCCAGTCGGGATCAACGGGCTGACCGCCCAGGCTGGTGGCTTGGCGTAGCAAAATAACCGCCAGTGGTCCCAGACCCCGCTCACGGGCGCGGGGAGAGAATGGAGCCACTGTGATCGGCTCGACGTAACGGTGAAGAGCACGATGATAACCGGTAAAGAACTCGTAATGATCCAGGTCACGTGGCCGACTGGCCCGGAAGAAGGTCACAATCAGACCACCACCCTGACGCCCCACACGACCGGTGGCCTGGATGTACGACGCGGTGGTCTTGGGCTGCCCGTGGACGACCATCAAACCCAGGCGGTCCACATCCACCCCTGTGCCGAACATCGAAGTGGCAAACACCGCGTCCCGGGCATTGGGTGCCGGGATTGTCAACCGCTCCAGCATGGCAGGCAGATCCAGTGAACTGGCCCGGCTGGAGAGTTCCATTGGATGATCCAGCGGGCGGGCGCCGCCGCCAGCCTGGAAGCCCATGCGCTCTGGAATGTCCTGACGATAGAGAGACATGGCACCGGCCAGCTCGCGGATGGCGTTGAAATAGCCAACCAGCGTGTAGAAGCGGTCCACTTCTGGTGTCTGGTTGATCTGCCATCGTTCATAAACGGTTTGCAGGAGTGCCGACCAGATGCGCACGATGGGCGTCTGTGCGCCTTTGCCTGGTGCACAGACAGCGACGTAAAGGCGACCAGGGCGATCACTATCCAGTGAGTGGATTTCCTGGTCACGGGCGAAGAACCGGTCATCGGCAGAGATAGCCCACGGCGGAAATTGCGCCAGCCGCCGTTCAAAGAGTGCCTGCACCTGACGCTCAGCCTGACGCACTGTGGCAGTTGAGGCGATGTATTTTGGGACGACGGTCTCGCCGTTTTGCTGGCGCTGACAGAGCAGATCAATGGTGATCTCGTACAGTCCTACCATGCTGCCCAGAGGTCCCTCAATCAGGTGGAGTTCGTCCTGCAGGATCAGATCGGGCGACAAAAAGGGTGGGACAGACACGTGAAGTGGATTGCCACGGGAGCGACCTGGGGGGTGAGGCCGATAGGCCCTGTCCAGATTGCCCCACGAGGGCGGCACGCCCTCTCGATAATACCCCCAGCGGCTATGATAGTGGGTCACGTTGCCAGACAGAGCAGCAGCCTTTGGTTCGAAGGCCAGTCGCGCAAACTTGTCCACAGTGGCGATAACCAGCGAGGGGCAGCGATGGTATATCTGTTCATCAACGGTATATGCAGGGATAGGAATCTGGTTGGAAACCCAGCGCGTTCTTCCCCGTTGCGACCACTCGGGAGTTTCCTGCCACTGCATACCCGGTACGTTGGGGAGGGCCGCCGTGGTCTCCGTTGCCCTGACCCCCCGTGATAGCTGACTGCTACCCGATGATGGTGCAGACCGAGTCGTTCGGGGCAGCGGTACCTGCTCTGCCCAGGCATGCTGGTTGAGCTCGCATTCCGGGTTGGGGCAGTAGATGTCAAAGTCGCACTGGCGCGCGTTGTTCTGACTGTTGTCGTAGGTGAGGATAAAATAGCCAGGGCGAGCAGGGCGGGCAGCCAGCAACTCGACGCGCTGTCCCAGGGCCGGGGCAATCACCTGGTACCACCACTCGTCCACCTGACGGGCACTCAACTGCTGGCCATCCGGGACAGTGAAGGTCAGGGAAAGGATACGATAGGCCGCCACCGAATGTGCGGCGAAACTGGCAGCGTCTACACTGATTTCAGAGTTTGCAGGCTGAAACTGGAGTAAAGGTGGTGTGACTGCACGTCCTCCCCTGAAGGCAAAATGCAGAGTATGCTGTCCGGCGCCCAGCTTATCAGGCACAACCAGCGTCGCCTGACAACAGGGGCAGGTCAGAACCTGGGCCGGTTCCCCCTGCATTTCAAGTTGGACACTCTGGAGAGCACGGCGCATCACTTCATTTGGTCCATTATAGTTGCGTTCGGCACCCTGCAAAATCTCAAGAGCCCCTACAAAACGTATGAGCCGTCCTCTGCTATCGCGCACCGTGGTGCTGAGCAGGTAATTGGGTGCCACACTACCGCCAACCCACAAACCAGCAGAGAAGCGAATACCACCCCAGAGAAAGGTCTCCTGATTGGCACATTCTCGCGGTCGCCAGCCCACCGGACCGTCGGACGTGTCCAGATTATGCACCCGCATTACCTCGCAGGCGGCGATGACACCCAATGCTCGCCGAAACTGCTGAATGGTGAGCAGACGCAGTGTGTAACGGGATAGCACCCCCACTCCCGCGCCAGTGCAGGCGCCATCTTCACTGTGACAGGCACGACGGCGGCGCAGCGCCAGTGTGAAAGCTGCCAGACCCAGATAGGCCTCGGTCTTGCCGCCGCCGGTGGGAAACCAGAGCAGGTCACACGTGCGTCGGTCCGGGTGAAGTGGATCAGCCAGGGCGGGGATGTTGAGCAGGATGAAGGCGAGCTGGAAAGGACGCCAGGTGATCATCTGTCCTCTGGCCCATTGCGATTGCAGAGCGATGGCTCTGTTGGCAAAGCAAAAGGCCAGCCGCACGTCCTCGTCGGTGGTCAGGGTTTCAACGGCCTGCTGGATGCGGTCGGCGGCCTGCCTGCACTGCTGGATGTGGGCCACGGCCACCTGTTGCTGTGTTGTCGGTAGAGTCGCAACCAGCGACTGCTGTCCTTCTATCCAGGCCCGGTAACCATCCACCAGCGGTTGCAGCCGCGACCTGACCTGCTCAGGCTGCCAGGTTTCGGCCAGCACTTCGGGGTCAAGCGTGGGCGATGGGCCGGACTCTTCGCCCCATCCCATTCGTGGAGCCTCGATCGGGTAACAGGGCACCAGTTCTGTACGCACGTCGGCAGGCGTGAACTTTGGCCGCTCCGCATCTGGCACGGCAACGGCATCCGTCCAGGCAAATGGCGCCTCGTCAGGTGATGGAAGGGTTGGATGAGGTCGCTCCGGGTCAATCGCTTTCCAGGTAACACCGCACAGGTGCCCTCGGGCCAGCGCCGTACGCCCGCGATAGAGCAGGGCCAGTGAGGAATCCTCGGCAGCCAGGGAGCCGGGATCCGCAGCGGCTTGGCTGACAGCGTCTGCCGTCCATACCGACACGAGTACAGTTCCGGGACAGCAGCGTACCCGGATCTGGGGCTGGAAAAGGTGTTCGCCTGTGGCTGGACGTCCATTCCCTTCTACCTGGGTGACGTTGACCAGAAACAGCGAGACACGCCAGCCACCATCAGGCAGCGCTCGCGAGCGTAACTGGAGCGAAACACCGTCAGCAGCCGTCCACCTCTGGTCCTGGTCTGCCCGTGCCGGACCGGTCAGGAAAGCCTCCGGCTGACGCTGCCAGCCCTGCTGATGCGTGTGATACCGTGCCCACGTGGCACAGACTTCGATTTGCGGCGGTCCGTCGTCTGCCTCGACCGTGAAAGA
>Ga0315532_1003444_pt1 | contig 10132 bp, 8 predicted proteins | sample SalMarWE160370MG_FD_203082 | JGI IMG/M metagenome (GOLD analysis project Ga0315532, IMG submission 203082) | Salt marsh sediment microbial communities from the Plum Island Ecosystem LTER, Massachusetts, United States - Salt Marsh Sediment WE1603-70 ... | reverse complement strand
TCCCTTCCCTCCTCTATATCCAGCCCGTATCATCGCCCTTACCAGGGGATGAAGGCGACCTTTGTCCGGACCGAGCTCCCTTATCCTATCTTCCTCCGACCAGTCCGACAGTCCCCAGACCCCAATTATATCGGCAAGCTCAAGAGGCCCGATGGGCAGATTGTAGCCCATCTTGACCGCCTTATCTATGTCCTCTGGGGTTGCAACTCTCTCCCACACCATCTGAACCGCCTCTCCAGTCATACGACCGTATACACGGTTGGCCAGAAAGCCGTAACTTACATCTTTGCACACCACCGGCTCTTTCCCCAACTTCCTAGATAAATCACAAGCGAACTGCACCACCTCATCGGAGGTATGAGCCCCCCTCACCACCTCCACCAGCCTCATTATGGCCACGGGATAGAAAAAGTGCATTCCTACCACCTTATCGGGGCGGCTTGTGACTTCGCCCATCTCCGTTATGTTAAGACCAGAGGTATTAGAGGCCAGAATTGCATGCTGCGGAGCACTCGCATCTAGCTTCTTGAAAACATCTTTTTTTACACCCAGGTTCTCCACAACCACCTCAATGACGAAATCAACGTCCTTTACCGCTTCCTCTATACTTGTGCTACATCTTATTCGGTCCAATGTAGCCTTCTTTTCCTCCACCGTCAGAGTACCTTTAGAGACGAAATAACGCTCCAACCTTTCTTCAATCGCCCGCAGTCCATTACTCACCAGTTCATCACTCATATCCACCATATGCGTCTCATAACTCCCCAGACGGGCAAGGATTTCAGCTATTTGAGAGCCCATGGTACCTGCACCTATCACCGCAACTTTCTTAATATCTTCGACCTTCATATATCTCCTTTCTTCAACTCTTTGGTAGCATGTCAAATAACTGACACGCTTTTAAGCAGCCTCGTCTTGCAATTTACCTCGCATTGCAGGGCACCATCAAAACCCGGCAATAGTCCTCGGCCACTACTAACTTACCTGAACAACCTCAGCACGACGTTGATCAAAATGGTCAGCACAAGGCTGATAATGATGCAAGTTACCACTGGGATAAATAAGCTGAAGCTGCCTCTCTGGATCATAAAGTTACCAGGAAGCTTCGCCAGAAAAGGGATACGTTCCCAGAAAATTAAAAACAATCCAAACAGGATAAGAAAAACCCCGGCAAGGATTAAGAACTTCCCTACCCCACTAAAGGCAAACATCTCGTGTCCTCGCCTGTTTCCATTTTGAAATTAGACTTTATGCTATGTTTGTGCGGCTTCATCGCATTTCCACAGCAACCACCACCCTACGCTCGAAGCCAAAACACTACCATGCAACTCTACTTCGCCCCCGTTTTCAACCCTTCTATTATTCTGGCGAATTCCTCACTATATCTCTTCTCGTGCTGAGAAAGGAACTCTCGCCACTGGGGGTTGCGTTTCACCGCCTCATCTGCACTCAATTGCACCATCGCCGTATTCTGACCTTGTTTCACCTGCTCCATCCTTAATCGAGGATCCCTTTCTACCTGTGCTCTTAGCTCGTCATAGGCACGTTGCACTTCCTCGCCATATCTTCTTTGTAATTGTTCAATTGAATTCAAACCCGCCTCAAGCACCGGCGTATTCTGTTGCTCCTTTAGAGTCTCTACAGCCAAAATGCCCTCTTTTCGTTTCTGAATCTCCTCTAGCCCACTACTAAAACTGAGGGAATCAATCAGCTTTAACTGGACTTCTTTCAGTAGCTGTCCTTTCCCTTGGTCTCCATATTCTTTCAGTGCGGTCCACAATCCCTCAGATGTAAGCTCCTCTGTATAGAATTCTGAAAGCAATGAATCCAACCTCTCGGAATCTTTCATCCGTTCCTTCTCTTCACTGGTCAATTCGCCTGCTTTCGCCAGCCTCTCTCTCACTATCGGGGGCAGCTTTTCTTCCCAGTCTGTCATCTTTTTACCTCCCATTGCCATTATGGTATGACTCTATCTGTGTCGAAATGGATACATCTATCACCCAGTACACGGCTTAACTCACTAGCTATCAGTTTCGGCCTGGGTCTCTTTTTCGGTTTCAGTCTCACTCTCGGGTTGACCCTCCGTCTCACGCGCCCTAATCCAGCGTTTAATCTCATCTAAGGCAGGCGGGGCAATGTAGAAAACCTGATGCCCTTCTCTCATCAATAGTACCCCAGTATCGCCACCTTCTAGTGTTTCGTCTATCTGCTTGGCGATGTGCTCGTTTCTTCTCTTTTGCACGTCTATGAAGGATTCGTACACTTTATTAAACACCATCTGGTTCTGTAGACCAACTGCCAAACACTTAGTCCAGTCCATAAGCTCAGTTAGCAACTCGCTGTCTTCGATTGGCAGAAGCTCAGCCCCTTTATCCAGTCCACTCTTAACAACTTGATAGCTTTCGGCACTGAGCTCCTCAACGGCTTTGGCCGCCTCTTCGCCGCCTTCGGGTACCAACTCATGATATACCCTCTTAACTTCACCGAGCTTCATTTCCAGGTTCCTTATATGAGCCTGGACTTGATCCCAGTACCGGCTAACTATCTCCTGCAAATCGACCTGACGTTCTTTAGGAGTTAGCATAAGAGGCACGAAAAATAGTTTTCTTTCCGCCTTAAACCCCTCAGCCGCGGGTTTCTCTATTTCACCCAGTTGCTCTGACATGATTCTACTGTTTACCTCCTCCATCTCAAGCTTACAATCCCCTCAGGAACTCAGGACGAAGCAAAGAGGGATCACCACTCGCCATAACATGCTCTAGCTCTCCTACCATCTTTTCCTTGTCTCGGGGCAATTTGCCGCGAACTGAAAGATAATTCGAGGCGTGCGTTGAACTGAAGAAACAATCGCTAAAGCTGGAATTCTCTATGATCTTCTTTAGTTCTTCAAGAGATTGAAGCGGAGAAATGGGATTGAAATTGCCCTGTTTCCATTGCTCATAAAGCGGAGTGCCTGGGATCAAAGCTAAAGTCAGGGCACCGACATAATCCGGGTCAATCGCAGTGAGAACCGTAGCTGTCTCAAGTGCGTGTTTTTCACTACCATTAACTCCACCCAGCCCTAAAACCACCGTTACAGAAAGCATAATGCCAGCTTCCCTTGTTTTCCTTCCCGCTTCAACCACCTGATAGCTATTTACCCCTTTGCCAACATCCCGAAGCACTTCATCGTCTCCGCTTTCCATTCCCATATAAAAGATGCCCAATTTAAGCCTTTTCAGCTCCTCTAGCTCATTTAGGCTCCTGCGCAGAATATCCTGAGGCGTAGCGTATGTGCCAACTCTTTCGACGTACGGCAGTTTTTCGTTCAAATAGTGGAGAACTTCTCTCAATTTCGCGAAGGGGTAAGCCAGGGCATCGCCATCCTGAAGAAACACCCTCTTGCCATCCCAACCATGCGCCACAGCATACACCACTGGGTGAATAGCAGCAAGGCAAATCCCAGATTGGCGATAAAGGGCTACCGCATCTATTTCGCTATTGATATCGTCCATCTCTCTCGTATGAAGTTTTGAGCCGTAATAGCCACAAAACGTGCAGGAATTATTGGAGCAACCGCTGGTTACAGGCATAAAATAGCTCTTCCATTCACTTGGGGGACGAATAATATCAGGCCTCTTGAAATTCAGACTCATGCTCATTTTCCATAAACTTAGAATAGGATTTGGAATTCCTCTATGAACCACACTTCATACCGCCATTTTACACCGATGTCATGCTTAGCCTCAAGGAGTAGCCAAAAGTCGGCCTGCGCTGAACCATCCATCATCTTATTAGTTCCATGATGTATTATGCATTCTGATCATTTTGCAGACTCCCATGTCACAGCGTGATTAGCACATATAGTTTTATCTTTCACATCAGCTCTGAAACTACTCATAGGTGAGGTTGACAGGAGACCGATGGTGTAGTATAATCCATTTCAGTTCTATTTCTTTTTTATTAAGCGGGGGCAAAGAAGTGGAGCCTAGAAATGGTTGCTTGGGCTCCGCCGAGCCAGTAGCGAAACCGACCGCAAGGTCGGTTTTTTTATTTTCGAGGACGTGCCCAACGGAGCTGATGGACATGACGAAACTAGACTTGACGATCGACAGGCATAAGATATGGGCTGCCATTGTGCAGCATCGCCGCTGGATATTTGTCTTCCTGCTCCTCAATATTGTGGACTCCATAAGCACCTACGTTGGCCTCGAACAAGGAGCTACAGAGATGAACCCAATGGCCACATCCCTGATGGCTCAATCATTCGGGCTTTCAATAGTAGTGAAGTTTGCCATAGTGTTCTTCGCCATAGCAGTATCAGCTATCATGGGCCACAAGAGGATGTTCATATTGAAATTCATGACGGTGGCAATAGTCATAGTCGTAGTATTAAACCTTGCAGCCATACTAAGATACATTATAGGCGGCATAGAGCATGAAGTAGGCAGAGCTGATCCCATCAGCTTCGCAATATTCATAGCAATCATTACAGGTATCTCCCTCGTAATATATGTTTCGTTGCGTATCGCCAGCAAATACGTCACCAAGCGCAAGCAGCAGGCCACACTATAGACCCGCCAGCAGCAAATGCCCTATAATGGACAGTGGCCAAGCTGACAGCAAAATTCGCTTCAAACCAGACAATACATCAACCCCGTTTTGCTATTTGCGCTAAATAAGAGGCTAGGAGGCAGACAATGGAAGGTAATTTCGAGGCAACGCTTGAGGTCAACAACGCACCTATCGATCTTAGCCCCTTCCCCGAGCAGTTCTTGTCCCGAACTTTGGTCGGTGCTGTTTCCTCGTTGAAGGAGATCGAGAATATCGAAAACCTGGGGATTTATTTAAAGCAGAGAGAGATCACACTTATCGTCAATGGCAATCAAGTAGAACTCATGATCTTCCCCAATGACCTTATCGCCAGCATAGTAGTTGGCATGGTCTCTTCACTCAAAGGGATCGACAAAATAGATAATGTGAAGATCACCGTTAAAGTAACTTGACCAGGAGATTAATACAAGCCTGGACATCATTAATACAAATATCACATATAACAAAGCCGAAAAAGCATAGATTTGAACAGAGCATCTAGATATTGAACTTGGATTGACATGAAATCGCCAAGGGAATCGGCAATATAGACTCGGCAATGATGGAGACATATCAATACACTGGCCAACATTGACGGTTACGAGGGAATGTGATATAGATTATGTATGGCAGTATCCTTATGGATTTGTGAGGAGATATTTAATCTTTAACAAGGTATGTGTGTTAAAAACCATACCTGAGGGGAGAATGAAATGGTTGTACAAACGAGAAGCAGAATCCAATCCTTGACAGAACGTTATTTGGAGACCAGGCCCTCTATATGCGCCGAGAGAGCACGCATAGCAGCGGAGTCTTACAAGGAAACTGAATCGGAGCCACCAATCATCAGGGCGGCTAAAGCCCTGGATGCAGTCCTGCGTGGTATCACCGTCTGGATTCTCGATGATGAGCTTATTCTGGGGCACTGGGCGAGTACCTTTAGAGGGGTCCCAGTGTGGCCAGAGTTCGGCATCCACCCCCCGCAATTAGGCTTCGCATATGGAGATCCTAAACTCCTTCCGTTATGGACCGAGAAAACTCAGCAAGAACTGCAAGAGCTTATTTCATACTATAAAGGGAAAAATCCCACCGAGAAAGTCTGTGCCGAGCTCCCCCAAAAAGTCAAATCCGCTAGAGAAGCATCTTTGTGGTACTGGCACCTGGGGGTGGTACGAAACAGGGGTGGACGCTACCTTGTAGACCTGCCACTGGTGCTCGGCAAAGGGTTCAATGGTATAAAGAAAGAGGCGAAAATAAAGCTCAGGGAAATTGACCTGGAAGAAGCCGGCGCTATTGATAGGCAACTGTTCTACAAGTCAGTAATTATTGTCTGCGATGCCACAATTTCCTTCGCCAAGAGGCATGCAACAAAGGCAAGAGAGGCAGCCAGCGAAGCCAGTGGAGAGAGGAAGCAGGAATTGGAGGAGTTAGCCAGGATTTGTGAGCGTGTGCCAGCCAATCCTGCCGAGACTTTGTGGGAAGCGTTGCAGTCCGCCTGGTTCGCCTTCATGATAGGTAATCTAGAAGCCGGCGGAGACTCGATATCCCTTGGAGGGCTGGATCAGATTCTCTATCCTTATTACCAGGCAGACATCGCAAATGGCCGGATTACGAAAGGTAAAGCACAAGAGTTGCTTGACTCGTTTTTGTTCAAGTTTGGTGAAAACTCTACCCCAGGCGCTGATCTGGATTCTCACGTAAACGGGATAACCATCGGTCGCCAAACAGAGTATGGGCAGGATGCCACCAACGAGATAACGTATATGCTTTTGGATGCTCTTGAGCATGTACGCCTGCCAAAACCACAATTTGGTATGAGAATTAACAAGGGAACTCCTAGAGAGCTTTTGATGAGGGCCATTGATGTAATGAGGGTAAGTGGAGGACGGCCCCAGCTCAACAACGATGATGCAATTATCCCGGCCCTGCTAAGGCGTGGGGTACCCATTAAGGAAGCACGCGATTACTCCATGGACGGTTGCCAGCACTTCACTACATACTCCAGAAAAGACCACAGTGCCTGGTTCAACCTGGCAAAAGTACTGGACATGGCCTTGAACAACGGGGTTGACAGATTGAGCGGAAAGCTGCTAGGCATCCATACAGGAGACCCCAGGAAATTCACTGTGTTTAATGATGTTATGAAAGCATTCAAGAAGCAGCTTGAGAACAGTGTTAAAATGCTCAATACCGAGAGTGAAATTACCGACGCCTCAATTAGAGGTGAGATGTGTTTGCCCTATGCCTCAACCCAGGTGAGAGGCTGTATGGAGAGAGGGGTTGAGGTCTTAGCAGGTGGAGGACGCTACAACTGGACCGGCATGCATGCCGTGGGACTAGCTACAGTAGCCAACTCACTGGCAGCCATCAAGAAGCTCGTCTTCGAAGAGAAGAAGTTCACCATGGCAGAACTGCTCAACGCTCTGGACAAGAACTTCGAGGGATATGAAGAGATGCAGCAAAGGTTAGTTCGAGCACCAAAATGGGGAAATGACGATGACTATATTGACTCACTGGGGGTCGAAGTGGCCAATGCCTGGCTGGACGAGTGCGACAAGCACACATGTCATACCGATCCTGAGAATCCAGGCCCAACCATACCGGGCTTTCACTCGCTAACCTTCAATTTAGGATTTGGTGAGGCTACCGCAGCTACACCTGATGGGAGAAAGGCCGAGGAACCGCTGAGCGACGGGATAGCTCCCTCTATTGGCACTTACCAGGGAGGACCGACAGCGGTGTTTGGCTCGGCAGCAAAGATTGACCATGCCAGAAGCTGGACAGGTTCACTCACCCTAACCCTTAATCAGCCGACAGAGATAGTAGCTACCCTGGCGAAAACCTATTTGACCGACATGGGAGGCACGCACCTGATGGGCAATCTCGTCTCCCCTGACACTCTACGAGATGCCAAGGCACATCCAGAGAATTACCGCGATTTGCTGGTGAGAGTTGCCGGGTTTAGCGCCCGTTTTGTTGAGTTACCCGAAGACATGCAGAATCTGGTTATCGAAAGGGCAGTTGTAGGCGCATAGTGCCCCCATCCCCTCAAATCTACGACACTGAAGGCAGATACGTATCTCCAATAAGCTGTTCTTCTTCAAGCTGAGCTATCTCTTCCCTTGACATGCCCAAAATTTCTCCGTAAACATACTGATTATGCTCCCCGAGGCAGTTGGGTGGCATTCGGACATCGGCTGGCGTCTTGGAAAACTTAAAGCTCATACCGGGGTATAGATGAGTCCCTGCCTCACGGTGAGTGACCTCCTTGAAGAAACCGCGCTCCTTAAGATGAGGATCGCTATACAGGTCGGAGGGAGTGACAACCGGGCCCGCCGGAACCCCCACCTTCTGTAGAATATGCATCACCTCGTAAGGGTCGTGCATTGTTGTCCATTCCTCTACGAGCTTATCGAGCTCATCCTGGTTCGACAACCTGCCTGAGATATCTCCAAACCTCGCCTCTCTTGTCCAGGCGGGATTCCCCAGTGCCTGGCAGAACGCCTGCCACTGCTCGTCCGATGAGACAGCGATGGTCACCCATCTATCGTCACCTCGGCAGCGGTAGCATCCGTGGGGAGCCATTGAAGGGTCTCTATTGCCCATCGGTTTGGCGACTCTTTGATTCATAGTGTAATCCATGATCGCCTCACCCATGTGGGGAAGCATCGTCTCAGCCTGAGACAGGTCGATCAGTTGTCCTTTCCCCGTCCTGCACCGATAGTGCAGCGCGGTCAATGCAGCAAAAGCGAGAGTACCAGCGGCGACATTGTCACTCCAAACCGGAGCCGGGTTCCTTATCCTCATATCGTCCCCCGGATAACCTCTCAACGCCATCATCCCGGTTACTGCCCCAATGTTGGTGCCAAACGTGCTATAGCCCTTATATGGGCCTTCTGTCCCCAAGCCGGATGCCGAGATCATAATGATGTCCGGCTTTACCTCCTTAAGCACTGAATAACCTATTCCCAGCTTGTCCATTATCCCCTGAGCGAAGTTCTCCAGGACAATATCGCTTATCCTGACCAAGCGTTTGTATATCTCTACTCCTTCGGGTCGATTGAGGTCCAGGGTTATTCCATACTGGTTGCGGTTCATCGCGTGGAATGAGTAAAATCGTTCCCAAGGTTTTTCACCGGCGTCATTGTCAGCATACCCGAAATTCGCATCCATTCCCTTTGGCGGCCGCGCCACTGCACCCCTGGTCCAAGCAGGAAAACGCTGGATCGACTCCACCCTGATAACCTCACAGCCCATGTCTGCCAGCATAGTAGCTGCTGCGGTGCCAGTGTACACTATACCGTGAGAGATGACCCTTATCCCTTCCAATGGTAGCCTAGGCATATCTATCTCCTGTATATCTCCACATATTAATCAGATAACCCCTGCCTTTCTTAGCCTTGCCATATCTTGCTCGGTGTATCCCAGGCGCCCACAGTAGACCTCGCGGTTGTGCTGGCCAATAATGGGTGCTGGCTGTTGCGGTTGTGATGGCGTTTCGGGCAGTCTAAATGGCAAACCAGGATAGGTGCACTTTCCAACAACAGGGTGCGCAATCTCCACAAAAGATCCCCTGGCTTTGAACTGTGCATCCTCCAGCATCTCGTCAATTCTATATACCGCTGTGCATGGGAGTCTATGTGTCTGAGCTGTCCCGACCACTTCCTTGACCGTTCGCTGCCTCAGCCAGGACAATAGGATAGCTTCGAAATCTTGTCGATGCTCTCGTCGAGCTCCCGGGGTAGCAAATCTAGGGTCTTTATAAAGCTGAGGCATATCCAGCCATCTAAGCGTACGAGGCCAAAACATCGGCACCATCCCCCATATGAAAACGTATCCATTCTTGCAGGGGTACACCCCCCAGGGATACCCACCTGGTCGTCTCCACCCCGGTCTGTCCGGGTCGCGCCCGCCGAAGGCGTAGTTGATAATCCAGGATGCGCCTTCGGGAGGGCTGGATAAGCATTCCATGATAGAAACATCCACCTGCTGACCTTCGCCCGTTGCTCTGCTGCCGAACAACGCACCCATGGTAGCCGCCGCCGCATCCGTACCAGCCAGATATTGTGCCTTATAGCCGGGATACTTCAACGGTTCGCGCTCAGGCTCTCCTTCAACAAACATATGAGGCCCCATAGCAGAGATCACCAGCTCCGTAGCCTTGAAGTCTCGATAGGGACCCGTTTGCCCAAAGTTGGAGATGGATGTCATCACCAGCCTTGGGTTTATGTCCGCCAGAGTCTCGTATTGCAGGCCCAGGCTGGGCATAACACGGGGCTCGAAGTTTTCCACCAAAATATCCACGTCTTTGACCAGTTCCTTGAACATCTTAACCCCTGTCTTACTCTTCAAGTTCAGGGTAATCCCCTTCTTATTGGTATTGAGATGAAGAAAGAGCCCGCTTTTTTCGGGATGTGGGTCATCCCCAAGAAAAGGCTCCATTCTCCTCGCTCCATCCCCTTCACCAGGCTTCTCAATCTTAACAACCTCAGCACCGTAGTCAGCCAGTAGCTTGGTGCAGTAAGGACCAGCAACATTATGGGTCAGGTCTAAAACTCTA
>Ga0315532_1003440_pt1 | contig 10135 bp, 9 predicted proteins | sample SalMarWE160370MG_FD_203082 | JGI IMG/M metagenome (GOLD analysis project Ga0315532, IMG submission 203082) | Salt marsh sediment microbial communities from the Plum Island Ecosystem LTER, Massachusetts, United States - Salt Marsh Sediment WE1603-70 ... | reverse complement strand
GGCCGAAGCGACGATATCCCGGGGTTCCAGGGGCATGACGAACTGTTCTCCATTGCTGTTTACCAGTTGCGCCCCCAGCGTCCTTATTTTCTCGGTAACCAGCTGCCCCAGAATCTGTAGTGGGTAAACGGCGCCGGTGGGGTGATACTGCATGGTATCTATAAAAATCAATTCGGCACCGGCGCGGTAGGCCAGCACCAAGCCGTCAGCCGTGGCGCCGTAGTGATTGGTGGTGGGGAAACCCTGAATATGCAGACGCCCGATGCCGCCGGTGGTCATGACTACCGCCCTGGCTCTCACGATGATTAGCTCTTCGGTCTCCATGTTGAGCAGTATGGCGCCGGCTATCTGCCCGCGGTCGTCCAGTATCAGCTCGACGGCCGGGGCGAACTCCAGATAGTCTATTTTCTTATTCTGAAGCTCGTCACGGAGAACACGCATTTCCTCCAGTCCGGTATAGTCCCGGGCGGAGTGCAGCCGCCGCCTTGAGGTGCCGCCGCCGGATAACTCGTACATGGTGCCATCCGGCGTTTTATCCCAGTTCACCCCCAGCTTCTCCAGCCACTTTATCGCCGATGGGGCATCTTTCACCAGAACCTCCACCAGCTCCGGGATGTTTTCGAAGTGGCCGCCGCCCATGGTGTCCAGATAATGAATCGCCGGGGAGTCATTGGGCCGGTCGGCGGCCTGGGTGCCCGCCTGCGCCCCGACGGTATTGGCATCCCCCAGGCGCAGCTTGGTGGTGATAAGGACCCTGGCGCCAGCCTCGTTGGCCAGCAATGCGGACGAAGCCCCGGCACCCCCGCAGCCGATTACCAGGACATCTACGTTATGGTCGGGCTTGGAGGGGTCGATTCTATCCGGGTCAATCCGGCTGTTCCCCTCCAGTAAATCGGCCAGTTCCAGGGGCGTGGCATCGCCCTTGTTGATGCCCACCTGCAATTTGCGCATGCTCGTCGCGATATAGTCGGGATGGTACTCCCGCAGCAGGTCGGATTTTTCACCTTCGGCAAGGCGCGGGATAGTCTCGATGAGTCGCCTCACCCGGGTATCTTCCACGAGATGAATGCTTTCTTCCAGATAAGCTGGGTACATTTGTAAACACCCTTATTCCCAGTGTTGTTCCAGAGCCGGTTCCATGTCGCGCTCGGCGTACCGGCGGCGCAACTCTTTGTTACCGGCCTCTTTCAATCCCTCTATCTCGGCATCGAACTTGCCGGACTCTATTTCACCTATTCTGTCATCCAGGTGCTCGGAAACGGTTGTCAGGTAACGACCGTAAAGACGACGGCACAGCAGGGCCACGTTATAGGGCACCAGCCCTTGCGGGCAGCGGGCCGCACACAGGCCGCACATTACACAGTCGAAAGACTTATCGGCCACAGCCCGGATGTCGCCCCTGAGGGCATCGGTCATAAACCACATCACTTCGAGTTCCTGGGGGCAGGTTTTGGTACAGGTATTGCACCCGAAGCACTTTACTATGTCCGGGTACAGGGCTTTTATCTTTTCGCCGTCGGGCTCCAGCTTTTCCAAATCGTAAACAGCCTTGGCGGCCGGGAAGAAAGGCACCTGCACCAGGCACATGTCCGGCTCCACGGCCTTCTGGCAGGCGAGGTCGTACCTGAGTTGAGGGTCGTTTTTAAAGTTATAAATAGTCGCGCAGGCGCCGCAGAAGCCGGCACGGCAGCCGCAGCCGCGAAGCATACGGTAGCCGCTGTATTCCAGCGCCGTCAGGATGGTGAGACCCTCGGGGACCTGACAGTGCCTGCCCATGATATAGATATCGATTAACCTGGCCTGTTCTGCCATTCAACTCCTTAAACCTGATAGCATATTATGTCAAACACGCTGCCGGGAACAAGTCTGCCGGGTAAGCTATTTTTGTGAGATAATCAGCTTCTAAGTAAAGGGCTCAAGCCTCAACCCAGCCCAGTTATTTATCACCTTATGGTGCCGAGGGGGAGATTTGAACTCCCACGAGCTTACGCTCACCACCCCCTCAAGATGGCGTGTCTACCGATTCCACCACCTCGGCACAGAATGTCGTGGCAGGAGTGCGAGGACTCGAACCCCGGACCGGCGGTTTTGGAGTTCTAAGCCTACTGTCCCACCCGGTGCTATTAGATAGCATACCGCCTTGTCTGGTCTGGCGTCAAGAATTGGTTTGTATCTGGCGGTGCTACCCTGTGCCACTGGGTGCTAAACAGTTTGTCGGCAAAATAGAAGGCCATCATGCTACGGCTCGGCGTGCTTTAGCGGGTCGAGGGAAAGGCGCTTGACTTTCGCTGGAGAGAGTGTAATAAAATTAGCCCCGCTTAGCCCCCGTCTATAGCAATTAAATGTTATATGGAGCTTATAGAAGCAAAAGAGGCGTTAGCCCCGCTAGGCCGCCAAAATTACAGGTTAACCCGTAATGAAATTGTTGCCATTGCGTATTTCCTCTTGTATTGTTATCAATATTCTGCTATCTTTCCATTACTCGCGTGAGATATTAATCACATACATAAGGTTATTCTTCGACTATCATAGGCATAGATCTATTAAAAACGAAGGGATAATTCGACAAGCACTTAGTATTGCAGAATTACCCATATTAAATTAACTGGTATAGGAGAGGTGTCCAAAATAGCTGAGATAAAAGTTGATTGTACCGGTGAAACCTGCCCGGTCCCTCTGGTAGAGACACGCAAGGCGCTAAGAAAAGCGGAAAAAGGTGACATAGTCGAGGTTACCGGGACTCATCCTTCTTCCAAGAAAGAGATACCATTAGCAGTTAAGGCTATGGGATTGGAACTCTTGGAAATAAAAGAGGAGAAGGCAGGAGTCTGGAAAATAAGGATACGCCGGTAGAGGGAGGAAATAGCTATGGCTGGTAAAGCTACTATTGTAGTTCATAGTGGTGATATGGATAAGCTTTACAGTGCCCTAATTATCGGTAATGGTGCACTGGCAATGGGCATGGATGCATCACTTTATTTCACCTTCTGGGGACTCCAGCGCCTTAAGAAAGGGGGCTTGGAGAAGGGGCCCCTCTCCAAGATGAATATGCTTGGCCTTGGCAAGTGGATGGTAAAGCGAAAAATGAAACAGGCCAAGGTGGCCTCTCTAGAGAAGCTCCTGCAGGATTTCAAGGAACTCGGCGGCAAGATTCTTGCCTGTGACATGACCATGGAGATAATGGGTATAAAGAAGGAAGACTTGCGTGATGATTTAATATCGGATTACTGTGCCGTGGGGACTTATATAAATGAGGCAAAGGACTCAACAGTAACCCTGTTCATATAACAGGAGGTAAAAATGCTGGACAAACGTGTATACCTGGATAACGCTGCGGCTACCCGTCTGGATGAGCAGGTGCTGGAGGCGATGAAGCCTTACTTCTTCGACACGTACGCGGTGTCTACCTCCGAGTTTGCTTATACCCAGGGTATAGAGGCTCGCGAAGCGCTGGATGAGGCTCGAGGAAAGCTTGCCGGATTTTTACATGCAGACCCCGAAGAATTAATTTTCACTTCAGGCAGTACCGAGTCGTCAAATATTGCCCTGAAAGGAGTAGCCCTGGCTCTTGGTGAGAAGAAAGGCAAACATATAATCGTGTCAAAAATTGAGGACTTCCCCGTACTCCACAGTGCCAGAGCCCTTGAGAAGCAGGGCTTCCAGATAACTTATCTGGATGTGGATGGTGAGGGTTTTATAGGCTCAGGGATTCTATTTCTGATGAGACAATCCTGGTCTCCATCCAGCATGCCAACCAGGAAATCGGGACGATTCAGGATATTACCAGCATAGGCCATATTTGCCGTGAGAAGGGCGTCCTATTTCACACCGATGCCACTCATACTTTCACGCGGGTTCCTCTGGATGTTAAGAAGATACCCGTGGACTTAATCACTATATCGGCTCATACCATCCACGGGCCAAAGGGTATCGGGGGTCTTTATATCCGTAAAGGAACAGAAATAGCCAAGTGGATGGACGGGGGCTTTCAGGAGTTCGACCTGCGTGGAGGTCTGGAAAACATGCCCGGTGCTGTCGGCTTTGCCAAAGCAGCCGAACTGGTTACCCCGGCGGAAAACAAGCGGTTACAGGCCATACGCGACCGCGCTATTGACCGCATACTAGCCGAGATACCGGATACGACGCTTAACGGTCACCGCCGGGAAAGGCTTCCCCAGAACGTTAATATCTCCTTCCACTTTGTCGAGGGGGAATCCATTACACTTCACCTTGACATGCATGGTTTCGCCGTAAGCACCGGCTCCGCCTGCTTCAGTCGCTCCCTTCAAGGCAGCCACGTTATTTATGGTATCGGCGGTGACCATGAAAGAGCTCACGGGTCAATACGTATTACCTTGGGACGCTACAACACTATGGAAGAGGTAGATGCCGTAGTTCAGACACTTGCCGAGGTAGTACGAGAGCTTAGAAGCATCAGCCCGCTAGGTAAAGAGGATAATAATAAATGGGAGGATACAAGATGAAATTTCCATATAGTGAGACGGTGCTGGAACACTTTCGCCATCCCCGTAATGTGGGTAAGATTGAGGATGCCGATGGTAAGGCAATAGAAGGTAGTCCCGCCTGCGGAGATATGGTTTCCGTATACATCAAGGTAGAGCCCAAAACGAATACTATCTCAGACATCAAGTTTGAATCTTACGGTTGCGCTTCCAACATCGCCACCGGTTCCATAATCACGGAACTGGCCAAGGGGAAGACACTGGACGAAGCCAAGAAGATTACCTGGAGGGAAGCATCAGACGCACTAGGGGGGCTACCTAAAATTAAAGCACACTGCTCCGTGCTTGCCATAGAGGGTCTGCGTTCCGCCATTCAGAACTACGAGGAGCGGCACGGGCTGGTTAAAGAGAAGACAGCTACGGCTGTGGAAACAGTGCGTAAACGTCTGAAGAAGGTCATGAACCCTATTACCGGACTAGACCTGGTACGTACCAACCTGGTAAAGGACATTGAGCTACAGGATGGTAATGTGCGAGTCGTTGTTGACCTGCCCTCCAATCACCAGTTTGCTCCGGCAATACGGGAGGAGATAGAAGAGAAGATAGAACCTTTGTGGGATGTGAAAGAGGTGGTTGTTGAATTTACGGAATAGGCAACATATTTGTAAACTTAGCCGTTGACAACCGTTTATTGAGGAGGTAATAAGATGTTTCATATGTGGGATATGTCCATGGGGTGGTGGATGCTATTCGGTGGGGTATGGATGGTGGTATTCTGGGGCGGGCTCATTGCGCTAATCGTATGGGGAATCAAGAAGCTGGTAGAGCGCCCTGGTTCTCATTCATACGCTAATGAAAAATACCGACCGCTCGGCATCGCCGAAGAGCGCTATACCAGAGGCGAAATCTCCAGGGGAACGGATTAGGAAGGATTTATCGTAGCTATTGGCATAGAATCTGGGCCATAAGACAGCGGCACTGGAGGTTGAGATGGTCGAGAAGACCCCAAAATCTCAGAAGACTAACATTCACATAACGGGAATGAGCTGCACTACCTGTGCCGCCACCATCGAGAAGGCTTTATCTGAGACTGCCGGGGTGGGACAGGCAAAGGTTAATTTTGCCTCAGAGAAGGCGACGGTAGAGTATGACCCTGCCAAAGTAGACCTCGCCCAAATCAAAGACACCATCTCCCAGCTGGGCTACGGGGCAGCCACCAAGAAGTCCGTCTTTCCGGTACGCGGTATGACCTGTGCCTCCTGTGTCGCCCGTGTCGAGCAGGCTCTGGCCGGCATTCCCGGAGTAGTTTCAGCCAATGTCAACCTGGCTTCGGAGAAAGCCACAGTGGAGTACGTCGAGGGGACAGAGATAGCCGACCTACGCCGTGCTGTGAAAGACGCTGGCTACGAGCTGGGTGCGGAAGCGGAGACGCTGGAAGATGTTACCACGGCTTCCCAGCGCGAGATTAAAAAAGTAAGGAACCGGTTTATCCTGGCGGTGGTGCTTGCCGCTGCCATCATGGCCCTGATGTGGACGCCCGCTTTTACTGGGAAACCCTATCTGCTATGGGCTTTAGCCACGCCGGTACAGTTCTGGGCAGGGCTGCGATTCTATCGGGGGACATGGGGTGCACTGAAGCATAGAACGGCTGACATGAACACCCTGATTGCCGTAGGCACATCAGCCGCCTATTTTTACAGCGTGGTGGCTGTCCTATTTCCGACTCTTTTCACGGCTGGAGGCCTGGAAGTCCACCTGTACTTCGATACCTCAGCCATGATTATTGCTCTGATTCTTCTGGGTCGTTTTCTGGAGGCAAGAGCCCGCGGCCAGACCTCAGAGGCAATCAAAAAACTCATCGGTATGCAGCCAAAGACGGCTTTGGTTATTCGTGACGGTAAAGAGATAGAAATTCCTGCGGAAGATGTCCAGGTAGGCGACCTCATCTTGGTAAAGCCGGGCGAACGGGTGCCGGTGGACGGTATTGTTCGGCAGGGATACTCCAGTATAGACGAGTCCGCGATTACCGGTGAGAGTATCCCGGTGGAGAAAGAGACAGGGGATAAGGTCATCGGGGCTACCATTAATAAGACGGGCAGCTTTCAATTTGAGGCTACCAGGATAGGCAAGGACACCACCCTGGCACAGATTGTCAGACTGGTAGAGGAAGCCCAGGGGAGCAAGGCGCCTATTCAGCGTCTGGCGGATGTTATTGCCAGCTACTTTGTGCCGGTAGTGATTGGCATCGCCGTTATTACCTTTATCATCTGGTACTTTGTGGGTCCGGCACCGGCTCTCACCTTTGCCTTCCTCAACTTTATCGCCGTGCTTATTATTGCCTGTCCCTGCGCATTGGGGCTGGCGACACCAACGGCGATTATGGTGGGCACAGGTAAAGGTGCCGAGTATGGTGTCCTTATCCGGAGTGCTGAGGCACTGGAGAGGTTTTATAAAATAGACACGCTACTTCTGGACAAGACGGGAACACTGACCCAAGGCACGCCCAGGGTAACCGATATCATTGCTGTTTCTCCCTATTCTCAGGAAGAGGTTCTCCGACTGGCGGCTGTGGTAGAACATAATTCGGAGCATCCGCTCGGCGAGGCTGTTGTTAAGGAGGCTCTGGAAAGGAAGCTGGAAATGTCACCGCCCTCTGATTTTAATGCTATCCCCGGACGTGGTGCCGAGGCTTCGGTTGCCGGGAAGAAGCTCCTGCTGGGCAACTTAAAATTAATAAAGGGCAGGAAGCTTTCTCTAGGTGAACTGGAGGAGAAGGCCAACGACCTCTGGACGAAGGGCAAAACGGTGATGTTTCTGGGCGTAGATGGCGAGGTGGTGGGAATCATCGGTCTGGCAGATACTGTTAAACCAAATGCCAAAGAGATGGTGGCGAAGCTGCATAAAATGGGTGTTGAGGTGGGTATGCTCACCGGTGATAATCGGCGCACGGCTGAGGCTATTGCCCAGGAAGTGGGCATTGACCGTGTCCTGGCTGAGGTGCTTCCGGAACATAAGGCCGAGGAGGTTAGGAAGCTTCAAGATGCGAGGAAGGTTGTAGCGATGGTAGGGGATGGGATAAATGATGCCCCGGCTCTGGCGCAGTCCGACGTGGGCATTGCCATCGGCACCGGCGCTGATGTGGCTATGGAAACTGGGGATATTACCCTGATTGGTGGTGATTTAAGTGGCATTGTCACTGCCATATCCCTGAGCCGACGCACCATGAGAACAGTTAAGCAGAATCTTTTCTGGGCTTTTGCCTACAATACGGCTCTTATCCCGGTGGCAGCAGGGATACTGTACCTAGCCTTCGGTAATAGCGGAGTTCCCTCAGGGCTTCAGTTCATCCTCGGCAATTATGGGTTCCTGAATCCGATTCTGGCGGCGGCAGCCATGGCTGCCAGCTCGATTACCGTGGTATCCAACTCACTGCGCTTGAGAGGTTTTAAGCCGCCTAGATTCACAGACTAATCATAGGAAGGTGTCATCATGGCAATTGACCCGGTCTGCAAGATGGAGGTAGAGGAAAGCAAGGCAGCGGCTACCTCTGAGTACAAAGGAAAGAAGTACTACTTCTGCGCTGTGGGATGCAAGAAAGCCTTCGACGAGAATCCGGAGAAATATCTAGCCGAGGAAAAGAAATAGGTTGTTTACCAAGGTTTTATCTGTATTGACCTACCCCAGTATTTGGTCCCAATAGATTAAATCTCCATAAACTAAAGCGTCATACGTATTCAGAGATAAGGTATCGTAAGTCTTTAACCTCGGATAGCCAATCTCATATCCGGAGTTAATCACCTACCTATACATTGAGTCGGATTCCTAAGGAGTGGTCAACTCTTTAGGCTCTTTTACTAATCAGGTTTCTCAAAATCAATTCTATTAGTCCGTAGACGTCACTCTGCCTGCCTCGACATACCTTCAATTTGTTAGCCGTCCTTCAGTTCCATTACCTCCTTAAAGGCGTCAACGACTGCTTGGCCGAAAGTCGGGTCTTCAATGTTGGCATCTACCTCTCTTAATTCAATCCCTGACTTTAACTTCTCTTTAAGCCCATCAATGAAGGCCTGAATGCACTGCGGATCATAGAAGTCACCCCCACTTTTTTCTATAGAGGTCCAACCTTTCTTGGGGATGAGGAACTTGGTTGGCCCCACCGCCTTGTTGAGCTTCTCAGCATAGATTGAGGCGATGTTCTTTAATTCTTCCTTATTTAGAAACATGGTCACCCGTTGCGCGTCCATAACATAGTGTTTCCGTATCTTGAGCTCTGGAGCCAATTCTTCGGCAGTAAGACCAGTGCGCGAAATGGTGTTCACCCCCGCTGTGGCTACCACCTGTGGTAAGCCTTTCTCCCCGGCTGCTTCTAAGCGCCTCGGCCACGAGATTCGCGAACCGCCGAACTTCTCATTGGTTATGCTGGACGGCACCAGATCAATAACGCCGTCAAAGAAGCCTTCCTCGATGAGCTTTTCCATGGCTACTTCTGGGATTCCAGTGGCGTGGAAGCCGATAAGCTCGTATTTGTCTCCTAACGATTCTCTGATATAGCGGGAGCAGTTATCCACGTAGGAGTAAGTGCTCATGGCAACCCTTGGCTTTGCTTCCTCGGGGGAGGAAGGAGGAATTTCAGCTGCCACCATGCCACAGATAGCCGCGGCTGCTCTATCCAGTTGGACTTTAAGTAAGCTATTAAGCCCCCTGATGTCTATTAGCGAATGCATTAAAGTTATCCCCGTAGCGCCGAAGAGCCTGTGAACACCCGGTGAGGCGGCGGCGCTGGAGACGATAAGCTTGGGAATCTGGTACGGCATTTCTCTCATGATAGCGGAGGCCATGCCTAAAGTAGTCATGCCACCCGGGGCGATCATACCCGCTACCTGCCCGGCCCGGTATAAAGGGCCCAGTTTTGCTATTGCTCCCTTGATCATTACCTCGGTAGCTTTCTTCCTTTCCAAGGGGTCCCGTAGCTTCTCTATCTTTTCACCAGCAGCTTTAGCCACATCGGCAGCGGTAATGTCTGCCTCCAGCCTCGACTCTCCTCTAAAGCCAATATCAATGATAAGCGGTTGGCATCCCCGCCTCAGGATGAGTTCCTTCAGGTAGCTGACCTCTTGGTCCCTATTATCCAAGGTAGCAATGATGATTACTTTCTTCACAATTCTCCTTCCTATACGGGTAATATCTTCTTCAACTGAATTAGATTATTAATTTGATCGCAAAATAATTTGTTAACAACGATTACCAGATTGAGTATTTTCGGTCAAAATTATCAACCTAACTGCAGAAGTGATCCCCTTGCAGCCGGTGAGCCGTTAGGGGTATTCTGTCTTAATTGGACCAGCCGCCAGCATATCATCGACTTCCTTATCGGTTAGTGCCAGCCGAATAAGAAACTCTTCATCAGAATAACTAATCCCGATTTTTTGGCGCAACTCTTCGATGGTTGGCTCAGCGGTTTCAGCACTCAAAATGCTCCCGGCCTGGGGCTGACTGCTAATTTTATCCATAACATTCTGGTCTACAGGTGCCGGCGGGGTTCCATAGTACCCGGCAACATATTCAATTACTTGAGTAGGAACCCGACTATATCGCTTACCGGTAACGACATTCATCGTAGCCTGGGACCCCACGAATTGAGAAAACGGGGTAACCATAACCGGGTAACCGAG
>Ga0315532_1003437_pt1 | contig 10147 bp, 9 predicted proteins | sample SalMarWE160370MG_FD_203082 | JGI IMG/M metagenome (GOLD analysis project Ga0315532, IMG submission 203082) | Salt marsh sediment microbial communities from the Plum Island Ecosystem LTER, Massachusetts, United States - Salt Marsh Sediment WE1603-70 ... | reverse complement strand
GCTCCTTGAAGCCACCACCCATCCCTAGGGACGGCAGAGGAGGACTGAGGCTGCTGTCCCCCAGTATGATGGCCCTCGTGGAGGAGGGGTGGTCGGCCGCCATCTTGAGGGCTATTCGGCCGCCTAGGGAGTGCCCGAAGACCACCGTGGGCTCCCCGATGATCTCCTTGGCGAAGTCGACAGCGTCTCCGTAGTAGTAGCCGAAGCCGTAGTTCTTGGCCCGCCCTGACCCTCCGTGGCCCCTGTGGTCAGGAGCGTAGACGTGCCACCTCTCTGTGAGATTGGGTAGAAGCGGTGTGAACGCCTGCCACCTGTTAGCCGTTCCGTGAAGCAACAGCAAGGGAGGCCCGCTGGGTGGGCCCTCGGCGTAGTTGAGCGTCACATCTCCGGCGTCAAAGGGCTTCTCTACGATCAATGTCGGTCCCTTGATCCACGTCGATGGAGAGGATATTACCCTTTCGAGCCTATAGTCTCATCCTCTAAGATCTTTTTAGAGTTACAAATAAAAATGAGCTGATGGCCCTCGGGATAATTGTGGATTTCCGTCTTCGATCTACTCTTGGATTCCCTAATTAGAATGAGTAACCGGGTTCAAAGCGTTCGCTGTCTTCCCCAGTTACCGATAAAACTGGTGACTACTCTTTCCTTCTCTTCTCCGCTGACTCTTGGAGGCTGGTTTGGGCTTCCTTGGCCCTGCTCATGAGCACAGTCCAGCCTTTTCTGGCTCTGTCACCCATGATGGAGCCGCCTTCGCTTAGCCGCCTCGCCGCCGCGTCGGTGTATTTCTTCAGGTCTCCGAGGTTTTCCTTCAGCTGGATGGAAGCCTCTGCCCCCGCCTTCTTGAGATCTCCGAGTCTCTTCTTAGCCTCCTCGTCCAGCTTCTCAAGAGTCAGCCTCTGTTTCTCGGTCATTTTCAACCGTCTGGGGGGTTACCTTCGGCTTAATATTAGCGTAGTCGATGGGGGGTCTGTACTCGGGGTAAGTAGGCTTAGATTGGTTTGCCTGGTTGGTATCTCAAGTATAGAAAGTTCTACCCGTCATCACTGCATACATCCCATATCATCGATTTCTCGAATTAACCGGGTTTCTTGAAGACGTAGATGGCCCACCCCAGTGTGCTACGCCCCTCATCCAGGTACGCGTCCTTGTTTTGTCGAACCTTGGAAAGAAGCTCCTTGTTGTCGGGATCGTCAGGGTTCTCATCCACGTATTTTTCCGCTGAAAGCCATTGAAGCGTCTCGTAGTGGTCCCAGTCATCGTCGTCGCTCACCAAGGTGTACACGCATCTATGACCCAGCTCCTCACCCATCCGTACGTTGCCGACGTGGCTGCCATAGTCCTCTTTCTTAATGTTCTGGGATTCGAGGTAGTCGTCGCCTGGCTCAAGCCTCCAGAAAGGCTCACCCACTACAACCCAGCCCCCAGGCGCGGTCATCTCGGAGAGAGCCTGCAACGTCCCACGGTGCCCACCATAGACCCAGCTCGCCCCTATGCAGCTGGCGAGATCATATTTTTCGCCTTCCTCCGGCGTATATTCTGCTCCGTCCATCTCTATGAAAACCAGATCGGCTTCAGGCACGCGTTCCTGTTTCTTTCTCTCGCAGTCACGGATACAGTACGGTGAAAGATCCACACCAACCCCCGAGACGCCGTGCAGCTCGGCGAGCCTGACCAGGAACTCGCCCTTGCCGCACGCTATGTCCAGTATACGGCTTCCCCTTCCGAGGGGGAGTAAGCCGCATAGCCTGTAGAGTTTTTCCTTCACCATGGGGTTGCAGACGAGGTACATCTTGTGGGTGATGTCGAAGTACTTCCAGCGGTCCATGCCTCCCCAATGCAGTCCATGTTTGAAAACGGTTATGCGAAAAACGAGCCACGAGACGAAAAAACCTGTATGGCTGAAACAAACTACGTTGTTACCCTGCAGGAAACTCGTTCATAAAAAGGGTTTTGAGAGAGGTTTTACTTCTCTAGGCCGCTCATCCTTCGGACCTGTCTGCCGACCTTCTCGATCTCCAGGTTGTCGCACTCGGCCATGAGCTCTTCGAACTTCTTGGCCCCCGCCTTGGACTCGGCGACCCAAGCCTTGGCGAAGCTGCCGTCCTGAACCGCCTTCAGCGCCTTCCTCATGTTGTCCTCGACTTGGTCGTCAACGATCAGTGGGCCGACGGTCATGCCGCCCCACTTGGCTGTGTCGCTGACGGCCCTGTACATGCCGCCGATGCCGCTCTTGTAGATGAGATCCACTATGAGCTTGAGCTCGTTGCAGACCTCGAAGTACGCCAGCTCGGGCGGGTAACCCGCCTCGGTGAGCACCTTGAACCCTCGCCTGATGAGCTGGTCGACGCCTCCGCAGAGCACGGCCTGCTCGCCGAAGAGATCAGACTCGGTCTCGTTCTTGTATGTGGTCTCTATGACGCCGGCTCGCCCCGAGCCCAGCGCCTTGGCTATAGCGAGAGCCTTGTCCAGCGCCTCCCCGGAGGCGTCCTGGTGCACCGCCACCAGGGACGGCACCCCGAAGCCCGCCTCGTACTGGCGCCTCATCTCGGGGCCTGGGCTCTTGGGCGCCACCATTATGACGTCCACGTCCTTCGGCGGCTTGATCTCCCCGAAGTGGATGTTGAAGCCGTGGGCGAACTGCAGCGCCTTCCCCTTCTTCATGGCGAGCCCCACCTCCTCCCTGTAGACCATGGGCTGGGCCATGTCCGGGATGAGCATGAGGACTACGTCGCCCTTCTCGGCGGCCTCCAGAACCGTCTTGGGTTTAAACCCGTCCTCCTCCGCCTTTTTCCAGCTCTTTCCGTTTGGCCGGAGCCCGACTACTACGTCGACTCCGCTGTCTCTCATGTTTAGGGCCTGTGCTCGGCCCTGGCTTCCGTAGCCTATGACGGCCACTGTCTTCCCTTCGAGGACCGACTCGTCTATGTCCTCGTCGTGGTATACCTTCACCAATTTCATTCACCTAGCATTAGCCGCCCCTTCTCTATGGCGGTCACTCCTGTCCTCGACATCTCGATGATGCCTATGCTCCTGACGTAACCCAGGAACTGGTCCAGCTCCTCGGGTTCACCTGTGATCTCGGCGATGATGTTCTCGTCGTCGACGTCAAGTATGAGCCCGTGCTGGTTGTTTATGTAGCGTAAAGCGTCCTCCCTGGCCATGGGGTCTATGGTCTCCAGCTTCACCAGAAGCATCTCGCGGCGCACCGTGCGGAGCGGGTCCAGACGCTTCACCTTGATGACCTCAAGCATCTTGTCCAGCTGCTCGATGAGGTTGTGCAGCGTTCTGGCGTCTGCGTCCACGGTTATGGTCATCCTGCTGTAGCCGCTGTTCTCCAAGGCGCCCACGGTGATGCTGTCGATGTTGAAGCCCCTGCGCCTGAAGAGGTTGCTCACCTTGAACAGGACGCCCGGCTGGTTCTCCACGAGGAAGCTCACCGTGCTCGGGGGCACCTAGTTTGCCTCCATCAGCGTGTCCTTTAGCCCCATCCCCGGCGGCACCATGGGCATCACGTTCTCCTCGGGGTCGATGGGCACTTCTATCACGGTGGGCACGTCAGCCTTGATAGCCCTCCTGACGGCTACCCTGAAGTCCTTGATGGTCATCGTTCTGACGCCTTCGGCGCCGTAGGCGTCCGCCAGCTTCACGAAGTCCGGGGTCCCCTTGAGCTTCACCGCCGAGTACCGTTTATCGTAGAAGAGCCTCTGCCACTGGGCCACCATGCCAAGCACATTGTTGTTAAGCACCACCACGATGACGGGCAGCTCCTCCTCGACAGCCGTGGCCAGGTTGTTCTCAGTCATGCCGAAGCTGCCGTCCCCCGCTATGTCAACCACAGGCACGTCGGGCTTCGCCGCCTTTGCTCCTATGGACGCGGGGAACCCCCAGCCCATGGTGCCCAGGCCGCCGCTTGTGTGGAACGTCCTGGGCAGGTAGGCGTCGAAGTGGAGGGCGGCCCACATCTGGTTCTGCCCCACCTCCGTGGTCGCTATGGCGTCCCTCGGAAGCTCCTCCCTCAACGCCTTGATGACCGCAGGGGCCCGCAGATAGGGGCCGTTCATCTCGTTCTCGTCGTCGTAGACGCACCTGAACTCCGTGATCCTGTCTCTCCACTCGGTGGATGGCTCCCAGGTCCTCAGCCTCTTGACGCGTTCAGTGAGCCCCTGTAGGGCTAGCTTGGCGTCGCCTACGACCCTGGTCATGGCGTCAACGTTCTTGTCGATCTCGCTGCGGTCGATGTCGACGTGGATGATCTTGGTGTTGGGCGCGAAGTCGGCTATCTTGCCCGTGGTCCTGTCGCTGAACCGTGAGCCCACCACCAGCAGAACGTCCGACTTGGGGACCATCATGTTGGCCTCCATGGTGCCGTGCATCCCGCAGAGCCCGAGGCTCAGCGGATGGTCGTTCGGAAACGCACCTTTGCCCATGAGGCTGGTGGCCGTAGGCGCCAAGAGGAACTCGGCAAGCTCGACGAGCTCGTGGCTCGCCCCTGATGCTATGACCCCGCCTCCCGCCATGATGAGCGGCCTCTCCGCGTCTGCCAGCGTCTTGGCCGCCCAGTCGAGTTCGTTAGGGTCTGGCTCAGGGTTAAACCGGTAGCCCCTGTAATCCACCTTCTCGGGGAACTCCATGTCCCCGCTTAGGGTGGTGCAGTCCTTGGGTATGTCCACGAGTACGACTCCCTTTCGTCCGGTGTTCGCAATGTGGAACGCCGTCTTGACGGTGTACGGTATCTCCTCGGGCGCCCTAACCTGCACGTTGTACTTGGTCACGCTGGCGCTGACTCCAATGATGTCGCATTCCTGGAAGCCGTCGCTTCCGATGACGTCCCTGTTCACCTGCCCGGTGAACGCCGCGACTGGGCTCGAGTCGATCTGGGCGGTGGCGAGCCCGGTTACCAGGTTTGTGGCGCCTGGGCCGCTGGTGGCCATGCACACGCCCACCTTGTTGAGGACGCGGGCGTAGCCGTCGGCCATGTGGGCGCCCCCCTGCTCGTGGCGCGCCAGTATGAACCGCATGTCGCTGTCCAGAAGCTCGTCGCATATGGGGATGAGGGCGCCGCCGCTGATGCCGAAGATGTGTTCGACACCCTCCCTCTCTAGGCTGCGCACGAACGCCCTGGCTCCGATCATCTCAGTCATGTTTAGCCATCTCCCATATGCGGCTTACGCGGTACCCTGTCAAGGTGCCGTCGTGTCCTGGTTCGTTGACGCTAGAAACTCGTTTCTTTGCGTGTCTCGTTCTTCGGGGCCTACGATAGAATAAAACGATACCCCATTTACTCCCCCTCCGCCGGGGGGTTGACAAAGCTATACCCCATGTCGTTTATCTCCAGTAGATAGGTACCATGAAGGGTTTGGGGAGGGAATAAAAAGCTTACTACTAGAAAACCCTTACAGACGATCGATGTTTACATCCCTAGATTTTACCAAGTTTTATCAGTGCAAAAATGAAGAATCCATTGATCTTTTTGGAAGGCGTCATAGTCGTCGGGTCCGGGGCTGGTGGAGCAACCGTCGCCAAGGAGCTAGCACAGAGAGGGAAGAGCGTAACCATCCTCGAAGCAGGTGCTTACCCGAAGATGGGTACAGAGAGGAGAGCCACGGGATTCTACACTGGAGGCTTCTGGGGGCCAGGCGAGTTCAGCGAAGAAGGTGTAGAGATACTGCGCACAGAGATGGTGGGAGGCTCATCCTGTGCCACCATCGGGAACGGCGTCCGGGCGCTACAGAAAGAGTTCCTGTCTCATGGAATAGATCTAGAGGAAGAGTTTCAGGAGGCGGAGGCGGAACTCAACGTTCAACCCTGTCCTGAAAGTAATCTGGGGCCCAGGACGAGGCTTCTAATGAAGGCTTCCGAGGAGGTTGGCTACGATATGCGGCCGATGCCCAAGTTCATCGATTTCAACCGCTGCGATGGATGCGGTGGATGTGCACTCGGATGCGTAAAAGGCGCCAAGTGGACCTCCCGTGACTACATCGGCTACGCCTTCAAGGAAGGGGCCAAGCTTGAGCTCAATCACAGAGTGCAAGAGATACTCCATAACGGTGGAGCGGTTAAAGGCGTCAAGGTTCAGACACCGGAAGGCGTCAAGGAACTGGAGTCTGACCTCGTTGTCTTGGCCGCGGGCGGCATAGGTACTCCCGTGATTCTCCAGAACTCGGGGTTAGAGGCCGGCACGCACCTGTTCGCCGACACCTTGATCACCACATTCGGCGCCGTGAAGGGGGCCAACTTCGAGCCTGAGCTGGGAATGGCGTCGATCGTCGACGAGTTCCACGACTCGGAGGGCTACATATTGTCACCCAACATGGAAGGGCCGCTTGACCTGCTAACCGATCGCGTTCCCTTGTCTAAGAAGCTTGCATTCATGAACACTGACAAGCTCATAGGCGTCATGGCTAAAACCAGGGACGAGCCGAACGGAACCGTTCACCCAGACGGCGCCATAAATAAACCGGTCCCGCCGGTGGACGCCGAAAAAATAGAAAAAGGTTACGAGAGATCAAAGGTGCTCCTCGAGGCCGCAGGCGCGGACCCTAAGACATTCTTCAGGACCCACATCAGGGGTGCCCACCCCGGCGGCACAGCCGGGATAGGCAGGGTGATAAACAACGAGCAGGAGACAGAGGTGTCAGGGCTCTTCGTCAGCGACTGCAGCGCCTTCCCCGATTCACCGGGCAAGCCACCTGTGTTAACCATAGTCGCTCTGTCAAAGCATCTGGCAGGGAGGCTTGCGGAGGAGCACCTTTAGCCTTTTTTCATTAAAGTTATCTTGTCATAGGCCGACGTTAACACGGTGTCGTTGTGAAAGTGTACAACGAGTACGGTAAACGTTTAGAGAAACTTATCAGGCCCAACAGCCACCCCCTGGCCGTGAGGATGCTTAGGAGCCCCGAAGAGATACCCGAGGAGGCCCTCAGGCCCGTCAGGGACTTCGGGAAATGCATGTCCACGTGCCAGACCTTCGCCCTATCCCGCCGGTTCGGCGAGACCGTGGCCCAGCTCTTCGAGGACATGTGGTGCCCCGAGCCCGTAATAGGCTTCGGCCTAGCCGAGCCGCCCCAGTTCTTCTTCGAGGGTAAGACCCGGTACCCGGACGGCGTCAAGTCGCTGGAGGCGGGCGCCAACTGGGCCCGGGAGTTCCCCCGGTTCAAGGTAGGAGAGTACGTGGGCGTGGTATCGGCGCCCCTGACCACTGCGAGCTTCGAGCCGGACGTCGCGGTAGTCTACTGTGACTCCGCCCAGCTCATTAGGCTCCTCCTAGGCCTCGCCTACGAGGACGGCAGGGACATAACCACGGTGCTGGGCGGCCACTCGGCGTGCGTCTACTCCGTGGTCCCCCCCATGCTGAAGAACGAGTGCCAGGCCTCCGTGCCCTGCAGGGGCGACAGAGGCTACGCGGGCACCCAGGACTACGAGATGATATTCAGCATCCCCCGGGACCAGATAGCCCGGGTGGTGGAGGGCCTCGAGCAGCCGGGGACCGCGTCGGTGCCCACTAGGTTCAGCATGAACCCCGAGTACAGGCTCAGCACCGGCTACGCCGAGATAGCCAGGCAGATGGGGCAGACGGCGGCAGACGGCTCAGAGATCAGGGGCTACGCGGCGAAGGAGCGGAGGCACAGCCTCCAGTACCGGTAGGGCTCAGCAAAACTCGAGGGGCTTCTCCAGGCCGTGGCTCTCGGCGCGGTACAGAGGATGCCCATACAGTAGCCTACCTCCTTAAGTATCTCGGGCCGCCTCATCTTCGGCCCGGGCTTTTTCTCTAGCTCGGCTCCCCGTGCCACCTTAACAGTTATCTCAGTGATCCCTCTCTCATACATGAGGAACCCATTATGAGTTATTTCACGCACCTGGAGTGCACGGCATGCGGAGAGAAGCATGACGCAACCAAGGTTCAGACAGTATGCAAGAAATGCGGTAAACCATTGTTCGCCCGGTACGACCTGGAGGCGGTCAAGGAGGCGGTCACCAGACGGGAGCTTGTGGGCCGCGAGGCCACCATGTGGAGGTACTGGGAGCTGCTCCCCGTCAAGAGCCGTAGTAACGTCGTATGTCTGGGGGAGGGCTGGACGCCCCTCGTCCACACACCGAGGCTCGGCGAACGGATCGGTCTCAACGACCTCTGGGTCAAGGACGAAGGCATAATACCGACGGCGACCTTCAAGGCCCGCGGCCTATCCATGGCCATAAGCAAGGCCAAGGAGCTGGGCATCAAACGTGTCGCCCTTCCCTCGGCCGGAAACGCCGCCGGCTCCATGGCTGCGTACGGTGCACGAGCCGGGATGGAGGTCTACGTCTTCATGCCCAAGGACGCGCCCAAGGTGAACATGATAGAGAGCCAGATAGTGGGCGCCAAGGTGGTGCTCGTCGACGGCTTCATCACGGACGCCGGGAAGCTGGTGAAGGCAGGCAACGACGAGATGGGGTGGTTCAACGTCGCCACCCTCGGCGAGCCGTACCGCGTCGAGGGCAAGAAGACCATGGGGATAGAGGTCGCGGAGCAGATGGACTGGACGCTCCCTGACGTCATCGTCTACCCCACTGGCGGCGGCACAGGCATCATCGGCATGTGGAAGGTCTTCGACGCGCTGGAGGAGCTGGGCTGGATCGGCAGCGAGCGGCCAAGGATGATCAGCGTCCAGGCGGAGGGCTGCGCACCAATCGTGAAAGCATACGAGGAGGGCAAGGAGGAGAGCGAGTACTTCCAGAACGCCTCCACGCTGGCGGCGGGGCTCAGGGTCCCCAAGGCGCTTGGCGACTTCCTGGTGCTAAGGGCCGCACGCGAAAGCGGAGGCGCCTGCATAAGCGTCACCGACCAGGAGATAATGGACAGCGTGAGCCAGATAAGCGAGGCAGAGGGGATATTCGCGTGCCCCGAGGGAGCAGCCACGCTGGCGGCGCTGAAGAAGATGCTGGCAAGCGGCGACGTCGACAGGGACGAGCGGGTCGTGCTCTTCAACACGGGCTCCGGGCTCAAATACACGGATCTCTTCGAGGTCGACGCACCCGTGGTCGACCCCAGCAAGCCCTTCGACTACAAGTCCCTTCTCTAACACTTTTATCCAACGCTCCATGACTTTTTCTCATGACGTACGAAGACTCAGAGGTAGCAGCCATCCACGAGACCGTGGACGCCTACCTGAAAGCCATCAAGACAGGGAAGATGGAGCACTTCGAACGCGCCTTCTACCCGTTCGCCCACATCATAAACGCGAACACGGAGGACCCGGACCAGGTGAAGCTGACCCGCGACGAGTTCGCGGGGCGCATCGTAAAAATGCACGAAGAGAACACACCCACCGAGGAGATCGCCCACGGCGTATCCGTGAGCTACGTGGGCGCCGCCGCCAACGTCCGCGTGGACTTCGAGCTCAGGATCGGGGAGAACACTGTCTGGGGCACCGACTACTTCAACATGGTGAAGCACGGCGGCGTGTGGCGGATAACCCAGAAGATATATTACGTGTCCCGAACCGATTAAGTCCCTCTTTTCCCCTGTTTCATATTCAGGTAACAAAGCTTATACCTGTCCCACGCCCCGCCAAGATTCGAGGAGACTTCGAGAATTGACAGGCGGACACCATGTGGATGAGAAACACCCCCGTGCAAGGTCCATCAGAATCAGAGAGACGTTGACCAGTAACGTCAAGAATAAGGTAGTCGCCCTCGCAGGGCTCATCGCACATGGAAGGGGCGAAGCCTTCGACTACCTTCTGGGAGAGCGAACAACGGAGCCAGCGGAGAAAGCCATCAACGTAGCTGCTGCCGCCCTCCTTCTAGCAGATCACCCTGTTCTCTCCGTCAACGGCAACGTTGCGGCTCTTTGTCCAATGGAGCTTGTTAAGCTGTCCAAGGCTTCAGACGCTAAACTGGAGGTTAACCTCTTTCACAAGCTCCCTGGAAGAGAGGCGGCTATAGAGAGAGCGCTGAGAGAGGCCGGGGCGGAGGAGGTGCTAGGCATCGGGGACGCCGCGTCGGCCCACATCGACGAGGTCTTCAGCGAAAGGCGGAGGGTGGACCCCAACGGAATACTCACTGCCGACATCGTGTTCGTCCCCCTTGAGGACGGTGACCGGACTGAGGGGCTCGTCAAGATGGGTAAGAAGGTCATCACGGTGGACCTGAACCCCCTCTCCAGGAC
>Ga0315532_1003436_pt1 | contig 10154 bp, 6 predicted proteins | sample SalMarWE160370MG_FD_203082 | JGI IMG/M metagenome (GOLD analysis project Ga0315532, IMG submission 203082) | Salt marsh sediment microbial communities from the Plum Island Ecosystem LTER, Massachusetts, United States - Salt Marsh Sediment WE1603-70 ... | reverse complement strand
AACGAATAAAGAATTGATGTTTTGCGAAGCCAAAACATAATTCCGGTTGAACTAAGCCGTGCGCTTAATTTGGATTTTAAAGTGAGTATTTTCAGAGTGTACATTCACCGTTGGCGAGAGTCAATATTACGGTAATGACATGATCGTGTAAAGATTTTATTTAAAAGATGCTCTTTGACATATCAGACGACGCCCTATTTGCATATTGATTTTTGCTACAGGCGATTTCAGCTCACAAAGAGCGCAGCATACATGTGGCAGCCTTGAGTGAACAAGTGCATGATCGAATAATTGAATGATTTGGCAACAATTAGCAGTGTTCATGGCGGAGCTCTTGTTGTTTTTGGCAACGGTTTGACCCAGAGCAGTTTGGCACCGCAATGCGGGCAGATATACTGTTTGTCTACCGCTGGGGTGACTTCTGAGATCCCGGTGCCGCCCAGCAGGTATTTGGCAACTGCCAGAAGGTTTTTCCTGTTAGGAGCCATAAATCCGTAGTAACGGATTTTGACTAAGCCTTTTGGCAGCACATGTTGTAGGAACCTATGGATAAAATCAAACACTGGCAGAGTGGCTGTTTCCCACTGATTGGTGTCGCTGTTTTTAAAGCGGAAGCTCACCTGATCATTTTCGAGCTTTTCTATGCGGTTGTTGGTGATGGCAACTCTGTAGATATAGGGCGCCAGATATTTTAACGCGCTGTTGCCGTTGCCGACCGGTTTACAATGTACCACCCAGTCCTTTTGCCAGACCTCGGCCGGAACGGAGTCGAAAAGATCCGTTTTTTTGAGCGCATCACGGAACTTGGCACGAAAAATAGGTGATAGCGCTTCAACGGGTACAAAAAAATCAGTGTCGGAAGGCAGCCATTTGCTGCGGTCCGGCGACAGTCCTCCCCCGGGCACGACAAAGTGGACATGGGGATGGTAGCCCATATCGCGCTGCCATGTGTGCAGTCCACCCATCATGCCGATGTCACCGCCGACGAACCTGGGATCTTTGGCCAGTTTCTGCAACGCTGCAGCCGAGGATTTGAACAACAAATCATAGACCACTTTCTGGTTTGAGTGGGCAATAGGCCGCAACTCACAGGGCAGTGTGAAAGTCACCAGAAAGTAGTGTGTCGGCAGCAGCAGATTGTGCTGTTTTTCAATCCAGCGTTGGGTTTTGTCCTGGCCGCATTTTGGACAGCTTCGGTTTCCACATGAGTGGTATGCATAGACGAACTGTTTGCAGTCCGGGTTTTCACAGCAATATAGATGCCCGCCCATTTGCTCGGTGCGGCAGCAGATAATATCGTTCATTGCCCGGTGGTGGCTGGGCAATATCTTTGAACCGAAGCGGTCTATGTAATCGGGTCCGTAGCGGCGGAATATTTCCGCCAGCTCGACCATGACGTATCAAAGATCGTCCATCAACTCATTGATGGATTTTACAGCCATGGTCTTTGCTTTTTCAGTCAGATGTGTATAAACACTGGTAGTGGCAGGACTGCTATGGCCCAGCCAAGCTTGGATTAGCCGCAGGTTAACACCGGCTTCCAGAAGATGGGTTGCCCATGAATGTCGTAGCGTATGCACCGTCGCTTTTTTGTTAATACCAGTGGTTTTCAATGCGCTACGCAAAGCGGCCTGAACGCTGCTCTTGCTTACCGGTTTTGTGGCGTAGGGCATGCTTGTGCCGCCATGGCCGGCCGATGGGAACAACCAGACTTCGTTTCTATGGCTTTTCCATTGTTTACGTAATAGCTCCAAGGTCTTTTGTGGCAGGGGCACGTTACGGTCTTTGTTGCCCATGTGGCCCTTGGAGTGTCGGACACTGATGAATCCACGATCGCCATCAATATCTTCGATTTTAAGGTGCGTGCCTTCGGATAAGCGCAATCCGCAGGAATAGATCGTGGTCAGACAGACCCGATAGCGCAGTAGCCGTATGTTGCGCAAAAGCTCATGAACTTCATCACGACTGAGGACGACCGGAAGCTTCTTTTCACGTCCGGGGCGAATAAATAGTAGCGTTGGCCAGGGGCGCTTGATGGTATTTTCATAGAAAAATTTGATACCACACAGTGCAACAGTGCTGGTGCTGCGGCTCCATTTTTTTATGTTTTTGCCGTACAGAAAGTAATCTCGCAGATTCTCTTCGGTAATCTTGCCAGGGGATTTGTCGAAATGTTCGCACAACTGGCGAACGGCATTGACATAAAGGGTCTGAGTGCTATCGCTGTAGCCTTTGAGTTGTAAGTCTTCGATCATCCGATGTCTCAAGGGTGTCATGGTGTACCTCCTTTTTGAATGGTTAATGTAAATGGGTAAAGGAGGTATACCACACCCTCTTCAGGGTGATCAAAAATGTGAATAGAATCGAAATCTTGAATCGATTGGATATTAACTGCGCGAAGCGCTTAGTTCAACAGAGGATTGTACGTATTAAAGGAAGGAATCGAAGGACCTTGACTGCTAATGAGAAACAGGTTGCCCTCAGCCAATTGGGGCTGAAGGGGCGTGATGTTGATTGGCTGCAACAATTGACTCTGGAGGAGTTCACTTGTTCTGGCGATTTCATGCCGGGGCAGGGCGGAATAACTGTCAGCCAGAAACCGGTGGGCAGAATAGTTGCCCGGATCGGTGTTAACGGATTTCCAACCCTCCACCAAACCCAGTTGTTGGAAGCCCAGATCATTATAGATTCTGGCCAGGCTGGAGCTCCGAGCTGCCAGATCCTGGTCTAATAACAACCGGGACCGATAGACCGCTCTATTATCGTTCAATTCGATGGATTTCTGCAGGTCCTGCAAGGCCTCAATCGGCCGATTCACGGTTTGTTTTCGGATTGCATCGTAAAACCAGGGTGTAGGATCCTGGGGATCGAGCGATTTGGCAACGGCATACTCGCGCCCATCCAGCTCCGTACGTTTCTCTTCATAGTAAACCTTACCCAGATAGCTGCGAATAAGGGAGTTGTTAGGGTCAAGACTTGCGGCAATCTCGATCTCTTTTGCACCCTCCTGCAAATCACCATCCCGGATCTTTGCCAGACCCAGGCCCAGCCTTGGAAGTGATGACGCCTGATCCAGCTCGATGGCTTTTTCAAAGGTCTTCTTTGATTGTTTGGTCTTGACCTGTGCCAGATAGGCAAATCCCAGAACGGTCTGTGTCCTGGACAGAGTTGGATTCAAGGCGACCGCATGTTGTGCCGCTTCAAGGGCTTTATCCAGATCGCCGAATGACGAGTAGATCTCTGCCAGCCTGGCCCATGCCAGAGCGTTTTCGGGTTCCAGTTTCACGGCCTTTTCAAGACTGGCTCGTGCGCCGTTCAGGTCAAAATTTGCCTGCTGGGCGTATGAAAGAGCAATCTGTGCGGTAGCGGATTTTGGATCCATGTTAACCGCCTCTTTTGCGAAATCGAGTGCCTCTTGTTTTTGGTTTCCCACCATGGCAATGATGGATTGAAGCGCAACAGCAGCGCTGTATTTCGGGTCCAGTTTCAGCGCCTGATCGATATGGGCTTTAGCTCCATCAACGCGGCCTACAGAAAGCAGCCATGACGCCCGATTCGCCAAAAAGCGCGGGTTGCCGGTATCTTCTTCAACCGGGGCTTTTTCAGGGAGAGCATAGATGACGGGTGGATAGTACAATGCCCATCGGACCGCATCCCGGGGCCTTACCACAACATGTAATACAGGAGCTTTCCCTTTCTCGGCGACCGCCGATTGACCACTGGAAAGAACCAGACTTCCGGCTTCGTTTTCGGCCAACACCTTTCCTTCAAATATGGAAAGAAAGGTTTGATTATGATCAACCATGACATAAAATTCCGTACCTTCCACGCCGCCGTTAACAAAAGGTGTGGCCAGTTTTAAACTGCGGGGAATACGGCTGAAGAAATGAGCAGCGCCCTTAAGCAGCCTGAGCAAAATCGTTTGTTTTTTCTCCAAAGATGAGAAGGTGATCGTACTATTCTGATCGAGACGGAGAGTGGCGCCATTACACAGAACAACGGCTGCCCGGCTATGTTGCTGGACCCGAATTATATCGCCAATACAACAGGTATCGTTCAAATGGACAGGCTCCCAGTGTGTTGTGCCTATTCTTCGAGCCTGAACGCTGCCCTGCACCGATACAATCTTGCCGACCCATTCCTCAGATGGTTCTGAAGCCCAGGAGGTGGAGGGTAGAACCCCTGCAAGAATGCTAATAAGGAGTACCGGAAGTAAGAGACGAAATTTTTTTAGTATTATGACGTTACCTCCTTTTACCTGTTTTCGAGGTGAATCAATCCATCCCACATTTCGCCAGGCGGATTCGCTCTGTACTTCTCACACAAATGCAAATAATAGGTCGAGGGTCCATCTTTTTTATGGATTTTTATGGATTCATAAAACGCCTTGATTGCTTCTTGCCAGGATTGTTTATAATAAAAGTTTAACCCTTGCGCAAAAATTGTACAAAGGTCTCTCTGTTGCTCGCTGGATTCTTCTATTCGGGACATTAATTCATAAATAGTAACCGGCTTTGATTTGCCAACAAAAATAAATTCCCCGAGCTTTCTTGTCAGAAAGCCGTCAATATCATGAAGCACCTCTTGGGATACCAATATCCATGTGCCAAGGTATTTATTCAAATTTTCAATTCTTGATGCCGTGTTGACGATGTCGCCCACCGGACGATACTCATAACGATTCATAGCGCCTACGCTGCTAAGTGATATATATCCGGAATGCATACCGATGCGGGTCGGAAGATGGAAATTGTCGGAATTCTGTTTAAACTGTTCCACTGCATTGGGGATATCCAGCGCTGCCAGGCATGCCTTTTTTCTTTGATCAGTATCCGGTTTTGCAGTTGCCCAAATCGATAACATAGAATCTCCCTTGATGTCTGAGACGAAACCGCCATATCGACGGACCGGTTCAAAAACAGCTTCAAAGTATTTATTGATGAAACTGGCGAGTGCCTTCGGCTCCATATTTTCGGATAAAGAAGTATATTTTTCTGCATCCGTAAACAAACACGTCCCATAGACAGTTTGGATATTTGTTTTGATATCTCCGAGATTTTTGGCCAACCGGTTCACTTCTTTATCAGGCAGGTAGTATCCAAGCACCCGTCTAATATTCTGACGCTCTTTATTCGTTTCGAAGGACTTCCAAAAAAAAGTGCCCAGGTAAGCGATTGGCAACTGAATAAATAGCGGTACAACAAGCGGATACCAACTGCCGGCATTGTTGAATTGATAGAGAGCAACACTTAGATAAAGAATGCTCAGGCTGATCACACATAAAGCGGCGATCAAGGGCTGGACAAAAATACACAGAATGCAGATCAAAACTCCCCAGAGAAAAATTGTGGCATGATGCACAGGAAAAACAAGCGGCTGAACAGGCTTGTCCTCTATCAGATTTGCGAAAGCACTTGCCGCGATTTCAACACCGCTGATATCTAATCCGCTTGATTGGGAAAAAACGCTATAAAAGCCGTCTTTTTGTTGAGGGCGTAGTCTTTCTGAAAGCCCAACAAACACTGCTTTTCCTTTTAAATCTATGTTGTTTAAGCTGATATTCGATTTTTTAGGATGTTGGATTAATTGACAGTATGAAATCGTTTCAATGGTACCCGGAGGACCATAATAATTCAAGTAGCGGCTTTTGGGGCCTTGATATATTTTTACTAGTGATGTAATGATCCGCTTCTTCTTTGAATCAAATGATAGAGAGTTTAAATCCTGAATCTCCTCTATCATTTTCTCTCCAATCAATGGATTTTCTCTAAAGATATCTCTTAGAATCAGGATATTTTCTTCAATCCATCTATTAAGAATGATTTCATCCTTGTCGCGGAGTAATTTTTCAGATTTGGACGGACTGATCTTTTCCAGTAATCGGATAAATTCATCGTACATTTCAAATGCAAAAATTTGAAAGACCGTGACCGGCAACGTCGGGGTATCTCCAGCTTCTGTTTTAAACGTCCAGTATTGGTTTACCCTGACAGGAACTTTGGGGAGGGGGAAGGGCGCCAGGGCAAGAGCAGATCGTGCAAGAAGAGGAGTCGGGGGCACCGCTCTTTCAATAATTAATTTGCCCGTATGTTTCCCCTTCTTGTCTATTAAGGGTGCCGTTACTTTTTTGAGGCACTCGCATAACACAACATTACCGGCATTACTGATTGCTTGGGCGAATAAATTGTCTTGTTCTAAAGGACCTGGCTTATGGAACATCATGTCAAAGACAATAACCGCAGCACCTTTTTGGCTCAGACTGTCAGTGAGATTTGCATGGAGAAACCGAGGCCATTTATCGGGGTCTGCGGGCAGGTTGAGAGTATCAACAGAGACTTGGTCCAAAGATACGATAATGACATCAGAAGGTGGTTTTTTTACTCCCCTCAGCCTGAACAATAAATCCAGGCCTAAATTCTCCTCCAGATCAAACCCACCAGGGACGAGGCTTGCTATCACTCCCAGAATACCAAAAAACAAGCTTATAATTATTGCTTTGGATAAGCGTGACATTATCCCGGCCTCTTTGTCAGTATAGATTTAGCAGTTATGCTCATAAACCAGATAAGCCGGAGCTAAATAGGTTTTAAGAGCTTTGCTTGAATTTGTTCAAAGGAATATACTTAAATTCATAACACCCCCGAAGCGTCTCCGAAGGATAAGATAATTTGATGAGTTAGTTTGAAGAAATCAGTCGAGAAGAGCTTGTTTTTTTGAGGTAAATATTGCAACATCAGGCTGAAAGTTGAAATTTCATACACATGACAAGACGTGGAAGAGAACAAGCTTCACATTAGTCTATAAAAAATGAATCATATTTATCGTTATATGTTAATACCAAATTTTAACGTGACCGAATAAATTTAATATATTATTAGCAAGTTATACGAGTACTGCAATTGCCAAGCGCTTACACGGATTTTTCATTGAATAAATACATTTTGGGGCATCCTTTTGGGGGCATCCTTAACTAATTGAGGAGTCGGGGAGTTTTTTTAATTCAACCGCTCCATGAATAATCAGCAACTGCATCGTACAAACTCATACATAAGGGCTTATAACGAAAGAACAGTGTATCAAAATTAAAATAAATAGGTTAGTTGGATAATAATTTTTATTGTCGAGGATGTCTCCCTATAGTAATGCTTGATTTTTTGTCACATCTGCAATAAATATAAGTCAGTTAAAATAACCGGGACAGGCTCCATGAAAAAGATAGGGAATAGAACCATGAAAAATAAGATTTATTCGCTTATTTGTTTGATTTTTTTCTTTACCATTATTTTTTCATTCTTAGCCGTTGTAAATGTAGAAGGAGGAACCATGGAATTAACAAGCTCGGCGTTTAGTGAAGGTGCGATGATCCCCGGCAAGTATACCTGTGACGGGGCGGATGTGTCTCCACCGCTGAACTGGGGGGCACTTCCTGCCGGCACAAAGAGTCTTGCGCTTATCTGTGATGATCCGGATGCTCCGGTGGGCACTTGGGTTCACTGGGTATACTACGATATTCCGGCAGAGACCGAAGGCCTGCCCGAGAACGTGGCAACCGATGAGCGCCCGGAACAGGGCGGCACACAGGGGATCAATGATTTTCGTAAGATCGGCTATGGCGGCCCCTGTCCGCCCGGCGGCACTCACCGGTATTATTTCAAATTATACGCCCTTGATACCCCCTTGAATTTATCTTCCGGCGCCACAAAAAAGCAACTTTTAAAAGCAATGGAAAATCACATAATCGGCCAGGCCCAGCTTATGGGGAAATACAGGCGCTGATTTAAGCACTAAATGATTGTATAAAAATAGAATATCGGTTAATAAAATAGGATTCAGAGGTTCAGGGTTTAAATCTATTGTGCAAACTTCCATCAACCTTGAACCCAAATGTTTACTGAAAAACATGAACATCGAACATCGGTTCGAACCTGGCACTGGTTCGTAGTTGTGAGGGAATCGAAGCCCTCCCGGGAAAGGCTTAGTCAGCCACCCGGAAGCAAGTTACCATATCAATAGGAGGTTTGCAAGTCCAGCGAGGTGAAGGGTGAATGCCCTGAATCTGCCCCTTAGCCCCGAGAAGATGGAATTTTGGGAGTGTGCTGATCTTGTCGATGTGAGCGCAGGCGAAGCGGGTATAGCGATATAGACGAGTGATATCCGGCCCCCCGGGGTCTCAGACAGCATCGAGTTGGACAACGACAACGGAGTAACCAGGCGAGCATCGGAAGGGTCCAAAGGTTCTTGGTGAAACATTGCGGATCGAAGCGATAGTAACCGAGTATGGTCGACCAACGTAAAAGGAGGCGGCCAAAAGACGCCGATGCGAGGGATGGAGACCAGTGTAACCGCAACGGTTTAGCTGTGAAGCGGCTAATCCCCGCTGAGCGAAGGTCTCCACGGTTAATTGCCCGTGAAAGGAGAAACATGGACACTATGCAAAGAGTGAGGATCGATGAGCACTGACCTGACACGGATAGGAGAAAGGGCTCGCAAGGAACCAAATCTGGTATTCACATCGTTGTATCATCATGTGACGGATCTGGATAACCTGCGGGACTGCTACGAAGCACTGGACGACGACAAAGCCGTCGGTGTGGACGGCGTAACCAAGGGACATTATGGGGGAAATCTCGAAGAGAACCTTCAGAGCTTGTCTGACCGGCTGAAGCGTATGGGATATCGTCCACAGCCCAGTCGCCGGAGTTATATACCGAAGTCGGGCAGTAAAAAGGGGCGGCCGTTAGGAATCAGCTGTTTTGAAGATAAGATAGTTGAACTGGCGGTTAAACGGGTTTTGGAACCGATCTACGAGGAAATCTTCGAAGACAGCAGTTATGGGTATCGACTTGAGCGAAGCCAGCACATGTGCTTGGACAAGCTGGGGCGAACCATCCAGCAGAAGCGAGTTGGCTATTTGGTTGAGTCCGACATCAGATCATTTTTCGATGAAGTTTCTCACAAATGGCTGATTAAGTTTCTGGAGCACCGTATTGGTGACCCCCGCATACTGAGGCTTATCAGCCGCATGCTAAAGGGGGGAATAATGGAAGACGGGCTGGTAAGAGCCAGTGAGAAGGGCACCCCCCAAGGCTCGATTCTGTCCCCACTGTTGTCAAACATTTACCTGCACTATGTGCTGGACCTATGGTTCAGCCATAGGGTCAAGAAGCAGTGTCGGGGAGAAGCGTATTATTTTCGTTTCGCCGATGACTTTCTGGCCTGCTTCCGGTACAAAGCAGATGCAGAGGACTTTGAGAACCGGCTAAATGACAGGCTTGAAGGTTTTGGTCTGGAAGTAGCCAAGGAGAAGACGCGTTGCATCGAATTTGGCCGTTTTGCGCGTGCAGATGCACGGAGACGTGGACAAAAACCAGAGGAGTTTACTTTTCTGGGTTTTACGCACTATTGTGGGAAAACCAAGAAGGGATACTTCAAGGTAAAGCGACGTACCAGTCGCAAGAAATTCGCACAAAGCCTACGCGAGTTTATGGAATGGGCGCGCAAGAGCAGGAATGTTCTGAGGAAAGGGGAGATGCTCCGCAAGGCCAAAATACGTGTCGGCGGGCATCTGAGCTATTACGCCATAACGGATAATTCGGCAAAATGTTCATCCTATCACCATTACGCAACTCGTATTCTTTTCAAGTGGATTAATCGGAAGAGTCAACGAAGTGCGTACGCATGGGAAGGTTACCGTCAGGCACTTAAGTGGGTCGGGTGGCCGCAGCCGAATATCCGCAAAGACCTGAATCCATTTCGTAGGTTTGAGGCCATCTGAATAATTGACCGAAGAGCCGGATGTATGGGAAATCCGCTTGTCCGGTTCCGCGGAGGGACCGGGGAACAACCGAAGGTATGGTTGAGATGTTGTGGCACCGCCGGGAAACCAGGCGGCAAACAGAGAAGACAAACTTTAGCCTATAGCCATGGAAGGCCCCGGTCTACTCGACAACGTCCAACGTTGAACATCGAATAATGATGTCGCTTCGCTCTTCAAATTACTCTAAAATCGAATGAAAAACAAACATCCAATACCAAACATTCAACAGCTATTTCTTTTTCTTTTCAGCCGTTTTGATACTCTTAACAAAAATCTTAATTAATTCTTCTGTTTCCTCTAAAATATCATTTAGTAGTTCAGGTTTTTTAATTAATGG